>Ga0307513_10000629_pt1 | contig 50576 bp, 44 predicted proteins | sample 15_EM_MG_FD_202174 | JGI IMG/M metagenome (GOLD analysis project Ga0307513, IMG submission 202174) | Populus trichocarpa ectomycorrhiza microbial communities from riparian zone in the Pacific Northwest, United States - 15_EM | ecosystem: Host-associated > Plants > Roots > Unclassified | place... | reverse complement strand
TGCGCGGGTGCGCGGGTGATCGGGTGGCCGATATTTTTCTCTTCGCCTCGGTCACTTGGGCCAAAAAGCTGGGACACTCTGCTCGAAACGGGCATAACCTGGTTGCTCTGACTAGGCCCCGGTAGCTATGGCGAACCCCAGACAGAGATCGAAGAAACGATCCGGGTCGTTCAGACCGGTTCAGCATTCGAAGCACGCGAAGAGGAATTTGAAGAAACAACCGCGTACGTATGTGACTATCTCCAAGATGTCTGTTCTCGCTGTCTATCTACTCGGAAATTGAACCACGCATGGGATCCCTTGCGTTGCTTAGCGATTCGCGGGTCCAGAATACTCCAAGATTCTTGGGATAAGCACAAGACGGTGAAACAAAAGTACGTAGTTGGATCTTTTACGTGGATCCCTAACCCGCATGGGGCTTTCCTTGTGTGCACGAAAATGTCTGATATATCACTGTTTGTGACAGTTACGACGCGCTAGGGCTGGTCGCGACGTTGAAGCCCAACGAATCTGGCGGAACCGAACACAACAGGTACGGGAAATTGGAAGACGAAACGCGCCCCTCCACCTCCACTCTCGGCGATCCGAAGGATATCGCAGCGCTGTCAGCCGGAGCAAGAATCCCGGCAGGGTATGGGAGGATTCTGCGGGACGATCAAGGGAATGCCGTTGATATTGAGTTGGCGGATGAAGATGAGACGATGGATACGGACCGGAATGTGGAGACAATGGACGATATGGATCACGCCTATCTTGATGAGAAATCAGCCACCACCTGGACACAATTGGGCCCCCGTACAGCGACGGGGGCTAAGCGACCAAATTCGGTTGTGCAAGGTGTGGGACGAGTTTTATGAAAGTTCTTGGTGCAGTTACCTAGCTGATTGTTCGCGTCCCGGCTTCTCTAGAGCTTGAGAAGATCTCGGAGGATAAGGGCAAGCGCGGGGCGCCTAGGTGCTTATCTGAAGGGGAGGCTGGGTATCTGGCCCGCCTGGTTGGGAGACACCGGGAGGACGTCGAGGCGATGGCGCGGGACCGGAAATTGAATCCGGACCAACGGACGGCAGGAGAACTGAGGAGATTGATCAGGAAGGCGGGCGGGTTCGAGGGCGTACTGGGATCCGTGGGCTGAGGGGGAAACCGGCCCACGGGTGTGGGTATTGGCGTGCGTCTATCGGGAGGGGGCAGATTCGTAAGCGGTAGAGCCCTTTAGACTTTGTCCCTGATCTGCTGGGCCGCTGCATTAACCTTGACACGAAATGGGCTGGGGAGAGGGAGAGCCCGGGATGTGGGCAGGATGTGCCATATCGGAGCGACACCGCATCGCGTGGGTGTTCGGATGGGCCGTTAGCCGGGTGGATACTGGGCTGCAAATATCCGACGGAGGGCGGTCCTGGCACACGCCGGCCTCGAGGACGCCCTGCTGGTCCATCAGTACAGCTTCGCCCCCTTCCCCTCCCAGTTCCAGTGTCGGGAGCAGTAGTCCATTTCCCACGTTCATTTCTTATTTTTGAGGGAATGACTGGAATATGTTATTGCACCTTTTCGTCATGGTCTGGGTTGGATACATAAAGGCGTCCGCTTAAGCTCACAATGTCCCACCCCCTTCTCACATTCTTCCGTTCTCTTTCTTCCTTTTCTCTGTTTCTCTTTTCTTCACTATAATGCCTATCAGACATAATTCCGGTTCTCCCTCAGAGGGCTCCTCCTCTTCCGCCTCCCGTCGTCCCCAAAAACCAGACTCCCACCCCAAGACGACCCGCGAACAGTTCTCGGCTTGCGGGGCTTGCAGAATGAGGAGGTGAGCGTCCCCCTCCCTTTCCCGTCGGTTCCATTCCGCCCGATCTTATCGCCCTTCCGCTTTCCTTACCTCCGATCGTCTCTTTTGTTCTCTCCCCCGTCCCTCCATACTCACCCCCCACCCCATTGTGCAGGGTCAGATGCGATCTCAAGGACCTCCCCGTGTCAAAGGCGGGTAGACACCCGTCCTGTTCGAATTGCAAGGAGCGTGGTCTCAAATGCGTGTACGTCCGACTCCGCCCCTCCACTTACCCCCATCCGTCGCTGACCGCCGTCCATCCATTCCACCATCACAGGGATGAATACGGACAAGTCAAGTCTGTCAAGCTTCTCAGACGTGGACGTCGGTTACAGCAGGCGGAGTACGTCCTAGTTCCTAGTCAGGCATATACTTCCGGAGGCTATGTAGTGCTTATCCCACACCCGCTTTGTCATCCAGGGCTGTCTACGGCAAAGTCAGATCCGGCGAGGACGAGGACATCCTCCTTACCGGGCCATTACCGCCTCTAAACGTCACTCCGATGCCCACGCCTGCCTTTTTTGACTCCCAGTTTTGGCGGCGGTTTCAATTGCAACGTGCGTACCTTTCTCCCATCACATCAACATGTTTCTTGGTGACCTCATACACTCACACTCACACGCACCACCTTTGTTCCCTTTTCCTCACAGGCCCCGTCTCCGAACCTTTCGAATTCGTCGCTCGTTTTACCGCTTCTCAGAATGGAAAGTCCGACTCGCTTGGTATCACCGGTAGGCTCCTAGCCATGACCCTCGTCGTCTGGGCGTCAAGTTTCGGAATCGACGAGAACGGCCAGTCGTTGGACCCCTTGGAAGACCACATATACCAGTACCAGGAGCACAAGGTTGACATTCACGACCAATTCGACACCGATGCTAGCGCCAAGCTCCGCACCGAGAGGAGGACCAGAACCAACGAGATGGTCAAAGAGATGCTCTATTTGATCGACGTTCATGGAATCCTCAGGAAGCCCAGCTGGGATGGCGTCCGCATTCTCCTCATGATCTTGCCATTGGCCCAAGGTTAGCTCTTCCATTTTCTTCCTCTTTGTTCTCCGTTGCTCAATACAATGGCGGTCCCTCGCGTTTTACATTTGACAGACGTTCAATCAAACTTGGAACGATTGGTACGTATTTTGTTCCATCTCGGGACTTCCCACGACCCGTTTTTTTCTCTCTCTCTCTCTTGCACCTGGGACATGGATGCTGACCACCGATATCACGTGTTCCCCACAGGCGATGTACGAATCAACGATAAACCTTATATACGCCCTGACTAGTATCGCTGCGGTCTCCTCCGTTAATAGCGGCAAGGGAGAGTACGTTGATGCGCTCGTCCGCGCTCGGATATTCTGGTCTGGTATTCTTCACGATTGGATGGTCAATGGACTGCGCGGCGGCCGGATGTTCTTGTGGGTTCTCTTACTATCTCATTCATTGCGGAGCTTGACTAATAGTGCCTTTCGCCCTTTCCTTTTTCCATCGTAGGACCGACTTTGATCTCGGGCTGTTCGAGGAGACACTGCCCCCGCTTGATCCGTCAAATTCCCGGGCCGATATCTCGCACCTCGAGAGTTATTCCATGGTCTACCGTTACTTCACTCTCCCTCTTCAGTTGGCCTCTGCTTGCCGATTGGTTCACACTGCGGTCACCGGACCGGAGGCTCGGCGGAAGAACACTGTTGATGAGGAGAGGTTACAGCGGGCGTGGGGGATTTTGGACAAGGCCTGGGCCGAGATCGATCAGATCCGGTCCTCCGACCTTTCTGGATCCGCTTTCACGTCTCAGGAGATCGAGGCCTACATAGCTTCTTGGAAGATCTTCATGTTCGAGTGCAGTGAGTATTACAATAATTCTCTCTCACCCCCTTAACATGCGATAACACTTATTCCACAGACAACATTATTCGGGAAGCTCTTAAGCAGCGGCTCGATAAGTTTGGTCTTATTACTGACCGTTCACTCGAAACTCCCAGTCAAGATTACCGTGGGGTCGTTCAGCGGCTGTACTCCTTCGCTCAAAACAAGTGCCACTACCTGGTTCGCGCAGTTTGTTCCATCATCAAACATCAACTCGGCACTCCCTTCTTCCAGTACGATGCCTTCCAGATCCGCGATGGTGTCTTCTTTGCTGGGTTACTCCTGGCGAATGACGCCATCGGCTCCACGGAGGACATCAACCTCTGCATCAGTGCACTTCGAGAGATGAGGTGGGCTTACTCCAAGAGTGAGGAGCGAGAACAGAGCATTCGTATGGTGTGGCAGGCGAAGGGCTCTGGGTCTCGGCATGTACCAACCCCGGTCATCTCCTCTTCCTATCCTCCGTCGTTCCCCGCGCCAGGTGTTGGGCAGTACACGAGGCCCGCGATGCTCCCACCAGTCCTTACCTCCGTCTCGTCTGGCTCGAGTTCCGACGAACCCCATTGGCCTGCGTCCGCCGTCTCGAACTCGGACGCCAGCTCACCGGGAAGCTTCCATCATGGACTTCGTTCACCTACGAACGAGTCCGCGAGGCAGCTTCACGTCAATGGAACTCCACCGCTCCCCGCCACGAGCGAAGGATACCCAACGCCAACGCACCATTACGTTCCGCAGCCAGAGGTCTCACACACGTACTTTGACCACTTCTACTCTCATCCTCCTACCGGTAAGGGATCCCCTTTCGAACCCGAGACATCACCAACTGTGTATTATCCCCAAGACTATACCAACCCGGCCGTCCCGAACTTTTTCTCGGATTCGCCATTACCCCCGATACCAGGTGCTTCTGCGAGTTACCCCACCACCCAGTTCTACTATAGCGGCAATTAATTTCTGAACTCATCTGCATGTGCGATTTCCCGCCGTTTCGTCTCCCCCTGATACCACACATGACTCTCACACTCTCCCTCACGATTCATCTGTTCAGTAATTACATGTCTCTCGCGGGGTACTGGGTAACCGTTAATGGATCCTGACTTGGCATTCCTTTTGTTTTTTACTACCTGTTCTTCTTCTCTCCCATCACTACTTCCTCTTCTTGTGTAGTTGTGTAGGTTCACCTCCTGTAATCTCACTTTCTTTCCGGTGTACTTTCCGCCCTGGTTACGATGTCGTATCTTTCATTTTTGCCTTGCCCACACCTCTCCTCTTCTCCCCTCTGTTTCTGCGTGGGTCGGGATCGCCATCTTACTTCAGGGTTTTGTACGATATAGTCGGTGAGCCATATGCGCACATGTACCATCACACTCATTTATATCCCCCCTCCTGCTTCCCCCCTGTAAAACCACTCTTTCATTTTCTGTAGAAAATGCTATGTTTTTCGAGAACGGACACCAAGGCGGTAGAAAAGAAACGGACTGCTTCTATCGATATGTGATATGGCTTTCTGTTGTTGTTGTTGTTTTTTTTTCCTTTCTCGGAAATAGATCTCCGGCACTTCGGGTTTGTTTGCTCTCACCCCACTCCCGTCCCTTCATAGTATCTTGAATCGCATGGCTAGATCTCGTGAGGGTGAGATCAGTATGGATCGTGAGCCGAGTAGAGACAATCGGTAAACGCCCTCCCAATCAAGTTCTGCGCAGTCCTGCCAGCGCCCATATCATTCGATTTGGAAGGGGGGGTTGTGGGTTGTTTTTTTTCTCACCGTCTGCGCGCGGGCGCGACGAGCGGTCACCGGTCGCTCCCAAACCCCTGTCGGAGAATGGTGCTGTCGAGCATTCTTGGGGGATCAGGGATGTCGAAAAACCTCACGTCAGCGGAGAGGGAATGAATTCGACTGTGCGGGATCTTTGGATTGGAGCCCTGTCGTTACGCGGGTTACGCAAGATAGAAGACGTGCGGGGGACGTGACACATTGAATAGAGTGAAGTCGTACAAGGAAGGAGGACCCCATGTGGTGCATCCCTAAAATCGACAAATTGGTGGATGACCCCCGCTTTTGAGGGAATGATCGCCTATGTGTCGTGTGTACGGTGGGTGGATATAGATCGTCCAAGATCGTGCCGCCTGGGCCCATGACAAGTCTATGTGGGTTTCTAGCCTCCTTCTTCCGTCCCGAGACGTTTGAGATCTGGGCTTCTTTTGGCAGCAGTGATCACATGGGACGTTGGCTGATTGTAGGTACCATAGATGGAACGCGCGAAAGGAAAAAAGAGAATTAGGGCCAAAGAGAGATAGGCTTGGGCCGGAGCCTGGGTGTTGCTCCCGAGATGCCGTACGATACGCGCGCGCGTGATACACTCGTGGAGCTGGCCAGATGACACTCTGGCTTTCGGCGGAAGGACGTGTCGAGAGGAGAGAATTCAGATGCTCGGCCTGGCCGATGGCAGGTGATGATAAGCTGTCCTCGTTTTGGTCCGCGTTTCCACCAGCAGCCCATATCGAAGAAGCAGGGGTGGTCACGAGTAGAGGGCTCGGAAGCGCGGTAGAGATAAGTATGCGCGACATGAGATAGGGACGCGTGAGGCCCCCATTTCACGGCTCGGATGCCCGCTCCGGAGTCGTTCAAGTTGCCATTGTCGGCCAAATCGGTTACATTGTTTTGTCGCTTTTCTGCTTCCGCTCGTTTATGTATGAATGGGCGACGCGTGGGCGGTGGGATCAGACGGTTCCAGGATCAAGATCCGACTGAGCGGTGCGGCCAGCATGGATGTGCCCTTGGAGACGGCAAAACCACCGCGGGTAGTAGCGGGGCAGCCGGCATGAACCCACTGGCTCCCCTCTCTTAATCGAGCTGATCTTTTGTCTTGGGTCGATATGGGCAAAACTGGAACTGGCTTTCCTGGCATCTGTCATTATTATTCAATGATCTCAATGTGTTGCCTGCGCCCTTCTTCTCGAATACATACCAATCGCCCATTTCGTGGATCGGATGAACCTTACTTACCCCTCTCTATACAATGTGTAACCGCCCGAGGGAAAATAGGAAGCCGGGACGGACAACTGTTTCTGGGAGATGAAATCGATGAAAGCTGACCCACCTCGTTCCCCAGTGTCTCATGCTCATGCGCACGGGGACGGGAAACTATATCTGCGGCCGGGGGATTGGATCTGGCGCCAGGCCACGGTCCAGACTCCAGAAGACGACGACACGGAGCTCCCATAAAGTGTGGTCTAAGGGTGTCTCCGCACATTCAATGACAGGGAATGATGGCTTTAGGGGCTTTCGTGTCAACCAGCATGACTGGGAATGATTTTGCGGGTCTTGTTTGTGGGGTGTACGGGGGGAACTCGATAGACCATGCCGAGCGAGGAAAGGCGTAGGCACTCGCCAGAGAGCCGTTCCAGGGAGGCGGCTGTTGATGAGATTGGGCGGTAGATCATCATCATCCAGTGGTAAAACATGGGGCTACCGAGCTTGCCGTTCTCCTGCCGTGAATCCTCTGAGCGGCGTCCCGACCGGTCGGAACACTACGGGAGTTAGACTGCGAGCCTAAGGAGGAGGAAAACAAACGAAATGTCTGATATTTGATTTTGTTTTCATTTTCGGTGCGGCCCGCTGGCGCCTTTCAGTGTCACCCTTCAGCCACAAGCGCGTTACAGAGTTCACGTGGTCAATTGTCACGTCAGCCCGTGTCGCGTCTCCCCCCACCCATCCGCGCGCGGACACCCAATTCCTCCGCATCTCAGTCCAAGATATTTCTGTTTGATGGTGTATCTACCTCCACCTCAGTATGCTTCGGCTTCGAGACCGTCTTACGCAGAGGCATATAACACAATTTTGGCGACGCATCGCCGGTCGCCATTGACGTCAGCTTCGTCGATTATCATACTGGTCGCGCCTGATGTGGACGCGCTATGTGCAGCCAAGATGTTTGCACAACTGTTTAAACAGGACGACGTTATGCATAAGGTTGTGCCCGTGGCCGGCATTGCGGATCTGGAGAGGACACGCGATGAGTTGATCACTCAGACCGAGGTGCGTCCTCTGCATCGCCTCTCTGGAGGGTTAACGCTGACTTTGGATTCAGTTGCACACGTTGATTCTGCTGAACATGGGCGCCATCTTGGATCTCCCCTCGCCCGAGTGGTTTGGAGACTACGATCCCCAAGTGACTGTCCACATCATCGATTCGTCTCGTCCTCAAAATTTGGCTACCCTGTTTGGCGCCGGCGAGAACGGCGATCGGATTATCATCTGGGATGACGGAGGGGCTGAAAAGCTTGAAGAAGAGAGGAAGGCTTGGGAAGCGATTATGGTCAGTTTGTTTGCTTTCGGTTTTGACTTCTCGAGTTTCTTCGGGATGTTCGTGAGCCGATATGTGGATTTACAGCTCGATCCGGAACCTGACTCAGACGAAGACTCGGACATGTATTCCGAGGGTGGTCCGTCGGGTGATGAGGATGGGGATGGTGACGTCGATGTGGACGGAGATGACGAAGAGTACGGGGAAGATGGTCGGCCTGGGAAGCGAAGATCCCTTGGTGGGTCAGGCCAGGGCAGTCGGAAGCGAAGGCGGGTAGAAAGGGTACGTCGACCAAGTCCTCCCTAGTCATCGAAAGCTTACAGTACTCAAGCGACCACACAGGCTATCGAGTGAGCAGAGAGAGGCTTACGAGGCTCGGCTGGAGAAACACTACATGAGTGGAACATGGTACGGTCAGAGCGCGTCAGGCACCGTCTATTTCCTGGCGACCGTTCTGGAACGTGTCGACAACGACTTTCTATGGTATGGGACGTAATTTACGCGCATCATTTTACATGACTGATGCTCAGGGAAACAGGTTGGCTATCATGGGTCTGACGTATCAATACACGACCTCACGGATATCGCGGGTGGAATACGACAAGTATCATTCGGTATTCTACGACGAAGTCTTTCGACTTAATCCACCTGCAACGGCTGGGTCGTCGACGATAACGTCCCTACACCCAGACGACTCGTCGATCCGAGCGACGGATGAGCTCCGGTTCCTTCTCTTCCGGCACTGGAACCTGTACGACGCAATGTATCATTCCAGTTACGTCGCGAGTAAATTGGGAATTTGGAGGGAGAGGGGCAAGAAGAAGCTGTCTGGGCTGTTAGCCAAGATGGGGTAAGTCACTTCCCGGGTACATTCTGTCCCAGAACCTAACAACCTTGTAGATTTTCCATCCAACAGACGCAACAATCATATTTCCATATGGACATGGATCTGAAACGACAGCTCCAGAGTAAACTCGAGGCAATTGCTCCCGAGTACGGCATGGTCGAGTTGACCTACCCGTCCTTCATGCGGCTCTACGGCTTCAAGTCCCACCCGCTCTCGGCAGCTGATGCCGTAGAAGCCGTCTCAGCCTTGCTCGACATCGCCGGAGGAATCAGAATGGAAGTTGAAGTCGAGGGGGCACGAAACGGCGGGGAATGGTTCGGCGGTGGGAAGCTTTGGGAGGCGCCAGACAAGGTTTCCAATGAAGAGCGGGGAAAGATCGCGCTCGTCGAGGGTGTCAATCACCTTAATGGGGGACCGGCGAACGGCATGGCTCGACCACCAGGGCTAGACCAGGACAGAGACGAATCTGAGATTGGTGGAAACGGGGGAGGGGAGCTCGAATGGTGGATAAGGAACTTCTGGACCGCGTTCGACGCTTTGACCGAGTAAGCACCACATTCCATTTCGGCCTCTCCGCTCAGCTGTCTCCCATTTCCGCCTAGTACTGAAAGGGAATACCGCGACGCTTGCCGATCCCTTTCTGATCTCGCTCTCCCCGCCTTTCTCTTTGACTGTTTCCATCACATCATGTCGAACGCCTTCGCATGTTGATGCTTTTCATTTCCGCTCGTGAAGCTCGTGGTACATCTACGGCCCCCCCCTTCCTTACCACACCCCTCCCCCTGCCCGTTCTTTTGGTCACCCCTTTTTTGGCTTTCTATTGCGCTTCCCATTGCTCTGCTTTATTTGGTATTGGGACTGACGGGGTTTTCAGCATTAATCGGCTCCGTGAGGCGCTCTTGCTTTCGATGACACTTCACCGGGCGATTATCAGGCAGGGGTCTTCGATTATCGACAAGCAGGACGTCAAATCCATGCGGGGACATCGGGTAGTGGTGCTGACTCAGGGCCCTGACCTCCCATTGTTTGCACATCCCGGGGTGTTGTCCAGATTGGCGCTGTGGCTGGTCGACGCGTTGAGGGACAGAGTGCCTGGAACGGTCTTGAGCGGATCGAAGAGCAAGAGGAAAAGTTTGCCGTTCGTTGTTGCGTGTTTGGATGAGAAGGCTGGAACGTATGTTGTTGTTGGTGTGACTGCCGCGTTGGATTTCGAGGAAACAAGGAAGAAGTAAGAACCCCACCCCCTTCTCCGTCTCTGCTTGTTGTTTGACGCCACTTCCTCAGTGAGTTTGGTCTTGCATTCCTGGATGCCAAAGAACGGTGCAATGCTCGAACCCGACATAGTTCATTCGACACCAGTGTCCTTGAGATTAACAAAGACGACCTCAATATCTTTTTGGAGACCTTATGCGAGGGGAGGTAGATCATTGTTTTTTTTTCTCAGGAATTCACGTTGTAGCATACATACTGGAAGCGCCCGGACTTACACACGATATCTCAATTATCAATGTTCAACGTTCAACCCTTACGTCCGACGGAGTTTCCGACTTTAAAAGTTGACTCACGGAACCTATCATACGAGGGGACAAGCGTGGATCAGAAGATGTAGCTTCTCCGACCGCGTTGTCTGTCGGTAGCGCGATCCGGTTATCACACAGGGAGTAGCTGCTTACGGGAGGGTCTCTCGACTCGTGGGCTGTGACGTAGGACGCACTGAAGTCAAAGCAACAAGCGATGTGTAGGTTACTAGAGCCCGTTAGCCGCTCCGGAGATTTCGGGTCGTTGTGAATCGTTGAAGGTGTTCCCCAGAACGTGCCGATAATTTAGGTTGCGGGGTGAATCTCAAACTCACCGCTGGCTATGATATCAACCATTCCAGGCCCCGAGGAAGATGACCGGGACGGGCGGCCGGAGTGAACTTTAACCGTCGTGGAGGGTATAGTTATCTCCGTGCGTGAAGGGTCGTCCCTATCTGCGAACGATGGCCCGAGCTTTCAACTTGGCGCCATTTGAATTGTACACTCGGCCAGCATGTCATTCGTGTTGCACCTTCTATCGTAAGCTAACGCACTCCGCGCTCCGTACTGCAGGGAACGTGTCCCGCATGAGGGATGGCGCGCGCTAGTAAGTGGCGTGTATCACTCGCTGGAACCCCACCAGAAGAATGGCGTTCCCATTCCACCCCTACGGAAATATATTCAAGGCCTTTAGCGGAAAAGCCGGCGTAGTGAAACAAAAACACGCACCCCTCAGAGTGTCTTGAGAAGTAATCGAAATCGATGTTCACTGAATGGAAAGTTGGTCAGCAGTGCACGGAAGGATGGTTCTTAGCGTACCTGCTGTTGCAAGAATCAGCTAGAGGGGATTCGGGGTCATATCGAACATTCTCTTCCCATTGGTTGATGACTTACCGCTCGTTCGTCGAGACCGGTTTCTCGGCCATCCTCTCGGGTCACGTAGACCATACCGTTGACGGTCACCTGTCGTTCTGCCGGCGAGAACCTAATGGTGTATCGCCCTGGACCACTAGTTCGTAAACCGGCGCCTCGGCAAGCAATGGAGCGTCATACCTGTATCAGTGAAAATCTACACAGATGAGCTTGTGGATCATACGTGAAGTTTCCCCGCATACCTCTCGTCCAAAACCCCTGAAAGCTCTCGAAACACTTGCCATCTCCTTGCCATGAGCATCCCTCAGTGTAAAGTCCCAGGCCAAGAAACCTGCATCGATCCCTGCTATTTGGCGATACGACTCTGTCTCGGGCTCTGGCTGGGGATCGGATACTAACGACAGGATACGCTTTGACCCCTGCCGAATGAACAAATCGTAACGGCGCCTCCAGAGGTGCCATCGTTGTTGAACTTCAGCGAAAGTGTCTAGGACAGGTTCGTCCTCAGCGGGTGTTCGACCTGACAAGTCCTTGAGTCGTTGGACGAACATTCGAGAATTTATCCAGGAGAAGGGCCTCCGGAGCTGTACCACAGGTTCAGTCTTACTGTCGATCCTGGAAGTAGAACCGACCAACCCAAAGGATTGGTGTACCCTCGTTGTCCATAATGAGAGCACGGAACGGCCGATGGGTGCGGAAAATCTGACGGAAGAATACTGATAAAAGCCCCCTTGGCTCTTCCGCAATGTAACCTAACGGTTCGTCATCCTCTGTGGCTATACGAGAGTGGTAGTCAACTATGGAACCGATCGCGAGAATGAGGGTGACACACTAATGGCGTATTTATTCGCTTGCTCAAAACCGGCGAATATGTTCAACATTTCTATCTGGCTGAGAATCGTAGGTTGCAGGGCGTGTTTCTCCAAGTAGAGGGTCGGAGAAGGCTTACCGAGTGACCACCAGTGATTCATGGGACATGAGGAGACGCCTCAACCCTTCTGCCGGGTCGCTGTTGGTTGACCGTGCACTTTCTTGCCATAGTGGCGACACTTCCGACGAAGGCTCGTCCTCCCGGGGCACTTCCTCACGAGTAGGTCTGAACCCTGAGGTACCGCTCCGGTAATTGTCATTTTGAACATGTTGTCTCTTTCGCCCTACGCCGGGACTTCGCTGTGGAAATCGGGATAGTGCATATGCCCGCCTCGTTGCATAGAGACCTGGCGCGAAGAGCCTGAGGTTCTGTTGGGAACAACGGAAGGCGGTGGTGGTGAGCATCCAAGAGGCTTGCGCCGATTGCGTTTGCCACACGCGGCAACTCGGGACTGCCGAAGTTCGATCACGGCCTCACCTTCCGTCCTTCCGCCCCGACGACGACCTGGCATCCGTGGATGTATATCCCGCTCCTTCGAGAACAATAATCTACAAAAAACTTCATTAATTCCCGGACAATGCACAGGCGTCGTAGCGGCAAGATTTTTTCTCTCTCTAGGCACATCCAGGTCAGGACGAATGCAACAGCGACTAAGCAGGCAGTAAGCGCACATATCCTTCGCCAACACGCACGGTTACTTCATACACTAACTCACCGTTTCACACAGGTTAGTGCACGGCCAAGTGCGTGGGATATCCCCAACAGGCCGGCACCTCCTCCGTCACCGCTCACAACGTCCACGCCGGCTGGTCTCGGAAAATGGGCCCCTCCTATCTCAAAGTGGGCCAGGCCAGAGTCACAGAAGCCACCGGTCCAGACCGAGAGTCGGAATAAGCCCCCTATACGAAGACAGAACTCACAAGCTTCCCTGTCACCAAATCGAGGTCTCAAACCTAAGCCATCTGTCTCCTTCATACCGCCACGCGGGGCCCCTGCATCCGGGAAATGGTCAAGACCTTCGGGGCTTACCCCACTCAAGCCCACTGCCTCAACTTCCACAAAGCCCATTGTGAACGAGGCAGCTGCAGATCTACCAAAAGTGTTCAAGGTCGGGGAAAGGGGTGGCCAAACCGATCTGCGAAGCGAATGGGTACCAAAGATCGGTGAATCATCTCGCTCGTTCCGACAGCCACAGGGGGACGAGCACGCACCCCGACAACACCGACGTTGGGAGGAGAGTGGAAAGCACAAAGCGCGCGGCTCTCTACTATCTCGGCGTGAAGGAGAAGATGTTATTCCTCACCAACCCAGGGTTCACGACCTGAGGGCCACCTCTAAATCAAAGGTCCAGAAGACAAAGAAGATCCTCCGTGTCAACCCTGACATCAATATCCCATCCACAGTATCCGTCGGGAACTTCGCCCGGTTGTTGAACGTCAGCCTGAGTAAGTAGGAACTGTCTGATAATGGTATCCGATAATAACCCGTGTTTCAGGCCGCTTGCAACGGGTAATGGCGAGTGCTGGGATGGAGGAGCAATCATCTTATGACCATGGTGTGTGATCTTGATCTGATTTGTCAAGCGTAGCCCTTACATGAATCCACATCAGTCTTGACCGCTGAGTATGCAAGTCTGATTGCAATGGAATTTGGCCGCAATCCAATCGTCAATGACGAAGCTGCTTTCGATATTTATCCACCGTACGCGCTGGTATTCAACATTCATCGAGCCTCGAACTAATGAACGATTTATTAGTCCTCCCAACCCAAACCCCTCAATACTCCCCCTCCGTCCCCCGGTCGTCACCATCATGGGTCACGTTGACCATGGCAAGACAACTCTGCTAGATAAACTCCGTTCAACTGCGGTAGCAAAAGGTGAAGCCGGGGGAATTACACAACACATTGGCGCATTTTCCGTTCCGGTCCCTGCCAGCTCTGGTGAAGGACCGAAAACCATTACCTTTTTGGACACCCCAGGCCACGCTGCTTTCTCTGCCATGCGGGCTCGAGGAGCAAGTGTGACAGATATCGTGGTATTGGTCGTCGCTGCGGACGATGGGATTATGCCTCAGACAAGAGAGGTATTAGAACTGATCCAGCGAGAGAAACTCAACGCGGTGGTTGCAATTAACAAGGTAGACAAGCCTGGTGTGGACATTGTAAGTCCTTTGTTCAACCGCGCTTTTTAATGTGAACTCATTGGTCCCCCAGGAAAATGTCCAAAACGCGCTGCTTGCCGAAGGCGTTCAGTTAGAAGTGTTTAGTGGTGATATTCCCTGCGTCCCGGTTTCAGGGTTGACAGGAAAAGGATTGGATGATCTCGTAGAGACGATATCTTTGATCGCCGAAACTCAGGAGCTCCGGGCTGAGCGAGATGGTGACATACAAGGATATGTCCTTGAATCGAAAATCCGGAAAGGTTTAGGGTGGGTACTCCCGGCATTCACGACTAAAACACCTTGTCTAACTCGCGCACCCCAGACCCGTCGCAACCGTCCTCCTGCTTCGAGGGTGCCTCAAACCCGGCGCTCATGTCATCTGTGGAACACACCACGGCAAGGTCCGCTCCATGCTTGACTCCTCGGACAAGGCTGTGAAGGCCGCATACCCCGGGATGGCTGTAACAGTCACAGGGTGGAAATCGCTCCCAAATGCTGGAGACGAGGTTTTGCAGGGCACCGAGGCGAATGTGAAGAAGGCAATCGCCAACCGGGAGAGGAAAGCTGAACTCGAGGCGACGATGGAAGATCTAGAAGCTATTAACGAGCAGAGGCGACTGGAGCGGGATCGTCGGGAGTCAGAGGCAGCCGAGGAAACCTCAGGCGAGTCGGCCAGTCGTCACGAGGCAGATCATGGCCCAAAGGAGTTGAAGTTGGTGATAAAGGGAGATGTGAGCGGAAGCGTAGAGGCCGTGGTTGACGCGCTGCAGTGTATCGGGAATAAGGATGCACGCGTGAAAGTCATATCGTTTGGCGTCGGTGACGTCACGGAGTCTGATGTTTTGAGAGCACAGGCTGCTCAGGGTAAGCACCTGTGTTTCAGATAACCCTCGAGGAGTGTGCTTAATTTACGTTTGCCCGTGTAGGAGCCATCGTGGCTTTCACTGTGTCAACTCCTCGTTCAGTCGAAGTCCTGGCGAAACAGCACTCTGTTCCTCTTGTTTCATCGAAGATCATTTACTCCTTGATTGACGACATCCGCTCGCGTGTGATCCAGCTCCTCCCCTCAATCATTGAGACCAAGGTCACGGGCGAAGCAAACGTCTTACAGCTGTTCGATATCCACCTCAAGTCCAAGCAAACGATGAAGGTCGCCGGTTGTAGGATTACCAATGGGGTCGTGGACAAATCCAAACATGTTAGGGTCGTGAGGAACCGCGAAACCGTCTTCGAAGGTGCGTCCTCAATTTCTCTCGTGTTCTTGCCGTGTCTGCGTTTTTCTTCCCCCTAACCAGTCCTCGACAGGTCGCCTGGACACCTTCAAGCATCACAAGAAGGACATTACGGAAGCGGGCAAAGGGTTGGAGTGCGGCCTCAGCATCGGCGGCTTTGACGGGCTCGAGGTGGGAGACCTCATCCAGGTCTTTGAGAAAATAGAGAAACCCGGAATCCTATAGATTCACACAAGAATACTACCATCTAGAGCAGGGCCACACACCATCCTGGCCTTCACCCCCATACACTACAGCCCCACTTACATAGAGACAACTTGATTACCCCACGGATCTCTCCCGTAAATGATGCTTAGATGTTGGTGAGCCTACTGACTCTTGAGTTGGGTCTGATTGGAAGGATCAACGATTATCTCCTTTCCACCTATGGTGCCGGTCCTTCCGCCGACTCCAAATGTAAGCTGGAAACCCCCGAGGTCTCGCGTCGTCTTCTCGAGGATGGTCCAGCTCTTCCCGTCTGATTTCTTGAGATTGAGTTCGACCTGTGCAGGAAAAGGAAAGGCTCGGTTAGCATGATGTCCAATGACAGAGTTTCGATACGTAGTTCGGAACTTTGTTAGCGGCAAGGTACGGGGAAATTACAAAACAAGAAGAGTGGATAAAACTTCAAAGGTAAACACCAGGCTCGAATATCGGCCGTACCTTTGTGCCTAAGACCTTGAATGACGATGTATCGGGATCGATTACACCAAACAAGTCGAGGGAGCGTTTGAACCGCTTGCCACCAGGCAAATATAAATCGAGATGGATCTGGCAATATATCGATAAGAGAAGCGGGATATATGTCATCAGTTTGTCTGTCTCGTGCATCTGACGGGCTGGATCCAGTCGTTGTGGGCAGTTTGTGAGCGAGAGATACCTTTTCCGACTCGAAAACAACCGTACTACGCTCCTTGTCAACTTGCTTGGCAAATACGGAGACATGGACGTTAGCTGGAGTTTGGTAATGGTCGATTCGACAATCTGTAAATTCTTCCGTCTGTGGGAGGTTGGTTGATTAGCCAATCATACCCTCAGGACAAGCCTGGTGTGTGAAGCAACCAAAGCGGGAGAGTCACGCGCACCGTTTGTGGCTTGGGCTTGAGAGCGAACAGGTGACGGCCATGCGCACAGCCCCCGATTTTCAGAAATTCCTCAAACTCTAACACACGACGCTTGCAGCACAGATAACCCTGACATCATATGATGCATGCGGGTGAACACGCGAAAGTTTCCGGTGAAATGTTGTGTTACCTTGCTGCCCTCATGGAATATAGCCTGCGTAATGGTATCAGTAATAATACGTCATAAGGAAGGCAGATCACGAACGGGTCTGGGGTGATATGTGCATACAGTCCCTGGTCCGTCTCCCTGACGGTTGTCGGCGTCGCTGACAAACTTGACAGAACAGCCTTGACGCTTGCATTGTGTCCCGGGTGCAACGGGGGCCGTAAGGTCGTCTTCCTCAATTACCACAGGCTCTGGTTTGGGTGTGGTGGTACGGCTGACCAGATTTGATGACGGCTCGGAAGATTTGGTCGAGTAACTCTCTTTGCCTCCCACAGATGAGGTCAGGGTCAAATTAGCAGTGCTCGAAGTAGGCTTTGGCGCCTGATTCTGAGGGATATGCTCGAGATGTGACCCAATCGTACAACCCTACAGATTTTGATCTTAGCTGGAGGTCCCTGTGTCTTGAACTGATCTGATCGCTCACCGTGATTTGCATAAATTGATCAAATTCCAGGACAGGCTTGTTTATGGTGTTGCAGCATGACCAGGATTTGAGCCCTTCGTGAAAAACCTGGAGTGACGCGGTGTTGATTATGAGCGAATGTTGAGAGACGCGGGAGGGAGAATGGCGGGCGCCCGCACAGGATCACCGGGGTGGTAAGAACAGCTTTCCTCCGTGTTGGCATCCTTGTCGTACTCCTTTCCGCAACCCTTCCGTGCACATCGGGGCATCTTAGATCTTCCGCCTTCAGGGGGAGGACTCGGGTCTTGCGATGTTATTTTGCGATGAGAGTGTTATCGGAGTTTGCCGTTATCGCCAAAGCGTGGAATTTTAATTTTTTGTCTTTGGTCATATGAGCACCTGAGCAGAAGGTAAAACCTCAAAGCCGTTAAGCAGATCCCAGATGACACTCGTGTACGCTACAGCAAGGTAATGTCTCCTATTAGCCAACGAGGCGAATGCGTGCTCGATGACCGAAAATTAGGGGCCAGGCAGGGCGCGAGAGCCTTCTCTTCTGCAATCCGGCCAAACTTTTCCCTCAGCAACTGCTATAGGACTCAAAATGGCAGGGTTACCCTGCCATCGGTGGGCCAGGACAACACGTTGGCCCGCCACCGAGTCACGAGTCATGATTCCTGATCTGAGACTGTTAATCTCGCCACCCGAACCCGGACGGCATGATCCAGGGGAGCCAAACTGTATGGAACACTCAAGTATCGAGATTTATCCGGGCCCAAATCATTGCACACTACGGCAACCCTGGTGGTCTCCGTTAGCACGACAAGTACCGAGAGAGCAGCCGGGGCTGATCGCACCTCCATAGGAATTCATATTAACGGCCACACATTGAGCATTATCTCCACAGGCTGACGCGGGATCTCATAGTGGCAGCAGATCAACCCCATAAGTAAACAGTCCGCAAGGAAATCCATCGGAATGCCACAGATGAAAACCGAGTTCCGGCAAAAGATGAAAACTCCCGGGAACGTTATTGGGATGCTGGAACCAGACCGGGAACCCGGCGATGCGTAGCCCTAACCACGATAGTCGACATCATGATGACGATTCAATTTCCCCTTGCGTTCTGCGACAGTTCAGCGCAAGTTCCGATGTGCAGGCTTCGGAAAGCATGCGTTGTGTTAACACAGTTAACCGTCATGGCAAAGATAAGAGGGACTTCCGAGGGTTCGAGGTCCAGGTAGAACCGTTGATTACTCACAGGCCGAGCAAACGCCACTTAAGGATGTTTCTCGAACACCAATCTGCGCCAATCCCTTGTTCCAGGGAGCTGCCCCCGCCCTGGTCTGGGTTTCTACACCACAAGGGCACGCCGATGGATTTCTACCCTGTTCCAATTACTGCGTACTGACCATAACAGGGAAGGAGACCCCCGCGATCATTCGTACCTCTAAGATAACCCAGGACCTAAAGATTCCCAGACCAAGAAACCAACACCCCAGGGTCCGACACGGCCGATCGTTCGAAGGAAGGCGTGGAGTCTGGGCCGTGAAGACGGAGTTTCATGTAGGTGAGAGCTAGGGTCCTTGAATAAGGATAGGACCCCATCTTCCTTCAACTTGCGAGATAATGTTCGTATGATCGAGTGATCCCCCTTGTCGTGAACCCCTTGGAGGTAGTATGTGCGTCGAGAGTGATCGATTGGACGGCAGGCCATCTCGTAAGCAAGACCAGCGAGTGCCCCTCCAGAGACAAGGGTCGTGGCATGAACGACTCGTGGTGCGTGTCTGCGAATACCTGGAAATCGTTTCCCCGCTTCGGGATCACCGTCGAGAACAGCCTGGGTGGCAGTCTTGACGTTTATAGAGACTCTTCGGGTGATCTCGAATATAGAGAAAAATACAGCGAAACCTACGCGCCGGCGCAGTGGTTGTCAAAAAACGTAATAATGTCGACACAGGGACGCCGTACCGCACACGTCTTTTATGAACCCAAAACCCCATCCATCCCACCCGCGACCGGCCATATCCCTGACATCCCGCATCCAATCTCGGACCTGCCTAGCTTCTTTAAGTTCTTCAGCCCTGCTTATTTGTCGAGCGGGCTCGGTTCCTCGGAAGACCTCTTTCCAGGCGTGAGACCATCCGTCGCCGGTACCGCCTTCGATAATCAATCGGACATTCTCTGCGGGAGCAGCAATTATGGCCTGTGCACCCCCAGCTACTGCACCAGATACTGCGGCATGTAACGTGGGATGTTCACCGAGATATGGGTCGAAGGTAGAGTAGGCCTCGGTGTAGCTCGCCCAAAGAACCGTGCCGAGTAAAGCATTAACAGCAATCGGGGGAATGAAATGCTTAGCGACGAGCTTAAACTGAGACAGATTCAGCGGAGATACAGGCCAGCGATTCACGATAAAACTCACGCCGCCCTCTTTCTTCACAAGCCGCTGGATAAATGCAGGGTTCAAAGTATGGCCCTTATATGTCGCGTAGCCTTTGAGCGACTGCCATCCGCTGACTTTCCTACGGGTCAGCGAGGCGCGAAATATGAAACGAGACAAAACTCAGCGACCTTTTGACGGTCTGAACAGCCGAACGGGTCGAGAGAAGTAGAGACCAACGGTGCGGGTGGCTGTCCTCGCCAAGGCGGCGTACAAAGAACTTGCTTGCTGCTCCTGAGCATCACTAGCAGACATGCATGCGGCGGTCTATGCCAGCGCACACCGGTTCTGTCCGGGGCTTCGGGGTGCGGAAGACGGAAGGAAGCAGGGGGTCACGTGCAGTCATGTTTCGGTCTTCCGGACTCCGCCCATGTCGCGATATTTTCCGAGCTCGCTGGAGGCGTGCCCTGGCGACCCTGAGTTCGAGTCACGGACTTGGTGAAGATTTTGCCCTGCACTTGAATGTGTTTAATGAGGAAGAGCAGAAGATCCTTTTGGAAGCCTCGCTGAGCAAACTGGACCGCGCGGAGGATAGACATTACAGGAAACGTCGAAAGTTATACAAGACGACCCGTGCCGAGAAACTCAGCGAGCATCTTGACGTCAATAGTCTCTTTCTGCCTGATCAATACTATGGTTTCCAGAAGGTAACGTGCCGTTTGAATTCCAATCCCATGTTGTGGTTTTGACGCCCTACGATCAGGGTCACTACGATGGGGTCATAAAAAACTATCGCGAAATGCACGTTTCCGCTTGGTCCGAAGACCGGCCCAGACTCTCTGAACTCCTGGGCCGCCTGCGGCAATTCCATCCTGAGGAGCCAATTCAATACCACGTCCTTCATCTTGCATCCGATGGAGAAATACATCCACACGTCGATCATCTGGGGGCTTTTGGATCTTGGATCGTTGGTGTCAGTCTAGGTTCTGACAGAATCCTCCGGCTCGAGAAGGAACTGTCTGATCGGACGATGGCCCATGATGTGATCCTACCCTCTGGAAGTGTTTACGTGCAGAAGTGGGTTTCCGTTTTTTTGTCCCGCTCTTTCATCTCCGTCCTGACCTTTGAACGCTCGTGCAGGGACTCAATTCGTTACGAGTGGAAACATTCCATTCTTCGCGGTGGATCCGTGAATGGACATGAAATAAAGGACGGCCAAAGGCTTAGTATCATGGTTCGAGTAAGCATCTGTACCCTTTGCAGATCCTACCAGTGTAGTTCCTGACCCACTCCCAATATAGAATCGTCAACCTGCACTGTCGCTTTGACATTTCGAGTGTTCGTTACAACGTGGTGAGTGGTGATGTGAACGAGTAATTGAGTTTTCCATGCCTGACCTCGTCAAAGCCAGATTTACAACTCCGCTCCGTCTTTGACACCCAATCAGATCACAAAACCGTGATTTTTCTGCACGGATATCCCCCAAACGAGCAAGTCTTGTTGAGGTTAACTCCGAAACTGAATGGTGATGTTGTAATCGTGGTTCGTTGGGAAGGAAGCATCCTTTGACAATTGAAAACGGGGTTCGACCTACGTGTTCTAGCCCATGTGCGAGGCTATATCGTGATCTGTTGGATGTCGTTCGCGCGGAAGAATGGAAAGCATGCTTCTCGAGTCTTCGAGATAAGGATTTGAGGTGTGTGTCCCTCCGGGTCACCTTTAGGACGAAGATAAGAGTGAGGTGCTGACACGTCACAGCATCCGCCGCTGTCAAAACTTTGGTCTTTCTGACAAGCAACGGTTTGAACAAGTGCGCTTTGAGCGAGTGTGTTTCATGGATCAAAGTCAATCTTGCGGGCATTAGCCGTCCAATTCACGTCATATCACACGGCATACTGTCTTTCAGGAAGGGTGAGGATCCGGGACGCTTGTTACGAAAGAACCCTCATTCGATTTGGTGTACAGACCGTATGCCTGTCCGCACGTCCAGTCCTCCTGGACGTTCTCGATTGCTACCAAACGCCAGAAGAAGCGGCGATCGAAGTTGGGAATGGTGTTGTTCGCCGGAGATGAAATATACAGCAAGATTTCAGGCACGGGGCTGACCCCCTCCCCCGATCCCGATGTGCGCCTGGGACTTCTGACCCTTGATTGTGTAGTGTTTGGTGGTTCGGCTAACCTCTCGCGGTTAAACATGCCGCCACGCCGGAGACCGTCGTCCGACTGGGAATCAGACTAGTTTTCGCACACGTAAGGTACCATGAGGGGGCGGGCGCACTTTAGTGACCGGAAAGAAGCCTGCGGGGCCTACCACCGCCCTGAACACGCTTTTTTGGTGGCTCAATTGATATTCAATCAGGCTGAACCTTTTTTTCGGTGAAATTTGGGTGGACTGCCTTCGGTTTACTCGGCTACGACCCACCCTGGGGCAAAATAAATACCAGCATCAGCGCACTCGAACGGCGGGAAACGTCGGAAGAACTAGAACCTCCCTCATTTTTGGGTTGTGGGCATGTGTGTGGTCACCATTGTAAGCTTTGCCCGATGCGGGGGTGTGCTTGATGGGTGGCCTGTACGTACTCGCCGCAGACGCTATCTTGCTTGGACGGAGGAGGTGTGTTTGTTGTCGACTTGGGAGATTAAGATCTGCGACGAATTTTGTAATACAGCGTGGATCGGATGGTCTGGCCCAGCCCACAGACGAAACGTCGGTTTCGGGTAAAACACCGGTCGGAGGCTTGAATCCGCACCACCAATCATGAAAATCTAGGGACCACCATCCGATAGTTTGATAGCAGAGATAGAAGCACGCGCAAGGCCAGCAAAATCGGATCGTGAAATAGGGCGAAAAATCGAAAATAGTATCTAGTGCAGTATTACTCGGTTGTCCGAATGTCATCCAAGGCAAATTACAATAATATAGTGGAAGGGGATGGGAAGGGGGAGGAAGGTGCGACTAGGGGTAAATATGAGAGGGAACGATACATGCAGCGGGATGTAGGGGTATTGGGGTGGGGATACAATTGCGTCGGAGTTGTACATCTAGAAGTCCATCGCCTCTAATGGTCAGAACGTGTATTTACCGAAATAGTTAGGAGGGAGGGGGAGGGGTGGGGGAGATGTAGAAAGGAGGGGCGGCTAGCCTTCCCTCGAAAGCGCATTGAGTCTAGGGTTCACGGTTAGAGATCGTGTTCGTGTGGAGGTGAGAAGATGGTGATGAACGCACGGAACTTTTATGGTCGTTCTCGAGTGGCCGTCAACGACGATATAGGCAACCTCAATCCCCTAAGAGTATAAAGAATTTAAGAAAGACGGGACAGGGTAACGGTAGCGAGGGAGGCACGCACGTCAATGAAACCAATGGACTGTACGCTGCCGTGTTTCATCCTGCCAGCATCTTCCCAAAAGACGACTCGTGTTCCGGGCTGCATGGCGGGGTGTATCTATGAGAAGGAGGTGTATGAGAGCTGGACGAGGAGGACTAACTGGAAATTGGTCCATACACTATTAGTGAGTGGTAGGACACTCAGGGAACGATGGGCCAAAAGACATTCTGTTCGAATGGGTTTATAAGCCGGGGAGGATCTGGATGGGCGATATTGAAGGATGCGAGACGTGGGGCACGTCATGAACCAGGAGGTTGGGAGGAGTTCATAATGAACGGAGGCTAGGAGAAGTAACATTTGATCTGCGTCACAGCAAGCGAGAGGAGGTCAAGCTGAATAGAAACCGATACCTGGACTTTGTTGTTGGAGTCTTTTGGGTGCATGCTTCGGGGGATCATCTCGGCCCATCAAAAGGGATGTTGTAGGAACGAAGAACGTTCGCGATTGGGCATAACGTTGGGCCTCTATCCAATTCAGAGGATGCCTCGCTGCGGCGGACTGGCTGATGCATGAAATGTGCAATAGCCCGGTTTCGGGGTACACGTAAGGAAAACCCTCCAGCCAAGTCGCAGGAGAATTAGGTGCAAATGCGGCTAAGGAAGGAAGAAGTGGTCGTGGTCTGATGGGAGATTGTTCCAGACAAGTGTGGTGGCCAATAGTTCCCGAGCCTACACGCTTGCACGACGACCGCCACCCATGCCTGCGCCCGTGATTGCCCACAAATCTCCGGGACAAGCTGCACAAGACATGTCCGTCATCCTCGTAACCGGCTCGTACGACCACGAAATCCGCTTCTGGGAGGCCTGGTCGGGTATCTGTTCCAGGACGATCACCCGCTCCGGCGAGTCTGGCGTAAGGCCCTCTCTCTCTCTCGTCCGCACCCAGCCCTCGGTGACTTGTGTATAGCAAGTAAATCGTCTCGCCATTTCACCCGAGTGAGTCGCGGCCGTCCATTAAGCAACCCACGCCGTGTTCACCCCCTTCCGCCCAGCAAACGCCTCCTCGCGGCCGCAATTCACAAAAAAGTCAATATCTACGAGGTCGGCAGCTCTTCTTCCACTCCCGTAAGCCTCCAATCCGATCTCGGGTTCCCATAATCTCCCCCTCATGTCCCTCTTCAGTTGATTACGTTCGAGGGCCACACTTCCAACATCACCGCCGTCTCGTTCCACAACGAAGGCAAGTGGCTCGTTACCGGGAGCGAAGACGGGACCATCAAGATCTGGGATCCACGGCAAGACCTCCATTTGTTATTCCTTATCGCCGTAAACAAGCTAAAATAACCGTTCATGCGTCCAGATCTTCGCATATTCAACGAAACTACGACAACGAAGCTCCAGGTACCCCCTCCATCCCGCTGACCCCTCATTTCGGATCAACCCTGACCGTTCATTCATTCTTAGTCAACGATGTCGTCGTGCACCCTAACCAGGGTGAATTGATCTCCTGCGACCAGGCGGGCCGGATCAAACAGTGGGATCTATCTGAGAATACCTGCACTCATGAACTCGTACGTCTCCATGTCACGTCCCCCCTCGCCCCGATCTCGTAATTCCTGCTTCAGACTCCTGCTGGTGACATACCCATGCGATCCGTCAGCCTGGCTTCTGACAGTTCTTGTTTAGTAGCCGGAAACAACAAGGTGTGCATCTATATAGCCCCATACCTTGGGCGTTATCACGTTTCTGAATTATGCGATAATTGCTTTAGGGGCGATGTTATGTCTGGAAGATTAATGAAGAGGGCTCAGCCGCACCGCGTTTCCAGGCTGTCACCAAGTTCCAAGCTCACAGTAAATACCTTACCAGGGTGCTATTCAGTCCGGATATCAAGTGAGACCCCCGTTCGACACTTAGGCGCGTCACTTGCAAATGATGCTGACCGTTACATCATCTCAAGGTATCTTGCTACGTGTTCTGCTGACACAACAGTGAAAATTTGGTCTGTGTCTCCGAGTTTCGAATTCAGGCTGGACAAGGTGCTCCAAGGGCACCAACGCTGGGTTTGGGACTGCGCCTTTAGTGCAGACTCCGCCTATCTCGTTACAGGTGCGTGTCTATAACATAAGTTCGTCCTCGGTGTCGGCTTAAAATTTTATCAATTCAGCATCCTCCGATCACACAGCACGCCTGTGGGAGATGGCCTCTGGAGAGACCGTCCGTCAATATAATGGGCATCACAAAGGCATGGACCAGTTCTGGACCGGCCTTTCCCAATCCTTCTAGACTGACCGAGGACTTTTTTTCCAGCTGCCGTGTGTTGTGCCTTGCATGATGGCGCAGGCTAACTCTAGCCTTTTCCGGGCGGCTGATATGACGAGCACGGAAGGAGTCGGGAAAAGATGGGAGCATCGGAACGCGAGACCCACGCAATTCCCTTGTCATTCATGCCCACGGATGCTATACGCCGGGACAGTAGCTGCTTTGGACTGCGTTCCGTTCCCCGGCGAGCTGGGTTTCGTAAGACAATAATTACACTATGACAGGCAACGTACGCCTCTGGTTCGTTTGACCGGGGGTCTATGCAGCAATCTATCACACGCCTACGTTAGGTCAGGTGTCCACGGAGGAGTATTCAAAATTGCTCGCATTCGGTTGGCTGGGAGCGGACCGTAGCCAGCGGGAAGTCGCTAGCGTGAGGGGTACGGATCTATCCGGAATCCAATATCACGGTGACTCGCTCTTTGGTCGTTGGAGAAAAAGTCTGCTCTCTCGCGACTGATCCTCTTCTTCCTCCTCAACGTCCTCCACCTGTGAAGTCTGTCCAACGCGCGAGAGACTTCTATGGCCAGTAGCCTCGCTTCGGAATTCTTAACCAGGACACCAGACGCTGATATCGAAGATTCCCTTATCGGTTTTGATGAAGTAGAGCGCGACCCCGAGTCCTGGAACGGAGCCTTGCCCGCCTCCCAGGGACTTTACCGGAACGAATACGAAAAAGATGCCTGCGGTGTAGGCTTTATATGCCACATCAAGGGTCAAGACTCCCACAAAATCGTCTCCGATGCTCGTCAGCTCCTATGTGCGATGACCCACCGCGGTGCCACCGGCGCGGACAGCCGAGACGGAGATGGTGCGGGTGTGATGACGGACATCCCGCATCTTCTCTTCAAACGCGAGGCCGAGAGAGACCTCGGTTGCGCACTTCCGGAGCCAGGCCAGTACGCCGTTGGAAATATCTTTTTCAAGGCCAACGACCCGGTCTTGTTACAGAAACAGCAGGCGGTCTTCACAAAGTTGGCCAGCGACCTTGGTTTGCGTGTGCTCGGGTGGAGGGAAGTTCCCACTGACGGCACCATCCTCGGTCCTGCTGCCAGCAGCAAGGAGCCTGCGATTCTTCAGCCCTTCGTCGTTCTCCGAGCCCATTATGGCGATGGCACCTCCAGCGATAGTGGTCCCTTCGACGATAAGCGTTTCGAACGTCAGCTATACGTCCTGCGCAAGTATGCCACTCACAGCATGTAAGTCATTTTAAGCTTTTCCACTTTAATTAATGAAACCCTTATCTCATTTCTCTCGCCGTGAAGCACGCTCGCGAAGGGTTTCTACATCTGTTCCTTATCATCCAAGAATATCGTCTATAAGGGGCAACTCTCCCCTCCCCAAGTCTACAATTATTATCACGACTTGAATCATGTTCTTTATCGGTCTCATTTCACCCTCGTCCATTCGCGATTCTCCACCAACACCTTCCCAAGTTGGGACAGAGCCCAGCCGATGAGGTGGGCTGCCCACAACGGTACGTGCTTCGATTGATTTTCCATCACTTCGGCGCCAAAATTAAGATTGTGTGCATCACGCTCGCAATAGGTGAAATCAACACGGTCCGAGGCAACAAGAATTGGATGCGTGCCCGTGAGGGCGTCATCTCCTCCTCGCTGTTTGGGGATCAGCTTGATCTCCTCTACCCGATTATTGAGCCCGGCGGTTCCGACTCTGCTGCGTTCGATAACGTTCTGGAACTGCTCGTCGTCAACGGCGTTCTCACCCTCCCGGAAGCCGTCATGATGCTCGTCCCAGAGGCGTGGCAGGGCAACGATGTCATGGAGCCCGAGAAAAAAGCGTTCTACAACTGGGCAGCCTGTCTTCAGGAGCCTTGGGACGGACCTGCCCTTTTCGCCTTCAGTGACGGCCGCTATTGCGGAGCCAATCTTGATCGCAACGGACTTCGTCCGTGCCGATATGTCGTCACCAACGAAGACATCATAGTTTGTGCCTCCGAGGTTGGCGCTATTTTCATCTCCCCCGAAAAGATCGTGTCCAAGGGTCGGTTAAAACCTGGTCGTATGTTGCTCGTTGATACCGTCGAAGAAAGGATCGTCGATGATAGGGAACTCAAACGCGCCACCGCTTGCAAGCAAAACTTTGGGTCGTGGGTCGAATCAAACTTGCTTCACGTTCCGAAGATTGTCAAGCGGGTCCAGCGGACCAAGCCAATCAAGATCGAGATTGACCCTCAACCCTTGAGCACCGATCCTCGCTTGTTGGCCTTTGGCTACACGGTCGAGCAACTCAATCTCCTCATGATCCCAATGGTCAACGATGGAAAGGAAGCCCTCGGGTCCATGGGCAACGACACCCCCCTCGCGTGCATGTCCACCCAGGCCAGGGTAGTTTACGACTACTTCCGCCAGCTTTTCGCCCAAGTTACAAACCCTCCTATCGATCCCATCCGTGAGAGCATCGTCATGTCTCTCGAAGCTTACGTTGGTCCCGAGGGTAACCTCCTCGAAATGAAGCCAGAGCAGTGTCACCGTATCCTTCTCCCGTCCCCCCTTCTCACCCTTGAGGAGATGCAGGCAATGAAGGACCTCAGGGTCGCCTACACAACGTGGCCGTCAAGGACGATCGACATTACCTTCCCCAAGTCAGAAGGTCTCCCCGGTTATAGATTGGCTCTCGAACGTGCCTGCAGCGAGTCGTTACAAGCGATCGAGGATGGCATTAAGGTCGTCGTTCTTTCGGATCGGGCGATTAGCGCGGACAGGATCCCCCTTTCGGCCCTCGTAGCGTGCGGCGGTGTTCACCATCATCTCGTACAGCAGAAGAAGCGCGCCAAGATCGCTTTGATGATCGATACCGGTGAAGCCCGTGAAGTCCACCACCTGTGTGTCCTTCTCGGGTACGGTGCCGATGCCGTGTGTCCGTGGTTGATGATGGAGACCATTCATAAGGTCGCTCGTGAGGGATTGTGAGCTCACGCGTATTTCTCCTCATCCCATATCGTGTTTCTGACGTTTTCCCCAGGGTCAAGGATGAGAAGACCGTTCTGGACCTCATGAACAATTACCGTTTGTCCATCGACAACGGTATCCTCAAGGTCATGTCGAAGATGGGTATCTCCACCCTTCAGTCATACAAGGGTGCCCAGATTTTCGAAGCGTTCGGGCTTCACTCTGAAGTCGTCGACAAGTGTTTCAGCGGAACCGCAAGTCGTGTTCAGGGAACAACCTTCGACCTCCTCGCTATGGACATTTTCGAACTGCACGAACGTGGTTGGCCCTCGCGCGAAACGATCATCCCACCGGGTATGCCCGAGTCCGGAGAGTACCATTGGCGTGACGGGGGTGAGGCTCATATCAACGATCCTGCCGGGATTGCCAACCTCCAGGACGCCGTTCGGGAGAAGAACCAAACTGCCTTCGACGCTTACACGAAGAACGCCAATGATCAAGGTCGTGCCGTCCATCTCCGCGGTCTCCTCGAGTTCAGATACGAGGGTGCCACTCCCATCCCCATTGACCAGGTCGAGCCGTGGAATGAGATCGTTCGCCGATTCGTTACCGGAGCCATGTCTTACGGATCCATCTCTATGGAATCTCACTCGACCCTGGCCATCGCCATGAACAGGCTGAGTGGTAAATCCAACACCGGCGAGGGTGGTGAAGATGCCGAGCGTTCAAACATCCTCAGCAACGGCGATACCATGCGTTCTGCTATCAAGCAGGTTGCTTCCGGTCGATTTGGTGTTACTTCAAACTACCTTGCTGACGCAGACGAACTCCAAATCAAGATGGCTCAAGGTGCCAAGCCTGGCGAAGGTGGAGAGTTGCCCGGTCACAAAGTCTCTAGCTCTATCGCCCGTACTCGTCACTCTACCGCTGGCGTCGGTTTGATTTCTCCCCCTCCCCACCACGACATCTATTCGATTGAGGACCTCAAGCAACTCATCTACGATTTGAAATGCTCCAATCCTCGCTCCCGAGTCTCCGTCAAGCTCGTCTCTGAAGTTGGCGTCGGTATCGTTGCCAGTGGTGTCGCTAAGGCCAAGGCCGACCATATCCTCATTTCCGGTCACGACGGTGGTACTGGTGCATCTCGATGGACCGGTATCAAATACGCTGGTCTTCCTTGGGAGCTGGGTCTCGCCGAGACTCACCAGACACTGGTTCTCAATGACTTGCGTGGTCGTGTGACTGTTCAGACCGATGGTCAGTTGAGGACCGGACGTGATGTCGCCATTGCCTGTTTGCTTGGAGCCGAAGAGTGGGGCTTTGCCACTGCTCCCCTTATCGCCATGGGTTGTATCATGATGAGGAAGTGTCACCGTGAGTTTGGATTGATTCGACGTTATGGGACTGTAATTGAGCGATTTTAGTCAACACTTGTCCCGTGGGTATCGCCACTCAGGACCCTCAACTCCGCGCCAAGTTCGCCGGACAACCAGAGCAAGTCATCAACTTCTTCTACTACCTTGCCGAAGACCTGCGGAACATCATGGCCAAACTCGGATTCCGTACCATCAACGAGATGGTTGGTCGAGCTGATATGCTCAAGGTTGATGAGGCGCTCCGAACCATCAAGACCGCCCACCTCGACCTCTCCGCAGTTCTCAAACCCGCCTGGCAGATGCGTCCTGGTGCTGCAACCTACCGTGTCCGTCCACAAGATCACAAGCTCTACATCCGCCTCGACAACAAATTTATCGATGAATCCGACCCTGCCCTCTCACGAGGATTGCCGGTCCGCGTCGAGTGCGAGGTTACAAACACCGATCGTGCCCTCGGAACCTCGCTTTCTTACAAGGTTTCCAAGTTGTACGGTGAAGAGGGACTTCCTCGTGACACCATCCACATCTCCATGAAGGGGTCCGCTGGCCAGTCGTGCGGTGCTTTCTTGGCGCCAGGTATCACAATCGAACTGGAAGGAGATGCAAATGATTATGTCGGAAAGGGTCTCTCTGGTGGCCGCCTCATCGTCTACCCTCCCAAACAGTCTACCTTCAAGGCCGAAGAGAATGTCATCATCGGAAACGTCTGTCTCTACGGTGCCACCAAAGGCGAGGCTTTCGTTCGGGGTATCGCTGCTGAGCGGTTCGCTGTCCGAAACTCCGGTGCCAAGGCTGTTGTCGAGGGTTGTGGTGACCACGGTTGTGAATACATGACCGGCGGCCGCGTGGTCGTTCTCGGAAGCACTGGTCGAAACTTCGCTGCTGGTATGAGTGGAGGTATCGCTTACGTTCTGGATACCGCCCATACCTTTGCTTCGAAGGTTAACCTGGAGATGGTAGAGCTAGGAAAGGTCTCCGACCCACGAGAGATTGCTGAGCTCCGAGGGATGATTGAAGACCATCGTCATTTCACTGGATCCGAGGTTGCGAACAGAATCCTCCACGATTTCCACCACCTCCTGCCTCTATTCGTTCGAGTCATGCCAAACGATTACAAGCGCGTTTTGGATGAACAGACTGCACGTGCTAAGGAAGACAAGTTGCGCCAGAGTGTCATTGATTTGATTCCCTCAAGGACTGCCAGCCAAGTAAATCTGCATTCGGGAGTTGAGGATGTCCTATTGGCCAAGGCTACCACTCCTGGTAACGTTACCCCCTCTGTCGCCAAGCCCCCCCGGATAGAGCCTGCCCTGTTGGATCTTGAGGATTCGATGGTCGACGATAACTCGACGAAGCAGCGTGCGCAGAAACTCGACAAGACACGTGGCTTCATGAAGTACAAGCGCCTCAACGAGACCTACCGTCCACCAAGGAAACGTGTTAAGGACTGGAAGGAAATTTCCCACCGCCTGAACGACCACGAGCTCAAGTATCAGTCCTCTCGATGCATGGATTGTGGTGTTCCTTTCTGTCAATCCGACACCGGATGCCCGATCTCCAACGTCATCCCCAAATGGAACGACCTCGTGTTCAAGGACCAATGGAGGGATGCCCTCAACAGGCTGCTGCTTACGAACAACTTCCCAGAGTTTACGGGACGTGTCTGCCCTGCACCATGTGAAGGCGCCTGCGTGTTGGGTATCAATGAACAACCCGTTGGGATCAAGAGCATTGAATGTGCCATCATCGATAAGGTGACATTTCCCGGACCCTGACCGTCTACAAAAGTAGATTTCTGACCGTATCTTAATTTCAAAAGGGCTTTGAGATGGGCTGGATCGTTCCGAACCCGCCGAAGGTCCGCACGGGAAAGAGGATTGCGGTTATCGGGGCTGGTCCTGCTGGGTTGGCTGCGGCTGATCAGCTCAACAAGGCAGGACATTGGGTTACTGTTTACGATCGCAACGATCGAATGGGCGGTCTGCTTATGTATGGTATCCCAAAGTAAGTCGTTCATCTAATTCCGTGTTTTGATGGCACGCGTACTGACCATGTGTCCCTTTTGCGATTAAGCATGAAGCTTGATAAGGATGTCGTCCAGCGTCGCCTTGATCTGATGGCGGACGAGGAAGTGGTGCGTCGTTTGTTTCTGTGAGGTCATGGGACAAATTCTGAGACCAAGATTTTGATTTTGATAGACCTTCGTCCCCAACGCTCACGTTGGTGTCGATGTTGACGTCGACGACCTGAGGGCCGAGAACGATGCTCTAATCGTCTGTACTGGCGCAACTTGGCCACGAGACCTGAGGTTGCCAAACCGCGACGCCGACGGTATTCACTTCGCTATGGAGTTCTTGCAGGGCAACACCAAGTCATTGTTGGACTCCGAGCTCCAAGACGGAAACTACATCAGTGCCAAGGGCAAGGACGTTATCGTTATTGGAGGTGGTGACACTGGAAACGATTGTATCGGAACTTCCATGCGACACGGAGCCAAGTCTGTCGTGAACTTCGAGCTTTTGCCTAGGCCCCCCGCTAGCCGTGCGCCGGATAACCCGTGGCCGCAGTGGCCAAGGATCTTCAGGACGGATTACGGTCACACCGAGGTCGCTGCTCACTTTGGCTCTGACCCTAGAGAGTACTGCATTTCTACCAAGGAGTTCGTGTTGGACGATGAGGGTCAGTTGAAGGGTTTGAACACAGGTATGTGGTGGACGGATTAACTGAGACGATCGTGAATGGATACTGATGGATCGTTTTAGTCCGCGTCGAATGGACCAAAGACAGCGGCGGAAGGTGGAAGATGGAGGAGGTTCCTGGATCTTCCAAATTCTTCCCTGCCCAGCTCGTGTTGCTTGCCCTAGGATTCTTGGGACCGGAGAACGCCGTGATCAAGGCATTGGGTGCCAAGCAGGATGGAAGGTCGAACATTCAAACCCCATTCAAGGTGTGTTTCGTTAAGGCCGCGGCTGTGAGAAACCGCTGAGTTGAATTATCCCCACTTAGAAATTCTCGACAAACGTTGAAGGTGTATTCGCTGCTGGTGACTGCCGGAGGGGTCAGAGTTTGATTGTCTGGGGTATCAAGTGAGGAGTTCACTGCCATCCTTATCCGACAACAGTGGTATTGACGACTGGCTTCACTTTTAGCGAGGGTCGTGCGGCGGCTGCAGAAGTTGATACGTACCTCCAGAAGTCGACTAGGTTACCGCCTGCTGGTGGCATCAAGGCTAGGGTAAGTACACCATTTCCCCGGAGTAAAAGAGAGTTCACGGGTTGACCGCGATTTTTCCCATCTCCTAGTATTTTGTCCCTCCGCCCAGCACCCTGAGCCCAAAGACCGTCGAGGTTGAGGTCTAAATGCTGATACCCGGGTTTCGTCAGGAACGTCGGCTAGAGGTTTCCGATTGTTCCTGGTCCTTGGACTTTTCCCTCGCTCTTTTTTTCTTGTTCCTCGGCTTGCTTGTGAAAAGACGTGTTCGGCTTGGGTGATCGCCCCCCGTTTTTCTTGTCCCTTGGCTGGCTTGGTTGTTTTTCCTCGGTTACTTGGCTATTTGACCGTCCGCCTATCAATCATTTCACGTGTTCAAACTTCCGTGCCTCTTTATGTGCCTCACTCATCTTATGTTTTTGTGCCATCATTATCATATCAGTTATGCCGTTTTCTTGTAGCCATCCTTAGTCTCTCGTGTATCTTGTATCGAGGGCGGGCCGTGTCACATACTGTACTAACAATAGAGTGCTATTCGCCATCTTCGTGCGTCGAGGGCCCTGGGCGATGCAATCGTAATGAAAAGGATAAAGATAGACTAAGCGCTACAGTATATCTATAGATCTACAACTGAAGTCTGGCTGCGGAACGGTCGTCCTTGATTCTCTATTCACGGTAAATTCTCGCCCCCTTCTTTCCCCACTTCTCCATGAGCGCCTTGCCGGAAGCAGTGGGCTGAGTGAATGCCACCTCGCCCTTCGCGGGGTCCAAAGTAACACCGTGAATGAAATTCTCGGCGACTGCGGTAAGCAAACGAGAAGCAATGCCCATTCTACGGTATGAAGAGGACACGAGCATCCGTGAGATTCCGAGTGGCGTCGGCAGGGGTTCTGGAGAGCAATACAGAGATGTAGATGCGTCGACTGTTATTACACCATCTCTTGAGGATGTATGCTGATCTCCTGGGCTGTTTTCACACGAGGTTTCTCGGACATTGCCTCGGATTGGGGCAGTTTCAGCATCCGTCGGCGTCCCTTGGATAGGGGGGCTGATGTCTTCAACCACTCGCATTGCCGTCACGATTGGGTGAGCGATTACGCAGCCTACGATCTTCTCCCGTTGACGTGTGTTCGACTTACTGGCCCTTGAGCTCACCGAGATGGATTTAGCTGTGCTCGAGGCAGGAGGGGTGAGGAGGAAGAGGTAAGTTTTAGAGTCGGTCAGGGTTTGCGGAGTGAGAGGCGGGGAGGACAAGGCGAGGTCGATTGTTTCCAATAATACCGCGAGCTGTGCATTTTTGTTTTGACGTAAGGAACAACGGAGGTCAGAGCACTAAATCCAGGAGACAGGGAAAGGGAAGCACCTTGGAGCCGATTTTCCCGGTCACAGTGGAGTTTACGGCCAGAATCCTGCCGAGTGAGCCATCTTTGAGTCGGATGCCGGATTCGATCTCAATAACACCTTGCTTCGCGCTTTCCTTGGCCTCGTCCTTGGTCCACTCCAAGCCGCGCTGAACACGAGCACAATGGGATTTGTGCAGAGCCTCGTCGTCTTGCGCACCTTTCGTGTAAGAGAGGTCGCAGATCGGACATGTGCGCAGGACGGACGCGTCGATACAGAAGTGGAGTTGGATCAAGGACTGTTTCTTGGGATTTGGTTTCCATCTCGAAGAGGACGCTGAGGAAGACTTGAATTTTTTTGCGTCGGGCTGTATCAAACGCGACCTCTTCGGGTGTGGAGGGAAGGTCAGCGCCGCGGATAGAGGTCTCTTCGCGGTTGGGGGTGAAGGGGGTGTTGGGGATGGCGAGGAGGTTGGAGGCTCTGGTGCCGGGTCCTCTGGAGGAGGGGAGGACGAGGAAAGAGTGGATCTGCTTCTTCTGCTGTAAGTTCGCTGGATTCTGGCGGAAGACATGGGGGAATTCCGAAGAGACGCGACGCGACTGGGTCACGTGGGAGGTGATGGGGCTGCCCGCTCGGGATGAAACCGCGAGGGAATTGCTCGGCACGACTGTGATGGTCACCAAGGGCAAAGTAACGTAACACATGTTGTAGTCTCGATTTGTAGTCTTTTTTCGTTTCTTACACTTCGTGGGAAGTGTGGTAGGCGGACAGCCACGAGCCTCCTAAAGCAGGACGCTTCCCGCCCCTTCCCATTCTCTCCCTCTTCCTCCCTCTCTTCTTCTCTCCTCGAACCGGTTCTTCGATCCCGCCTTCGTCGTTACCGTCGTTACCTCTCAGGAGTCTTCCTGATCCCTCTGTACGCCCCACTCCCGCCGTAGATTCACCGTCAGGGCCCCTCGTCTCACTTGAATTCGTCATTCACAGCTAGATGTCTTCCCAGCCAAATACGCCTTACCACCCGGTCGACACTGGTTACGGTCATCAGGATGACCTACCACCGAGCCAACTAGCAGCTTACAGGGACACCCCTTCTCCAGCGCCAGAGAGTCCCCGCAACCCACCGATTAACGTGGACGGTTTCACCGAAGACGACATCGCGAGACCACGGTTTCTCGGCCACGCTGCAGGTCTCGGCACTCGTGGATCTGTCGCTTCCTCCTTCGGAGTCCCCTCGTTCAACGACAATGACAACACATCATCCGTATATGCGCTCAACCCGCTTGGGCCAAACCGTGACTCTACCGCCGGCTACTCTTCCGTTCCGTTTCGAGACGACCCCCACGATTCAGACTTTGCCGCTGGTGCCGCCTCTCCTGGCAGACGGCCCAGGTATCTCGAGGAGAAGCGTGACGCTTACGCAGCTCCAAACAAGTCCAAACGTAAGATTGTCATTGGTGCCATCGCCATCGGTGTGACCATCGCGGCCATTGCCATCGTCGTCGCTCTCTACTTTACGGTCATTAGGAAGAATGACAACACTTCCTCCGGAATTGGCGGTAATGATGACGGGAACAACGACAACAATAACAACGATGGCAACAATGACACTCCAACCAACAACCTTATTAAATCAGGAGGAGACGGAAGCACCATCACGTTCGAGGATGGCACACAAATGACCTACTCGAATAAGTTTGGGGGAACTTGGTATTGGGACTCTGACGATCCCTTCAACAACAATGCCCAGGCACAGAGCTGGACCCCGCCCCTGAACCAATCGTTCAAATGGGGTGAAGATCGTGTCTATGGGTCCGTTGCTCAACCTTCGCGCGCCAAAATCACGTACTCATCGTTTTATTCTCGCAGTGTCAATCTTGGTGGTTGGCTTGTCCCAGAACCTGTAAGTTTTACGAGCACCCCGACTACGTTCACTAATTCCGTGTTGACTTTGTCCGAATAGTTTATGTACGTGCGACAGTTTCTTGTCTGCGTTCCTGACACTCACTCCCCACGCAGTGTTCCGGCACTTTTCGAAAAGTATCTCAATAATCCCGAACCCCCGGTAGATGAGTGGACATTGAGTATAGCTATGAACAACGATCCTGCTAGTGGCGGACTGAATCAAATGGAGGACCACTACAAGACTTTCATTGTAGGTTCACACTCTCCCCGTAGTCTGAGACCGTATCCTCACATCCGCATCATTAAAGACCGAGAAAGATTTCGCGGAGATTGCTGGTGCCGGCCTCAACTTCTTGCGAATTCCCATACCCTGGTGGGCCATCGAAGTTCGCGGTGACGAGCCATTCCTCCCTAGAGTATGCTGGCAGTCAGTACCCTTTATCGTCACCTCTCCCCTTCATTGCCCTGACCGATCGTGCCCTCGATGATTAGGTATTTCCTCAAGGCTATCGAGTGGGCGCGAAAGTATGGTCTCCGGATTAACCTGGATCTCCACGCCGTTCCCGGGTCCCAGAACGGATGGAACCACTCTGGGCGGCTCGGCGAGACTAACTTCCTTCGTGGTGCTATGGGCTACGCCAATGCACAGAGGACTTTGGATTACATCAGGGTCATTACGGAATTCATCTCTCAGCCGCAGTACAAGGACGTCGTCGTGATGTTTGGTGTTCTCAATGAACCTAGGGGCAGCCCCGTCATCGGTGGAGCGCAGTTGGATGGATTGTACGTTCTGACCTCATTCTTACTCCATCTCCGTGAGATTAATCCATCATCGCTCAGTTATAAAGCTGTCTATGACACCGTGCGGGAGGTGACCGGACTTGGCGAGGGCAACGGACCCGTCATTTCATTCCACGAAGGTTTCCAGGGTCTTGGACACTACGCCGGGTTCATGGAAAATGCAGACCGCATCGCCCTCGACTACCACCCCTATATGTGTTTCGGTCAACAGTCCAGTTCTCCGATGTCAACCTACGCTAACACGCCTTGCACCACTTGGGGGAAGACAATCAACGACTCCTTGACCAACTTTGGTATGACTACCGCGGGAGAGTTCTCGAACGCTGTCACGGACTGTGGTTTGTGGCTTAATAACGTCAACTCCGGTACTCGTTATGAGGGAACATACGCTTTTGATGGATCATGGCCCCGTCAAGGTAGCTGCACAGATTGGACAGATTGGCGGAATTGGGACCAGGAGATGAAGGATAGTATCAAGACGTTCGCTATGGCATCTATGGATGCTTTGCAGCATTGGTTCTTCTGGACATGGAAGATTGGTGCGTCATCACGGTCAGGCCAGGTCGAGTCACCAGCATGGAGCTATCAGCTTGGATTGGAACAAGGGTGGATGCCGGCGGACCCTCGGGAGGCTTCGGGAGCCTGCGGCAATACCAGCCCCTGGACACCTCCCTTGCGGCCTTGGCAGACCGGAGGTACAGGTGCTGGTTTGAACGTGCAAAGCAATGGACTACAGTGGCCTCCCGTCTCCATTACCGAGGGTGGTCCCGTCGCCTCCCTCCCCGCCTACACACAAACTGGAACGATCGTCACTTTACCCGGACCGACTTTCACCCCATCTTCAGGATCGAACGTGAAGATTGATTCTGGGGATGGTTGGACCAACCCCAGTGACACGACGGGCATGTACGTTCCAATCGAAGGTTGCACGTACTTGGACCCCTGGGTTGGACCGAGCGAGGCCCCCCCTCCCGTGTGTGCTGGCGGATCTGCGAAAAAGAGGGGATACCCACCCCTGCCGAGGATCACCCCACGGCCATAGAATGCCGTTTAACCTCTTTTCTCGCTTTCGTCCTTCTCCATCGTTGTGGATCCTCGCATTATTCATGGCCTTGTAATGACACTCTTTCATTTCCATCAGAAATACTACATCCTTCTCAGTCCCTACTCTAGCCATTATCATACATCATCCACACTACCACTATTCTCTTGCCCCCCTCTTCCATCATCCCCTCTTATGGCCCGACCGGTGGACGGTTTGGTCTGAATGGTCATTTTCTCAATCACCTCCCTTCCTCCTACTACTGATGGACCGCTTTTTGGGTGTAGATTGCTATCTTTCGTTGACTGTTTCTTGCTTTACACTCAGGGCTTTACGTAGTACTATATTAGGTCACACCAAATTGTGTTTCCTCGCCGACGTCTTTCTTTCCTCGCTCTCCATCTCTCGCTTGTCCTTCCACGCAGGCCCTTCGTCTATCCCTCACTCTTTTCTCGCTCTCTCTTGTCATAGGATCTCCCTCCTTAACTCCTCTTCATTGGCTTGATAGCGGACAATTTCTCGGTTTTTGGGACGGGTATATATAATGCGCAATATCAAAACGGACTTTTTGGTATTCGGATTCCATATTTTGTGTACGCTCTCAAGCCGACCATGCCGCTCTGGTACCTGTAGGAAACCGTGCCTCATGAGTTTCCGGTGTCGGACCACGGTGGGGGTGGTGACACCGGACCTCTCTATGCTCCCTCGGTTCATCGAAGTGTTACGCGAAGCTGACGAGATTTCACGAGAACCGAACGTTTGATAAATAGCATGGGCAGAAATACAAAACTATCCTTTTGAATGCAGATAATAGAAACCCCCGAATCGACCTCAACCTCTATCCCTTCCACCGAAGAACAGCGTAGTCCTCCTATCCCTCTCCTTATCCGAGGCCTTATCCGCGTACACATCGTACAAGCTATACGTCGGACTCCTGTACGTCTCGTAATCAGCAGCCTGAGACATCGCCATCTGCGCCAGGGACGGAAGGGCAGGAGGTGAGGGTACTCTGGGGGGCCTATCGTCTGCCACGGTTGCCTTGCGTGAAGCCGAGTTCCCATGAGACCGGAGATTCAAAGGGGCCACCGGCGGGGGCGGGGGCGGCACCTGATCCCGAGGCAAAGAGAGTGAAGAACGGCGGTAATCTCTCAGCATAAACTTCCCAAGTCGTGACCCATCATCGCTCGGGGACGGGCTACTCGGGTTTCCAGGCACAGAAACGAACGAGGTATGATGGGCGAGGGTGTGGCTTCGTCTAAGCAACGAGGTCCTCCCACGGCTTGGGAAAGTCCGGGGTTCGGGTTCAGGTTTCGGAGAGTCCAACCCTAGAGCAACTGTCAACGCTTGGGTATCGCGTTCTCTACGAGTGGAAGTTTTGGATGTTGATGCTCCGGCGACGTACGGAGAGGGGTCCTCAAACGGGTCTGCGCCGATGGCCATCGTGCTGTTCGAAGGGGTCATGCTGGATGCAGCGATCGAGTTCATCGAGACTGAGATCGAGGGACAAGAACCGACTGGATACGGGGCCTTGACACGCTCGCGTCCGATCCTCTGTATCGAGGGAACGTTTTGAGCGGGTACTGGAAGATGTGTGATGACTACAGGTGTATCTTCAACGCCGTCATAGATGTACTCGTCCTCGCTGCTCGCATCCCAATCACGAACCGTGATCCGGATAGCTTGGTTATCCTTGGATTGGGGTAGTGAGGATCGAATCCCTTCAGGTTGGCCTGATCGGGGGTTCATCGCGACGCAGTCCACGATGGTGGCGGTAGAAGCGAACGCCGGTGCGCTCGCGTTTGCGATTAGCCCAGAAACGTCAGATTTCGCAGTCGAGTACACAGAGAGGGCAGAGATGTGTGATAGACTACGCTCCAGAAAACCAGGTTTCTTAAGGGGCAGCTCGTTAGGGTGAAGGGTGTTCGAAGACCGGTGTAATTTTGCATATGAATCGGAGAATGGATCCTTTTCTGTCTCCCTGAGAGGCGATCTAGATCGATATTGGGTCCAAGTCCACTTTTCTTTTCCGGTGGTGCCAGCAGAGAACCGTTCTTTCCCGCCAAAGATGGGAGACTCTTCCGCAGGTGGGTCGGGAAATGTGTCCTGAGGAATTGGAAGCGAAGGCGTCTGCAAGTAGCGACGCCTGTTACGTCTAGAGCGAATTCTAGCAGCAACGATGAGTGCGACAATGAGAAAGGAACCACCGATGGCAGAAACGACGATGGCGACCACGGTGTGGCTGGGGTTCTGCACATGACGAGTACGACTGGGTGGATAATACGACGGTTCTGATGTTTCAGTAGAGACGGAAGGTACCAATGTATCAATAGTAGCTGAGGCAAGATCGTTGAAGTTCATAAGAGTAGGCTGAGATAGATCAGGAGATACAGCGGGTAAGAATCCGGCTTTGATAACGAGAGCGCTAGGTTGATAAGCTGGTGCGTGGCCATAGTCTGGTATAGGAACAGGGAGGGCGCTGGCTTCCACGTCTTGGTTGACCAGTGCAACCATTGGGGGGTGAGCTGGGTGATTTGGACCACTTGTCCTCGATGGTTTCGGTGCGTGGCGAGACGTCTTTGAACGGTGTCTGGTGGTTGGGGGCGCGGAGGCACCAGGGTGTTCGCTACGACCAGGAGAGTCCATCTCAAAGCAGCAGAAGCAGACTCAGGCTGTGGCGAGAGGGAAAGAGGTGCCAAACCACCCAGTGAACAGTCTCGTGACTTTTGTGACTGGCCCATGACGCGCCCACGTGATGGGGTCACGGGCGTGTCTTGGCTTCGGGGCTTCAGGATTGGATTTTCAGCCACCGCACTCTTCTCTCGCTTCCTTCATCTCCGTCGACTTTCCTTCTTGATTACCCGCTTTCTCAATAGCCCGTCCCAGACGTTTACCAGGCTTTGGACGGAACCTTGAGTGAGAGCGCCGGAACAAAAGCCTATCAACTGATCCAGGACGAGCGGAGTTCAATTCCCGCTGAACATCCGGCAATGGAACCTTTGATCTCGATGTCAGTCCTTTCACTCTCGCGCTTGTCTGTGAATGTGACGTTTCCGCCTTTCAGCAATGCGTCTCTCTTGCCCGAGTCTCAGGCCACCCAGATCGTGAAGGAGGCCCTTCGTGGCGGGGTCAACACCCCCAAGCCGATCACGCAAGAAGAGCCAGAGGTCGACGTTGAAGACAACCTCACTTCATCTGACATCAGGAGCACACCTCATTACCACTACCATGGACTGGCTGTAACTCAATCCCAAAGCCAACCTGAGGGTCATGGTAGCGAAGGTTCTCAAGGCTCTCAGGAGACTAACCATTCATCCGTAACGGGGCCAGGGCAGGATACCACCTCACTGGACCACCTCGCCCCGCCATTGTCTCCAAAGAGCCCTTCCAACGCAAACGAACCACCTGGGACACCTCCCCCTTCAAAACCGGGGAAAGCGGTTTCATTTGTTTCCCCACAGCGCCATCCTGCCACTCCTCTCAGGAAGAGTAAATCCTTGCATGCACCTGCCCGTCGATCCCCTTCACCCCAGTCACAGGATTCATTTGCCGGTTCAATCCCGATTAACCCGCAGGAGGCCTTCCTCGCAAAGTCGAAACGTTTTGGGCTTCCATTATCTCAACTTGAGAATTCTCCGGAGGTAAGCAAGAATTAAACTCCAATAACTCGTACTTATCAAAGCTAGCAGGGCTCAATGTTCTCTCCTGTTGCATCAAAGCCGAACACCGGACCGTCACTCATTGTTGGGCTGAGCCAGTCAAGTTCTGATGAGTCCAACAGCCAGAATACACAGCAGGTGGCCCCTGCACAGGAAGAGTCGCAGCCGCAGACGACGGAATACCCCCAAGACAATAATTATATGGAATACCTTACGTGTATCAACAACAACCGTAATCCTTACATCGACCGCAGCGGTCTCAACTTTCCACAATCCCCCGATTCATCCTCTAGTTCTTCTGGAAACTTTCCTGAGAATGAACCCCACCCCCACGAAGAACCCACACAGGTAGCGGAGTCTACCCAGCCGGAGCTGGAGGAGGTGCCTACTCAACCGTCTACCCAAGTCGCCAATGAAACCGCCCAAGAACCCACACAGACCGATGCTTCTTCAGAAATCGTACCCCCCTCCGTTAAATCCGTACGTCATTCATGGACCCCTCATCCCCTCATCTAATATCAGATCTAGCACCAAACCCCTGCCGCCTCCACGGTTGCTTCATCCACGAACAACCGTGGTTTGATCAATCAGTTGAAGAAATGGAGAAAAATTCCTGGGATCACGCATCCGCACCAAGGATTCCCAGTCAACCGAGAGCAATCGACATCAATCGTCCCGGAGACACAGTCGTTGGAAACTGCCGCGGAAACTCAACCCACGGGCGAGGGCGGAGTGAGGACAACCCTGGACACTCCAGAACCACCCCCCGTAGACCCTCTACCTCTGGATTCTCCTCCTCGACCCCTTCAATTCATGCCTCCTCCTCCCAATCCACCTCGAATAGATGAAGATGAGACTATGGACGTTGTCCCTGACTCAGAACCGTCAAGATTGGCTGATGGACCTATGTCTTCATTGCATCTCCCTCAACCGGCAAGTCGGGTGCTTACTCTTGCCGAGGATGATAACGAGACCGTACCCGAGACGGATAATGAGATTTCGGAACGAAGGAACCCAGATCAGACCGACCAAGATGCAAACATGCAAGAGACTGAGGCAGAGACCGAGCAAGAAGACCATCCCATGGATAGTGATCATCTTCTCGTTGAGCAGCAGTCACCAAAGCATGTTGTGGAACAGGAGGAACAAGTAGAGCAGGAAGTCCATGATGATGCTACGGTGCCGGAAACTGAGGATGATATCCCTCTTGCCACTGTCATCAAATCCGCGAAGGCGGCGACGAAGCCTCTTCCCCCAAGAGGCCGCAGTACGAGGAACAAACGTCCGATCATCTACACAGAATCCCCTGATACTTCGGAGAATGAGGTGAGTACCATGAAGTTCTAGTTCATCTTTAGAATTCTCAACTTTGTCGCAGGAAGAGGAAGACGAACCGGAGGAAAGCCCCCCTGAGCGTCCAACCAAGAAGAGAAAGGTCGAAAAGGCGGAGAAAGTCGGGACGGATGTCACCCCTGTCACAACTCGCGGTCGGAGAGGAAGGAAGCCGAGGCAGCCTGCATCTGCCAAAGCCGCCAAGAGTACCGCTAAGGGTTCCGCGACGAAAGCCAAACCCCAGAAGGCACGGGGGAGGGGAAAGAAGACATCCGCTGAGGCGAGCAACATCAGTTCTTCCGGGCGTAACACCCCCCCTGCACAAGACGATGAGGCTAAGACGGAGCCTGCCGAGGAAGATGAAGAAGAGGTCGGTTTCGAATCGTCCGATGACGTACAACCGGAGAGAAAACGCAAGCGCCTTGGGCTCGATCACAAACCGCACAGGACTGCCTCTGGGGGTTCAACGCTACAAGGTGTCACACCTCAGCGCGGAGGATCTAAACGTATCCGCTCACTCCCCGGGTCTCTCCGGGATATTGCTCAAAATGATTGTACTCGCGTTTTCGCTCGGTGGCCACTCTGCAAGCACTTCTACGCTGGATTTGTGCATTCCAGATCGCTTGTCCAAAGCGATTTGTATGTCGTGCGGTTCGATGACGGGACAGAATGTCCGGTTCACATCTCAGACCTCCGTCAGTACGAATTGGAAAAGGGAGACGAGGTGTTTATTCTTGGTTACAAACAGTCGGGCAGTGTCACAGCGGTCGACCGTTGGGATACCGAGGGGTATGTCCGAGTCCAGGTTGACACCGGAGGGGAACTGGACGTCAAAGCCAACTTAATCAAGATACACGAGTCCGCCATCGACAGAGACTGGGGGGAGAGGCTCGTCCACGAGAGCTCTATCTGCACTCTGCTTCAGGCTCAGGGTCTGAATGCCTCCACGAGCAAATCTGCAGCCGTTAATGGAACTTCGACCTCAAAATTCTTGAAACGGATCGGGTTCGTGGTCACGATGAAGCACTCAGACGACAAAAACCGATCGCACATCTTTGACCTCATTAAGAACAACGGGGGGAAGGTCATCGACGATTGGGCGAACGTTTTCCCGTTTTCTCCCGCGCAGACAGATAGGAGTTGGGTGGCGTGTCGAGCTGACGTGAAACACAAGGACCTTGGAGTACAAACCCTATTCCTCCTTGCGGATGAACCAAACCAGAAACCCAAATATCTGGTGGCCCTCGCGCTAGGGATTCCTTGTGTGTCGACAAAATGGCTGTTAAATTGTCATGAGCAAGTTGGTGTCTTTCCGGCTTATACATAAATACACGTTCACCATATTGATTCACAGCATGCCCTCATCGACTGGAACCCTCACCTCCTCCCGGCTGGTGATTATGCTCACGGTCTGATGTCCCAGAGGGTCAATTTGCGATGGGGCGACAAATCGCAGCAACTCCGCGAGATCTACCGGGACATGTATGGGTCAAACTCCATCTTACGCGGAAAGTCAGTTTTGTGCATCGGGGTAGAACTTTTCCCGCCTGGGAAGCCGAAGGGTCTCAAACGAGTGAGTGTATCTATGACCTCCGACACCCACACACTATCTCAACCGATAATGAACCGTAGTTCAACTCCGAGGACGATAAACAGAACGAATCCACGCGCAAACTTCCCAGCATCATCCTCGCGATGGGTGCCGATCACGTTGAAGCGGTGTGTGACATCAAGCACGCCTCTTATGAGGCATCCGAGTATGACTACGTTCTGGTGAAGGACGTGGAGGAGGTCAAGAAGTTTAACGCCACCGGGAAGGACGATCGGCCTCCTTGCGTCCATATCCCGTGGGTTAAGGAATGTTTGGTGGCGGGTAAGCTTTTGGACATCCCGGGCCCCTAGGCTGGGGGGTCTTGAAGAGACGATGCGCTGGGAGCTCTGTCACTTTGCACATATTCTCGCAGATGGTTTTGTACGATTATACCGACGGTCGCGGTGTTTGTATTGCCCTTTTTGCTCCCCCTTGTTTTCCACTTGCCGTTCCTCCTTTTGCTTTGCGTTGAACAGGCTTTCTCTGGCACTCATAACAATACTTGGTTATCTTCATGCTTTGGCCGGTCTACCTATCAAGTGTATCGCAATCGATAGGTGCGGGGGTTCCAGCCCACGAGATATACACATTAGTTCCTAGTATAGGTTATCTAGTGCACGTGCTATGCCAGTCCGACTACAGAAGTCGGAAGAGCGACACGGCGGACGATAGTAAATATTTGTCTGGATACTTCTCCTGTGGTTGGCCGAGGGAAAAATATCTCATCGTTGCCAACGGGACCACTCACAAAAGCCAAGATAACCCGCTCTGGCATCTGCTCCGTCTATCACACCCTCTAACAGAATTGTATATGACAACCTTCAGCCCGACTCCTTCACGGTTGTGGGGGGTAAGTGGCGGCTTGCGTGTGGTTTTGAGGAGGGGATAGTCGAGTTTGCTGTTGTTGTGATGGTGGTTGGCGGAGTGCTCCCTACACGACCCATTAGCCCGCCGTTGAGGGTCAAGAGTCAACTGCAAGTGCTACGAACCTGAGGCGTAGCCTGGAATCTCGTCTGTGTGCTACCGTTTGAATTCACAGTAACACCATCGTTAATCTCGAACATTGACTGCAAGGTCTGTATCGCGTTATAATAGGAAGCAACAGGTCGAGCACCGATGGAGGTAATCACAGCTGCCGTATCGGAATCCAAGGGGGAGGCTGGCGCTGTCGCCTCTTGATTTTGTCCCGATGTAGGTCTCTGGGTTGCAACTCCCCCATTCCCGTTCCCATTCGTACTGCTATTCGCGCTCACGGGCGTCCCGGAAGTTGAGGAGACTGCCTGTTGCGGTGGAGGAGAGGCCGATGTACCGTTTGTAAACTGCATCGTGGTAACGAGCGGTTGAGTGGCTGACTGAGTAGGGAGGTTATGGGTCTGGATCTGAATCGCGGGTTGTTGAGTTTGTGCTTGTCCAGGTTGTAACTGTTGAGGAGTCGAAGTTTGTCCCTGTTGACCTTGGGCTTGAACTTGAGCTTGTTGTTGAGCTTCCAACGCTCTGACCTGGGCCTGCACCAATTGTTGCTGTTGCGGAGACATTCTAGCACCGCTCTGACTGAGTTGATGTTGAAGAGCAGCGGCGAGTCTCTGCTGTTGTGAGATGTTTACTTGGCCTCTGATTTGTGGCACGCTCTGTCCAACCCCATTGGGGAATTGGAGAGTAGCACGGCTAACAGCGGCAGCCTAAACAAACCGTCAGGAAGATAAATAGACGAGGAATCCACGCCGAGCCCTTACCCCGGCAGTACCCTGTAGTCTCGCCTGTTGTTCTCGAAGTTGCCTGTTCCGCACCTCCTCCGCCTGGCGACGTAGCACAAGGTCAGAATACTCCTTCTTGCGACTAAGATCTTGAGGAGTGAGCTTAGGCATGTTATTGATCTGGTTGTGGGTCTCATGGACACCCGTCTGTCGTTTCGTTTGGGCCGCTACGGACGCTCTTTAGACAATGATCATCAGAGACGTAGAGAGAAGCCTACCCAGCATCTTCGTCACGCCGTCCTTCTTCTTCGCCAGCCGGCGAATGGCGTCCAAAACAACAAGGTGACGTCTCCTCTTCTTATTGTCCGCATTTGTCCCAGTAGTATCGATACCCAAGGTTGCATGCCTCTTCGTCCTCGTCGTCATTTGGTTGGGAGAAGATTGGTCCGGTTCCTGCGGTTTGGAATTCACAGCAGCGAATCGGTGATAACAATCCCAGTTCGTGCGGACGTCGGTGGACACAACGTATCGCGTGGAGTTGAAACAATCGGCGATAAGGTGCCAATTGCTACCATACGTCTCGACAAGGTTCTTCAGGAGTTGGTCGTCTTGTGGTGTCCATAGCTGGTCCGCGATACGCGACTCTTGGACACGCCTGGGATCGGTGGTAGGAGGTCGAATAACGAGGCGACCATAACCGTCTCGCTCAAACAGGCCTGGATCCAAGATTTAGCGTCACGCCCAAAGATGCCACGGCAGAAGTATACTCACTGCAAGCAAACTCTTGCGAAAATGGAGGAGCATCTGTGGGGTACACAGGGGATTCGTCCAAGCCGGTCCAAGTTGCACCCCTCCAGTGGCGGGACGGTTGTAGAGCACTGATGAGGGTCGGTCGACATAACATGAATTTTGACACAGGAACGAGTTTAGTGACGTTAGCCTCATCGAGCCTTCGGCTAACATCCTCTCTTTCCCTCCTATTCTTCTTGATGTCGAGCTGGATGGCAGCAGGGACTGGTTCTGGAAGACCGTAAGCCTGAACGTCGCCGAAAAGGGCGATAAGGTCGATGTTAGGCGGGATGTAATCTGGGGCCTCCTCAGCCGAGGGTTTGGGAATTAGACTTGTCAGACCCAAGTCATTCGCGTCAAGGAAGACCCTATTCAAGTCCATGAAAGCGACCCTTTCCCTCATAGCCCCCTGGGTTGCTGCAGACAACCCATTGTTCGCGAAAGACATCATAGGATTCTCAGAGGTAACTCTGAGTCCGGGTGGGGTGGGATCAGAACCCTCACGAGAATCCTGGCGTGATGAATTGACGCCTGTCTCCACCTGGTCCTGGGAGTCGGTCGTCGGCGCAGCTAAGGCGGTAGTTAAGTCGAAGTTGTCCTCGACCTTCATATTCTCTGGTTCCTGGGTGAGCTCATCTTTAACGATCCCCTCCGGTTCGGCCGTATCAGTGTCGGCCAGAATGACGTTATCTCTCTCCTCCTCGTCGCTTCCATCGTCAGACTCCTCAGCTACGTGCATCGAATCCGAACGTAAGCGGTGGTGACGAAGGTTGTCGATGGGGATAGCGCTGCTCCCTTCAACATTAGGAGGGACAAGTATGTCCTCCTCAAGGTTCTTGGACCAGACGACGCAGATGCCTTTCCGAATGCGTTCCTCTGTGGAACCAGCCTCATGCCACTCCTGGACAGCCAACGCGAGGGTGTACGCGACGGCAATTTTCCATTTCCTTTCCTCTCGGAAATCGATTCGCATCCATTTCTACCGACGATAGTCAGCCCGTGTGATGTATGCTTTCCTTCTTCCTTCTTTACCATTTCGTCTATGAGGTAGTCCCAGTGTGTCTTGACGAGACCACCCAACCCTCGCTGCTTTTTAGGTTGACGGAAACTCCACCTCCCCGAATCTTTCAGCATATCAATCCGGTCGAATGTGCGGATGAGTCGTAATTCAGTCAAGGCAACCTGATCAAGATCATGAGTATGCGGAAGTCAAGTATGTGGCCAAGGCTTACGTTCCAGTCTCTGGTGGTGAGTGATTTGGTAGATCTCGCCAAGTGCTGCCACGTGGGGTTTGCTCGGAGGAGAGCTCGCCACCTTGCCATACCCATTGGCGCCCAATCCTCTTTCTCCTTTCTGACCTCAGTCCGTTCCCTTTCCTTTTCCCGCTTTCGTTGTGTCCTAGTGGTCTTCTTACGGAACTCTGGGGGTAGAGAATTGAGAAGTGGGAGAGTGTAGGGTAATTCGTTCATTGTCGGTGGCTTTACAGAATCAAAGGCGAACTCTGCATCAAAGTTGTATTGGGGGTCATGGACGGGGGAGGGAGGAGCGACGATCATAGGCTGATCAGGGCCACGATAGAGGAGAGCAGTATCAATGGTGATGGGAATTGCAGGCGAAGGAGTGCGAGGAAAGTCGTCGTTCTGCGAATCGGATGATTGAGCCTCTTCTTCATCCGAAATGTTCATGACATCGACAATCGCATCCTGTTCCTCCTCAGATTTTGGAGTTATAGGCGCAGGAGAAGGATGGAGAGGGATTGGTGGGAACGCTTGGAAATCGAATACCGGGGATGTGGACCGTACTTCTTCGATTACAGGAGGGGGTGTGGGAGGAACAATTTCTATGGGTGTAAGGTGCGTTGGTGACGCCTCCCTATGTAACTCCGGTTCTTGGGAAGGAGATGCGGTATGATATTCAAATTCTTCTGGCTCAGAGGGGACCTGGATCGGCTGGGGCTGGACGGGCACCGCGAGTGGTCCAATGGACGGGTCGGATTCCTCGTCATCTTGGTCCAGGATTTCCAGGATCTCGGGCTGTTGGGGCACCTCTTCGATCTCCTCCTCCGTGGGTCCCTCCTCGAAAGGAGGTGGGAGGTCGTGAAGCCACTGGTCGAGGTTTGTGATCGAGCCGCGATGTATGCTTCGGGGGTGAATGTAGACGAGATACTCAAGACACAGAGTTGAACTCACTTGGATTCAAAATCGAACTGAGCCAGAAACGCGGGCAACTCGTCGTCTCCCGTTTCTTCCAATCCTCCGTACACGCTCCCCTTCAGAACATGATACAGCTCTCCCAGAAGGACTTTTCGTCGTTGTGATATCTCACTGGATTGGACGCAGGTCATAAACACAAGGGTCGAATAAATTCCACGTCTGAGACTCACTCTAGTTGGAGTAGACGTTCGTTCATCAATTCCTCCCTGCCATCCATGATGGGGGTGGCTGGCAAGGTGTGAGGCGATCACCTTCCAAAAAGGGACGCGGAATCAATTTCATCACGTGGGCTCAATCACCTCCCCTCTTCCGTCTTGCCACCACGTTCAAAGGTTTGGAGGAACCCCCGACATTCTGACGGCCCCCAAACTTACCCCACGCCCAGGTCCGCGATGAGCCTCCCCTATCTTCCACAGGAAATCAAAGATCAAGTCCTTGATCTCCTCCACGATGACGATGAAACCCTTCGGAGTTGTGCTCTTGTTTGTCGCTCTTGGCTTCGACAGAGCCGGAGGCACCTCTTCGCCGAGGTTCGAATCGCCTACCACCTCCTCATGAAATGGTGCAGAAACATTTCCCCAGGAGAAGATGGCTTATCGTCTTTCACTCGCAAGCTCGACGTTTCCCATAGGTCTCCCCGGGAGTTCGAGGTGGTCATGCCCTACCTCAGCTCTTTCAAGCACGTGGAGTCTTTGGTGATCTTTGACTACGACTGCATGGACCTTGACAACGAACCGTACCTTCCCATCGCCCCAGATCAGTACTATGGTCACTTCGGCGAATCCCTCCGCTCGCTTCACCTCCTCTACCCATCCGAGAGCCTAGGCGCCTTGTTGCCACTCGTATACCTATTCCCCCACCTCGAATCCCTCACCATTGAAGGGTTGATGGCCGCTGGGGAAGAGCATCCTGCCCCACCAAGTCCCACAGCTTCCAGCCCCAATGCTTTCAAAGGCAAACTCCACCTTCGCCTCCTCGCAGGGAACGATATGCATATCCTTTCCAAGCTCGCAAAATACCCACTACGATACGATTACATCTCCATCGGGGGATCATCGCGGGAACTCGGTGTCCACTTCAATAACCTTATCTCCGCCTGTTCACGTACCCTGAAGACACTCGACATCTCGCAAAAGTACACTGGTAGGTTGTCCCTCCTCAGAATACTTGAGACTCGCCTAACAGTCCCGTTCCATTCAGGTATGCGTCCGTTCAACCCACCACTCTCTGTGTCTTCGTGCGATAAGCTACAAGAGATCATCTTTACCGGCGGGACAGCCTACCCTGACCATTCGTTGGAGGAAGTGTTATCCTCGGTAACCTCCCCGATGCTTCACAAAGTCACTATCTACATGTCCGCTTTGACCAAGTCGGACGATACCTTCGGGGAAATCAACATCGCAGACTGGGATCCCGTCGACCGTCTCTTGTCCGAGCTGGGACATCAGAGGAGGACAAGGACCAATGGGGA
>Ga0307513_10000627_pt1 | contig 50642 bp, 34 predicted proteins | sample 15_EM_MG_FD_202174 | JGI IMG/M metagenome (GOLD analysis project Ga0307513, IMG submission 202174) | Populus trichocarpa ectomycorrhiza microbial communities from riparian zone in the Pacific Northwest, United States - 15_EM | ecosystem: Host-associated > Plants > Roots > Unclassified | place... | reverse complement strand
TATGTTAAAATTAGCTGAGTCTGAAGGTTAAAAGACCACTAATCTTTGAGACTCTTGCTCAGCCTCAAATTTTGCCTTAATCTTTTATTATTTATAGGTCTTATAGTACATCACCTATACAATAATCTTGAGAAATCTTTGATTTTTTCCATGAGTGGTTCCTTTGCTTTGTAATACTTTTATACATAATCATGATATCGCACTTATACTATTTACAGATGGGGCAATGAAATAGAGGTTTCAAAAATTGGCAGGATTATACAGGAGTCTCAAGACTATTTGGAAATTTACTTTAAATAAGATTGGACAATTTTTACCCCTAAGAATTACTAATATATCAAATAATATTGTCAAGGAAGAGTGACCCATTACTGGGAGGTGACCCATTACTGGGTGAAATACGTTATCACTTAGTCAAAACTTGAAAGTTCTTATTTGCTAGGCTAGGAGTCGATAGCGAGACTCCTCACTTACCGGGGTGATAAATTCTTGGTTCTTGTGGATTGCTGGTCTCAGAGAGATGAATGACCCATTGGGGAAACTCATTCAAGTGTGTTAATTTAAGGGAGGTTTTATTCCTGTTTTTTTATTTATTAAAAAAACCTTCCGAATCCATCAGGGTGTTTGTGGGGGAACTGGCTGGCGCATGTGTGAAAAACAATGGCACTGTGTTTGCGAGGCTGGGCTTGTGTCTTGGTCGGGGGGCCAAGCTCTCACTGTTATGTCTGATTCAATCGTGGTAGTCATCACCACTAGTTACCCTGCTTTATTTAATTATTTAATCTTGTTACTGCACCCATATTGCGGGATCCAGGGTGCCCAGGCCATGCAGATCCGGGTTCACAGGTCGGGTATAATCTTGCCTCTGCTTCAAGGGTTAGTTTTATCCATTTATTATAGAGGCACTATGCAGGTTCAAAACCTTCGCGAGAGAGGTAAGCGTGAGAATTTGAGTCTGTTTCCCACCTGGGGAGGTTTGGGAGCCTTGAATTTGAATGTTTGGATGATGCAAGACAAGAACTACTGTATCACTTCATAAGACCTGGAGCAACCAAACCGGCTGGGGAGGCCATGTTTAGTGTTCCCAACGGGGAAGGTAGGCCAGTCGAAATTCTCTTGGATCTAGCCTGGCCCGAGCCTGTAGGCCTGGTTAAGCCTGAGCCTGGCCGGGACGGGCCCGCTTATAGGCCATATAGGTCTTTTCCCGGCTGCCTGATAGGCCAGCCTGGCCATATAGCCTCGGCCGACCCACTCATAGTGAGCCGCCGCATCATGTGAACAGCAAAGTTCACAGTAAATGTTTCCTAATTACCTAATATGATTAAAAATAAAGGAGCAATTTCACTTTATTAGCGAAAAATACTAAAGGATACTGGAGATGGTGAATTAATTAATTAAATTAATTGTAGCAAGAGAGCTGCCGTTGTGGTGGATCAACTGTGCGCAGTAGGATGGTGACTATATAAAGGGTATCAATACAGCGGGTTAACTGTGAATAGTTTACAAAATAACATTTAAAATACAGCGGTTTCACTTTGTTCGCTTGGGGATTTAAAGTAGTTCCTGCTGAAGGGGGAAGATAGGAGAGAATGATGGTAGGATAGGAGTGTGCTGGTGGCCATGGGGGTAAAATTTTAAGACTTTATTTAGTTGGTTGAGTATCACTCGTTGTGTGGCTAATTAAGAACCAATAAACGAAGGTAAAGTGGAAAAAAATCAAAGACGATAAGCTCAAAAGAGGGGAGGGGGTTGGAATACACTTAAAGCGATCCCTAATCTCAGGGCCTGTAGGGGTCTGTCAGGCCTGACAGGTTTTCGTGGGACGATTGAATTCGGCCTATATCGGCCTGGGCTCTCTTTCGGGGTGGCCTTCCTTGGCCTGGCCGGTTGGGAACACTGGCCATGTTTGCCTGCTCTGTGACTTAACCTAAGATCATACCAGCCTATGCATCTCGTCATGTGACAATTGGGAACATGAGGACGATATTTTTGTGCTCCGATTGCCCACATCTGACACTGTATGGTTTGGGCAATGGGGTGTTTGTGCTTGCTTTCTAGGAGTCGGGCGGTAGGAACAGTTAAGGGTTCAAAACACCACTTATATGTAGGTGATTGGGGTTCTTGAGTCCCTTCTGATTTTTATTATTATCACCCGGGAGTTTGACCGGCATATTAGGAAGTTTCATTGAGGAGATCTGATAATTATAATTCATCTCCAAGGTCAATCCTAAGGGGTTGTCCTCCAAGGTCCTTCCCCATACTGCGTCCGACCCCCACTTTGGCACCATGTTCACAGGTTCTGATTGCTATTTTGTAATCTTGGTATGTTAAAACTTGCACTCGGGGAACCTGAATATACGTTTGGACTTCCTACCAGGGCTGTCCTGAATTTGAGCTACTGTAAATGAGCCCGAGATCACCACCCTTACCGCTAGTCTCTATGCATCCTGGGCAAACGTTTATTCTATTCTAGCTAAGCATTTACGCTTAAGGCTGTTTTCCCATATACTACTAGTGCCTCTCATCTATTTCTGCTCCTCTGCTTTCACTTCCCCCGGCTCCCCTACCGAGTGCCACAACGAACTGCGCTCCTATATCTTTTAGTTCACATCTTCTCTCTTTTTTATTTCCTAATCCATCTTCCACTCCCTCTCATCCTCATTGAAAATTCGCTCACGATCTTGCGGTCCTGGGATAATGGAGGGTGTAAATTCGTAGGATTCCTGGGGAAGTAATTCTCGCCTAATTGGTTCCGGGCTAGGATCGTGCTCTAGTTATCTTCGCCCTTGATACAAGGTTGGTTTCTTCCACAGAATTCCCCTCTCTTTTCTTCCACTCCAAGGGCATACACGTGCGTAGCAGTAATACTAGATATAGTTAGGAAGGTAGATTCGGTACCCTTGTTGACTGATCTTCCCATTCTCGCACACTTCGGTAACATGGACTCTGCTATCTGACATATCGGGCTGGGGGGGAGCGGTGAAGGCTTCTCTCGAGTGATAAACTGTGTTCTCACTTGCCCAAGGGCGGGTTTGCCGAGTATCATGCATGTTCGGCCATAGAGCAATGAAAATTTCGCATCCCGTCCGCTCTGCGGTAAACAAGCATTGCATCGCCTGGTCAGTATTACGGTGGGTGACCACGTGAGAATCCCAGGTGCTGAACTTTTGAGGTCCTTCTTTTGCTCCTCCTTCAATGGACTGATAGTTTTGTTCTCGAGGGTCCTTTTTCGTGGAAAATGTCCAATATCGGAGGGCAGTTTACCGCCCGTGGGAAACTCGAGCGCTTCTGGTAGTATCCCTGGGATAGATGTTGTGTGCCCGACTGATATAAGCTGATTTTGTTGTTATTCATGTTGGGTTTTATAAATTTGTCTTTGGTCGGTATATCGCCGGGTGGGATTGCTCAAGGTTATGCGAGCATGTGTCACGGCTAAGGCTAAGTGCCCAAGTCCGAGAAAGAAGAGAGCTGGTGGAGCCAGTAAACTAGGGATCAATCATTGCTGGCATAATTCTAAACTATAGAGACGGTGTTAGCAACAAGCTCTAATGTATGGTAATCAACCGTGGGAAACACTAGAGGGGAACTTAGACATGTGTATTTTCGTCTTGGAAAATCTCCATAGTCGGTCGAAATCCGGGCGGAGGGTCACCATCATTGTATCTAGGAGTTTCGTCCATTTTGACTATGGCCCTCCCCTCCAGTTCATCATTCTCTTCGGCTTTCCCTTGCATTCTTCGCTGGCATGTCCTAGGGCCTTCTTGTCCCCATCCTTTTCTTTCCATCCCATTCTTCCGACCTTCCCCAAGTCTTCTTAATCCTTTCCTGCTTATTCTCAGTGCCCCCGAGCCCCTTAAAGTTCCTCGAAATCCTCCTACAAAGTCCGTTTCTCCTCCCTCCTCCCGGTTATTCCAGTAGGCCCATCCTCCAACCTCTCCGTCACCCTTCTGTTCTCTCTGACCCCAAGGGACAATTTCTCATCAACCTCCTCATTAATTTTGCGGATCTCCTCCATTCCCTTTCCAAAAGTCTTTACTCCTTCACATACAACGACTCCCCGGTGTCTTCCCTCCATTATAAAATAAAATAAAAACCAGCTCGTCCGCACAGTTTGCACCAACCCCTGGTACTGTTTGTGGGAATGAGAGAGTTTTATTTTTTAAGTTGGTTGCGAATTTCGTGATCAAGAGAATTAGCGGGTCTGGGTCCCTAGGGAGTTTGTATGTCCCTGGGCTATGTGGGATGTGTTTGTATGTCTCAGCTGGGGGGGATGGGATTTGGACTGACTGGGCACAGGAGAGGGAGAGAGGACGCATGGGGATTCCGGAGTTTGACCCCAATCGGTGTATTGTAAATTCCGAGAAGCTTTCTTGAAGTTATCTTCTATGATTTCTTCTTTCCCTCCTCTTTCTAGCCACTTTCAGCTGGCACCTGGACTGGTTCTCTTTTCCGTGTTTCCCCACTTCCCCTCCCTTTTTCCTTAGTCATGATGCTAGACGGGTAGAAACCTCGGTTTTGACAGATCCTGTAGTTTTGAGAATAGTTGAGGTGTTCGACATCATGCTATAGCATTGTATTATAGATAAATTTTGGAAATTTGAAACTCACAAAAGGTGATCCCACAACCCAGGTTTGGATATTTACTTCCCGAGGGAAATTTGAGCAGATCTCTTCAACATATGCAGTATTATAGTCCGCACAGTTTCCCCCTACTGGGGTCTGCCAAGGGTGCCTAAAAGAGTGGCATTATCTAATCCATTGTCTGTTATGCTTCTCATTGACCTCAGGCTCAGAGACAACTCACTGGCACAGGTATAACTCATTTTTGAACCTGTTTTCCACCCTCTTCCTAGCCAAACGTCTTGTAGAAGGCCATCAATAACTTCCCTTTCCATCCCGGGCAATCAAGTTGCACACTCAATTGTTGTGCTTGACTGTTTAGAAATTATTCTAGTGACTTTGATGAAATACGTTTTCTTTAGACTGTTTCTTCTCCCCTCTTCCTTCTTTGGAGTACTGTGGTGTTCACGTTACTACTAATTAACCAACCAACTACTCTGGCTGATCTGGGTGGTGGCAGCATCAACTATCCAAACCCCAGTTTTCTCTCTCCTGAACACATCCCAAGATTCACTCAAGCCATATCTCACGTCCTTACTTTGCATGACTACTAGTGAAAAAGGTTGGGAGAGGCCTCCGGTCGATTTTGTGATTAAGGCCGAATGGGCCTAAGTCAGCTTGTGGAGGAGCAATGGCGATGGTGATTCAGCTGTTATAAGGGACCAGGTCGGGTCAGGTCGTCAGACGCACTCGTGACACCTAAAGCATCCGTTTTCACCCCCCCTCTCACGGAACAATGGCTGTTGGGGGGTGCCGGAATTTGATGGTGCATTGGTAAGCCTGTAAATAGTGTGGGGGATGTTACAGAATTTTTAAATGTTGTAAAGGAATGGAGACAATGTAATTTAAATGCACGATATTAGCTTCTGTTCATATTATTACCTGGACCCCGTACGATCCTCGCACAAAAATTCAAGTCACATTCATACTAAATTTAGTTGATGCAATGGTAAGCATGCTGTTAGTTCTACAGGTTTCAGTGCATAGTAACCATCTAGCTAATGAGGGGAATTAAAGCACTTTCAAGAGGGTAACTAGTGTTGAGAGTTGTCTATTTGAAAATGACCATTTTTCGCAATATTTGCCGTATGAACAGGTGTTTGAAGGAATGTCCCCAGGGGGCACTTTATATTACTCAGAAGAGGCTAACAGGGCAGACTACCAAATGGCATTTATTTGCTCGTTGAGCTCAAAATATACACTAATCAGGATGAGTTTTCATGTTTTTTAATTTTTAATTTTTTACTAAACTAAGGCCTTGTTTGGCACTCCATCATTTAAAAAATGACATTTTTCCTAAAAACTCCACTTTTGCTAAAGGTCAGGTCCCTTTGGCCAATTGGTATAAGAGGTTCCATATCCAGATAGTAAAGTTACCTATCATTCTGACTATTTTAAAGAAAAGAAAAGTCCAGTAGGAGGCCTATAGATTAGCTACTGTATGATACAAGTATGATATCATTAAAAAGATACAATGTTGCAATATTTCATTTGCAACAGAAGTGCCATAAAAGTCAAGAAAATGTCACAGTTCTCGGGTGTAAGGTGTCTATACAGACCTTCTCCCCCTTTCCACATGCTAAAGGATTTGCAATGGATATTAAAGTGTGATACCTTCTGGGGCACAAAACACACATCTCCCCCCTATCCTCTACAACCTCTCTCCCCCTACTCTTCCTCTTCACATCAAAAATTTCTCCGGACTTACCAACAACCCCCGGTATAGTGCGTTGGTTAAGTTGAGTTACCTGGCTTGGGTGGTGGGAGTATGGTGATGGAGCATTTTTTTTGGAGGGGGATTGGTGTAAGTTAGGTGGGGTTGCGATATGGAGGCTTAAAAGTGATTGGAGTTCATGGTGGTATTAATATGTAAGATTAGTGAGGAGGGCGCGGGGTGTGTGTGGACGGGAATAAATGGAACTGTTCAAGCACTCTGGTAGCCCGGGAGGATTGGTATACAGAAGAAACGAGAGAGAGAGAGTTTGTGGGTGTTGTTTTTCTGGGTATGGGAAGGTTCCGGTACAGTAGTTACCCGCCGCTAAATATTTCACCCGAGCATTGAAATACTAAAGCTTGATGGCACTGGACTGAACGCTAGCACTTTCCGGGATCGTGAGTGGAAGAGCTGGGGAAACCGAGTTTCTCAGCCATCCAATGAATCAGGAAAAACAAAAAACCCAATCTATCTTGGGTGGTTGAAACTTTACGGAGAGCGATTTAGCCTACCGGTACTACCGGTAGGAGCCTACTGTACTCGAGTAGACATATTACCAGTATTGTCCTATTGTCCTTATTCTTGGAGCATAGTCTACCGAACTGGCCCCCGTCACCTAAACAAAGCCAAAACCGGATACGCGGGGACTGCCCGGAATTCAATGTGTTGTTCGCCTACCCTTGGCACCCAAGTCTATGCAATTGTGACTCAGTCCCCAATGTGGGGAGTGCGGAACGACTGAATGAGAAATGTTATCATGTTTGTACCACACATCGTGGGACGTCTGATAAGATGGAAGTGCTGTACTGTACTCGAGTGTGCGAATCTCAGGCCGGAAACCACAGGTGCAAATCTTACGGCTGCTCACTCTGCAGTGTCGTATATGCACTGACAGGCAAATACGGTATTGTCACAGGGGCCCGAGATATGCGAGTGCCGACCGTGAAAACCCGAATACAAGGCCGGTGTGCTGAGAGGTTGATTTAAGGTTGGATGAGCCATCGGCGGGTCCTGCTGTGATCACTGATACCGTGACTCATGAATGATATTCGCACTGACCCTCATTTTCAACATCAGCTCGTCCACTTAACATGATACGGTTGTGTTGCCTCACAATTTATGATGCTTCTGGTATCGTAGGTTTGGCCACTCTTTGGCTGCCTTCATTCTCCCGGTGTTACCCTGGAGCAGAAATGATTGGACGGCACTACAGAAGCAACAAGCCAATTCACCCCTCCCTCTTCGAGCACCTGGAAGTTCATAAGCCGGTTTGCCCTCCTACCGTAGATTATCACAGAACTGCATCCTTAGCAAAACGGAGCATTCACAAAACGCATCACCGAAGGAATAACAAATATGCAATCGTATGGTTCGGGTAATGTCGACTGTGGGAACACGTCAAATAGCAACAACACGAATATCACTGTGAACAGGGTGGACGACGAAGACAGCCGGATTAAGCAGTGGCTCTCGCCACTGGACTCTGCGAGGAGGCACCAGAATGTGCAGACCAGCCGGGTGAAGGGCGTGGGAACATGGCTTCTGAGAAGAAGAGAGTTTCGGGAGTGGAGTGTCAGCCGAAGGGTACCAGTGCTGCCTGTTTTATTCTGCTACGGTGATCCGGGTGTGGGGAAGACACATATCAGGTCAGTGGGAAAGATCTCTTGAACAAGTGGATATCACTGACGGCCAGCGATATTAGCTCGTTAGTTATTGACCAGTTGTGCGATCAAGTTCATATTAGAAATATCGCTGTTGCAGGCCTATACTACGATTACCTTGCCCAGGAGGAGCAGTCCACTACGAGCATGTTGGGCGCAATCCTCAAGCAGCTTTTGGAGAGAGATGGAATCCCGGCGCATGTGCGGCAGGCTTTTCGTCGAGCGAAAAGGGGGCTGGGCGGACGGGCCGTGCGACTTTTGGACTTGGTGAAAATGCTGAAGGCTACGATCGCATCGCTACCGAAAGTGTTCATTTGTATCGATGGTTTAGATGAATGTCTTCCGGACAATCGACGAGAACTTCTTGAATCGCTGCAAGACATTGTACGAGCTTCGCGGACCACGCGGCTGTTCCTTAGTGGAAGGCCTCACGTTCGAGACGAGGTTGAGGGGTATTTCACCGAGGCGATCATGATAGCCGTCATTCCCACAGTTAGAGATATTGAGATATATTTGGAGATGAAATTGGACAAGGATACAATTCCCAGCGCAATGGACGATAATTTGAGGGCTGAGATTATGTGGGCACTGCCGAGAAAAATTTCTCAAATGTGCGTATGAACAGCCACTTCAACTAATCCACGCCTGGTTGGATATCTGCTAACGGCGGGATCTAGATTTCTACTTGTTTCCCTTAACATTGATGCGGTCCTGAAGGAGATTACTATCCGCCAGAGAAAGAAGAAGCTTGACCAAATGATGCAAGGGAATGGGCTTCGAGATGCGTACTCGGCGACCCTGGACCGAATAAAGGCGCTAGGAGGAAGCAAGTCGAGACTTGGCATGGACACGCTGATGTGGCTGTCGCATTCGAAGCAACCCTTAGAGGTCTCCGATCTATGCCATGCCCTTGGGGTAGAAATCGGGTCTACAGACCTAGATCCTGCGAACATTCCTGCGATAGAAACACTACTGGGATGCTCTTTGGGGCTTGTAATAGTTGAAGGGCCCTCACATGATGTCCGTCTTGTGCACTATACTCTCCAAGAGTATCTATCCGAGAATACCGTCCTGTTCCCCAACCCTCATGAGATGATTGCCGAGGTTTGTTTAACATACCTCAACTTCCAATGCGTCAGGGGTCTTCCGCTCGCCAGTTCCTCGCCACCGTTGCTTGAGTATTCCTCTTTACACTGGGGATACCATACCAGAAGGGGAATCACGGAAAGTGCGACCACGCTCGCACTGAGACTTCTCGATAGATTCGATAAGCATGTATCCTCTAAGAAACTCTTGTCCTACAACTTTGAGCTGTTGGACGACATTTCCCACAGTTCTACTACGGGGTTTACCGGGCTCCACTGCACTGCGTATCTTGGGATTGTGGCGATAGCGGTTCCTTTATTAGGGAGGAAGAAATGGGACCCCAATGCAATTGATGTGACAGGTAATACAGCAATCTTGTGGGCTGCTAAAAAAGGGCATGGGGCCATGGTGAGAATGCTTTTGCAACAGGAAAATCTCGTTCCTGACACAACGGATAAAGACGGTCGAACACCTCTGCTGTTGTCGGCCACAAAGGGGTATGGGGACATTGTGGAGATGCTTTTGGACCGGGAGGATGTCACTTTCAACACGGCGGATAGCAATGGTCGAACACCCCTCTCGCAGGCAGCTGGTAATGGTCATAGGCACGCCGTAAAGATGCTATTGAAACAGAATGGTATCACTCCTGACACTGCGGATAAAGACGGCCGAACACCTCTCTCCTGGGCAGCTGAGTCTGGGCGTGAGGGCATCGTGAAGATACTTTTGAAGCGGAATGATGTTACTCCCGACACTGCTGATGGGGGCCGCCGAACACCTCTCTCCTGGGCGGCTGTGAACGGGTGTGAGGGCATCGTGAAGATGCTTCTGAAACGGGGGGATGTCGCTCCCGATACTGCGGATAAAGGCGGCCGGACACCTCTCTCCTGGGTAGCTGGAAATGGGCGTGAGGGAATCGTGAAGATGCTTTTAAAACGGAAGGATGCTGCTCCCGACACTGCCGATGGGGGCGGCCGAACACCTCTCTCCTGGGCAGCTGCGAATGGGCATCAGGGCATCGTGAAGAGGCTTTTGAAACGGAAGGATGTCGCTCCTGATACTACGGATAAAGACAGCAGAACACCTCTCTCCTGGGCAGCTCGAAATGGGTATGATGTAATCGTGGGAATGCTTTTGAAAAGGAAGGATGTCACTCCCGATGCTGCGGATAAAGACGGTCGAACGCCTCTCTCTTTGGCTGTGCAGCACGAACACATTAGAGTAGTGGAAATGTTCCAAAACCGGTGTAGCCCTGCCCAGGGCATGGCAATGACAGACCTCACCGGCCAAATAGCACTTACGCAGACTTCGGAGAAGCGACGTGTGGGATCCGTAAAGCGCCGGCTATCATGTCATGGCTCTGCTCCTCACTCGGGTAGCAATGGCTCTAGAAACCATTCTCCAGCTGAGCCCTCCCAGCCATCTCAGCGCCCCGCCAAAAGGGCCCGGAGATTTTGAAATTCACGACAAAAACTCCGCACCAGACGAGCCTCTCATTTGTAGAATTGTACTGTTGCACGCTAAGCTTCACTCGCAATTCACCCTTTCTAGCTATCCTTTTGTCCGCATGTGTATTGCTCCTTCCTATCCTGTCTAACTTCCTATCAACCCCGGTACACTATCCTATCCCCCCTGCCCCAAGAACCTTCTAGTATAGTACCTATACAACGCCTGTTTTTCTCTAGGCGCTTAATGACTTTGTTTTGTCTCTTTTTCTCTTTCTCCCCCCATCACCGCGCACGCGCCTCCATTCCCATCCCCTTATGGCGGATATCTCATGAGAATGGTTTTGTACGAGCAAAATAGGTCGCTGTCTCATGCAATAGCGATTCCTGTTTATAGAATATTGATTTTGTATCAATCATTATTTTTGTTTCTTCCTTTGTCTATTTAGTCATTGGTCTATATGCTTCATATTTTGGGGGAGAGAAAAGAAAGGAAAATATTTTCCAGAGCATGGTGTTTTCCCTCTTGTCTTTTTCTTCTACTTATTGACTGTTTCTTCATTTTTTTCCCGACCGTTTCCGATCTGAATTAACTTTTGTGGGCTTTGTAGAGTGGATTATGCGCCATAACCCACTAGAGTGCTCTCTGCATTAATTTCCATTCCTGCTCTTACACGAACTCACACCCATATATTGAACCTAGCTCAGTGAAAAATTTGTCTGCACGGGACTAACCTACGAGTACTGCTAAGCTGGGCCGAGTGAGCGCCCATGACGGTCCAATGTTTGCTGGCATTCTTACGTGGCGGATTTGTTTTTGTTGGGGTTTGTGGGGACGATAGTGATTGACCGGATTTTTTCCCCCCCAAGTCACCATAAGTGCAGCTGGTTAGGTACACCCAGTACAGGGCAAGTAGAGGCATTCAAAGTTAAAAACCAGAATTTTCGGTAAAAGTGGGGGCTGGATTCCGAAATTGGAGGATTTGCAAATAGTGTTGACAGAAACTAAGTAATGTGTTTGAGAGGCTCATGAAAAAATGTATAAGTTCTTAGGCATAAATTAAGTGCTGAAGGTTCTTGTAAGGTATGCGCTGTGGTGGTGGTGGTGCGGGACCTAGCTCTCGGTTCATCCCTCTTATGTAGCTCTTCTTTTGTCTTGCTAGTCTGTACTAGTATTAGCCCTTTTTGCCCTAGCTGTCCATACTAATCTTCGCATATCATATTATCTCCTCCTTTTCAAGAGGCGTGTTGCACTTATTCTATGTCGGGTTTGGCACGGTGCTTGATGACTTTGTTTTCCCTTTCTCCCTCTCTTCTTCATGGCGCACATTCCCGGTCCCATTTCGTTACATCTGATATTTTACCAGGAGGGGCTCCGCGGGAATACAGTCAGTGGTCTTTCCATGCCGTCAATTTCCGCTTGTGGGGTATCAACTTAGTGTCAGTGATGGTTTCCCCTTCGTTTCCCTTTAGTTCTTTATCTATGTTCTTCATATTTTTAGAGGGAAAGAAAGAAAAATCATATCCCCGAATGTTGTGTAGTTTTTGCGATAGTAATGCCTTTCTCCTGTTCTTTTCTTTTTGATACCCGCCCTTTCTAATTAGAATTAGCTTTACAGAGTTTCGTATAGCTTATCCTATAGTTAGGACACTATAGGATACTTGATTTCTCACCCGGTTGAGGGTGCTCTAGGCCAGGCTATCAAGACGGCCAGCTGACTTAACTCGAACAACTACCTCCCTCAAGTCAGGCGTGATTCAAGTTATGATACCGGTATTATAATATAAAGGGCCTAAATTCAACTCTATGTGCTGCCCGGCGTAGTATATAGTGTAAGCTCTTCAAGGCCTCGGTAAAATTGAAAACGATTTACTCCCTCGTAGCTAGTCAGAGATTTTTAGACAATAACGCCCAGCGCCTGGAAATGTAGAGGCTTAGCGGAGAGCTACCTTTTATCCTCTCGATTGAGTCAAAGATATCTACTAATTCCATTTTTACTTTCTTCTTTTTTCCTTTCGCTTCCCCTTTCATCCTTCCATCCGACCCGTCTTGCTAGAATACCTAGTTGGTGTTAGGCGTAGGGATTAAGGCAGGGGGAAGGAGAGAGATCCCGTTTTATTTGATTTATTAGACTCCAAGATGCTCAATTTCGATAAGTCATAATATAGAATAGACCATTCGGTGAATAGGAGAAGATAAGTTGTACCGGTTTCGCAACTAGAGGACGGAAGGAATAATTGATATGATGGAAGGAAAAGTCAATTGAAACTAAGGAATTTATAGATTACGCGCTAGAGGACTTCCTGCATTAATTTCCATTTCCGCTCTCACAAGAGCTCACGCCCATATATCTAATCTAGTTCTGAGAAGGCTTTATCAGCGGCCACTCCGCATGTATCACACAGCCATTATATATAACATGATAGTAATGAAATAGTTGACGACGAGGAGGGACTAATGGCAGTGAGAAAATAGAAGAGGGGTTTAAGGAGGAAATAATCGTGAAGGAGCCAATCGCTATTCAGAGGAGGGGTCGAGTATCGGGGGGGAAGGGCTTTTGACAGTGAAGGGCAAGCTGATGGGATAGACTAAGAGGAGATTTAAAGTTAAGTCGGACAGATCAGGTGAGGGCGCTCTAGGATTTCGTCGATATCTATGTACTATGAGAAGGAGGGCGGAGGTGAGAAAAGCAACCTTACAGCTCTTCTACGCCCACCGAGTACAGAAAACTCGGGGGTGCTTCGGATATATGAGATCTCGTATATCGGGGCTTATATCGTCTTTAATAGCAGTTTTTCTGCTCCCTCATGCCCGTTCTTCGTAGCCCACAAGAGCAGTGCTCGGCCAAATAGTGGGTTTACATTGCTGGGATTGACATCCTTTAGTCCCAAAACGAACTTTGCCACGACCTCACACCGACTCTTGCACCCACAAGAGCGGTGTTCCGCCGCATTCCGTTTCTATTATACCGGCCTTGGCATCCCTCCGGCGTGATGGAATCTTACCCCATCCTCATGGCCTCCTACAGTAGCACAGGCGAGGGCTGCCCTACCCGTAATACCTGTTGTGTTGATATCCCATTCCCCCATCTCCAATAATATAGCAATTATCTCCGCAATCCCAACAAATGCCGCTCGGTGAAGCTAAGCGATACGCTTAGGGCCACCCGCCCCCCATCCGCCCCCGACTAAAGCCCGGCCGCCAGCAACGTCTATCTGCATAGTAATGCAGAAGGAGCAATTGAGGGGGTATGTACTGTTCGAATTCAAATTATTCAATCAGAAGCACTAGTGCAACTGGGCTCACTCCCTCCACCCTCTCCCTCGGAGTCCCTCCCCATGCGCTTTTCCTGGTAGCTAGAAGCATATCCGACAAGGGGACTATCGACGGGGCTGAACCACGAGTTGGCGAAAGTTCCCGGACGCAATGAAAATTGAGTTGCCTTAGTAAACCCCCGCCATCACGGGTGTGGACTTTGGAATAGGCTTGGATCATTGACCGAATACTTTATAGACTAGGGTGGACAAGTATGCCGCTGAAAGAGGGTGCCTCAACCGTGATGAGTCCAAAATTGCATGCTAGAAGTGTTCGAATTGTAAGAATGTTGTCACGGTTTAAAGCTGGAAATTCCATCTCTAGTATTAAGGCCGGAATAGCCCGCCGGTGTGTAATAGCCGCTCCGAGTCCAATACTCAACCAGGGCCCCCATCATGAGCCTATACCTACCCGCCTTCAGTGCTTTCAGTCGTGCCAGGGTTATCACGCATGCGTCCCCGAGATGATTGCCCTTGGTCATCTTTTGTCTTCTCTCAAAATAGTAATATCTCCCAGGATAGCGCCGATGTGTTGAAAAGGCAAGGAGGAATCTGCAAGCCATCATTATTAGCGAATACGAAATTATGCATCAGGTGGTAACTGTGGAGGCTCCTACACACATTTCGGAGATTCCTCAGGAATAATTCTCCGGATATCCGTCCTTAGAGCACCGGAAACAGCGTCACGCTCTATGTCCATCCGCAGCTTCTTCTCCGAATATCCTTTTATGTCGTGCGTCTTGGGACCAATGGGCGTTATAACACGGAGTGAAATATCCATATCTCCAGCCTCAGCTAGCGACCCCCTGTGACGAACCTTCGCACCCTCGGTGGCTCCTGCAGGATATCCTTCGGTAGCTTAAGAATTCACAGTAGATGCTTAGGACAACACTTATTCAAATTACTGATACAGATCAAAACCTGAGGTAATGTGACTACAGCCTGCCTCAACCTCTGCACCATATCCGGAAGTGGCAGACCTGGACCACCGACCAATTTTTCGCTTTTTGAAGAGTGTTTCGCACGTACTCCAGCATTTCCCCTCTAACCACCAGCTGTTTTAGGATGGCTCCCATGACTGTTTCTCGAGTAGTTGTCTGCTCCTGCTGGTCGTGGAAGTCGAAGCAGAATATTGTGATCGCAATGTCTTCCGCGCAAGGTCCATCGTACAGGCTATTGGTGACTAATGAACTAGCGGTATTGCTGGCCGTTCTTCCAGATGGGCTAGGCACTGACCGTGGATAAGTCTTCCTCACTCCTGTATTCTCGTAGCAAAACAAGACAACTCACCTTCACTTCTCCACTTCCGAATCCGTCTATTTCCAAAAGCCAATCCCTCGCACGGTCGATCCTGTTGTACGTACATTCTGATGATTGCGTCCAGTGGCCTGAGCCATCGCAGAGTTTCTGGGTTCTCATACCGGTAGTAATGTCCATTGCGATAAAGGTATAGTCTCTCATGGGGTCCGTGAAAAATGCCAGCGGAAGACGAACAAGCATCAGCAGAAGGTGTTTTTTTTAGTTTTTTTAGGAGAGACTGCCAGTGTGTGCCGATACGTCTGTGGAGCTGTTGCCTCATCGGCCCGAACCAAAATATGGCCCTAATGTGAAATGTCACAATCACAGTAGCCTTGCCACTTTACACTAAACTTAGCTGTCAAGGCCAAGCGAACAACGCAATAATCCTGAATCTCCGGAAAGCGGGAAGCGGGATGGGGAGTTTTAACCGACACGCCCATAATCGTGCCAAGGTGGGGTCCACCACCCCCTGTCGCTCGCAAACTCGGAACCAGGAGAACTCCAGAGGGGTGCCCGCCAGCTCAACGATAATTTCATGCTCAGGGATAATTTTTTTCTTCAGGATAATTTGATACTCAACCATCAGCTTTTATAACTGGAATTTCATACTTATAAATGAATTTATACAATAATAATTCCATTCTTAAGAGTAAACCATTATTTGAGAAGAAACCGCAAGAAGGTGGTGAAGGCTTTATGTGTGGAAGTTTGAAGAGAAGAACACAAGTGCTGCTCTGTGAAGTACTATAGATTGCTGCCGGTTCATTATCACCAACGGGCACGGAATTATTGCTACCTCAGGCTTGTTATTATGAATTAAATTATTTTTTTGCTAGTTTAATCTTAAGAATGTAATTGTTATTGTATAAATTTATTTATAAGTATGAAATTCTAGTTATAAAAGCTCATTGTTGGGCATCAAATTATCCTGAAGAAAAAAATTATCGTTGAACATGAAATTATCGTTGAGCTGGCGGGCACCCCTCTAGAGTGCCCCCGGTTGCGAGTGTGGGAGGGACCCAGGGGTTGTGGCAGCTAGCGACAGCCTTGTCACGATTAGTGGGGTTGTCCGATAGGAAGTACAGTTACAGATCAAAAATAACTGAACGCCCCCCGGTAACTATTGGAATTAGATAACCGACTCGCTTATTAGGACTGGTTGTTAGACTAGTAAAAGTTTTTCCCGTTGCTACCTTGGCACGTTTAGTTTATTTTGATATGTGACTATATGATACCGTGTACTCGAGTACGAGTACAAGTACAAATTTCAGCTTTGAAAACACACTTGCAAATATTATCGGTTGCCAGATGCTAACTGGTCTCTGTATGTCGCAGCGGGCACCACTGGTCGGCAGGTGTTCTTCAGGGCCATCGAAATAATGGCGCTTGTATCGGAGATGGCAATTCGAGTTGCCTCTTCTGGCTTAAAACCCACGTTCAGTAAAGTTCTCATACGCACAATACTGAATCACACACCTCTCAGTAGAGCTTATGTTTCATGAGCGAAACTCGAGTACTGTAACTTACCCACACTTTCTCGTGACACACTGTTGCCTTACAACTTATACCGGTATAGACTAGTGCCTTCGGTGAGCTTGGCCACTCCCTAGCTACCTTCTTTCTGCGGGTCTTTCCTTGGTGCAGAAGTGGATAGCGCCACCAAAGAAACAAGCCAGTTCGCTCCTGCTTTCTCGGGCACTGGAAGGCTTATAAGCCCGTTAACCCCCCGTTAACCCCCCGCTAACCCCCCTGAATGATCGCGGAGCCGCATCCTCAGTCAAGCGAAGCATCCGCAAAATCCATCATGGAACGAACGACAAAGACGCAATCGTTTGGTTCACATAATACCAACTGTGGGAACCTAACAAATAGCAACAATATGACAATCACTCTGGACAAAACAGACGAAGACAACCAGATTAAGCAATGGCTCTCGCCACTAGAGCCTCGGCACCGACATCGAAGTGTGCAAGCCAACCGCCTGGATGGTGTGGGGGGTTGGCTCTTGGAAACGAACGAGTTTCAAGAGTGGAGTGGCATGCAACAGGTGCCGAAGCAGTCTGTTTTATTCTGCTACGGTGATCCGGGTGTGGGGAAGACACATATCAGGTTAGCGGGAAAGCTCTCAAACAAGTGGATATCACTGACGGCCATCAATAATAGCTCCTTGGTTATTGACTGGTTGTGCGATCAGGCTCGCAACAAAGATATTGTTGTCGCAGGCCTATACTGCGACTACCTTGCCCAGGAGGAGCAGTCCACGACGAACATGTTGGGCGCAATCCTCAAGCAGCTTTTAGAGAGAGATGGAATCCCAGACCACGTGCGGCAGGCTTTTCGGAACGAGAAAGGGGGGTTTGGCGGGCGGGCTGTGCGACTTTCAGACTTGGTGGAAATGCTGAAGGCGACGATCGCATTGCTACCGGAAGTGTTCATCTGTATCGATGGCTTGGATGAGTGTGTTCCGGACAATCGACGAGAGCTTCTTGAGTTACTGCAAGACATAGTACAGACTTGGCCGATCGCACGGGTATTCCTTAGTGGAAGACCTCACATCCAGGACGAGATTAAGAGATCCATCACTGGGGCGATCATGATACCCGTCATTCCCACCATTGAGGATATTAAGAGATATCTCAAGATGAGATTAGATAGGGATACCACACCCAACGCAATGGACGATGATTTGAGGGCTGAGATTATGAGAATAATTCCAGGAAAAATTTCCCAAATGTCGGTATAAACAGTCGCTTTAGACAATCCAGACCTTGCTAGATATCTGCTAACAACACAATATAGATTTCTTCTTGTTTCTCTTAACATTGGCGCCATCCTAGAGGAGGTTACGATCTACCAGAGAGAGCAGAAGCTCAACCAGATGATCCAAGGGAATGGCCTTCGTGATGCGTACTCGACAACCCTGGCACGAATAAAAGCACAGGGGGGGAGCAAGTCGAGACTTGGCATGGACATGCTAATGTGGCTATCACATTCGGAGCGACCCTTAAAGGCCTCCGATCTATGCCAGGCTCTAGGGGTAGAAATCGGGTCCACAGACCTGAATTCTCAGAATATCCCTGCAATAGAAATACTTCTGGGGTGCTCTTTGGGGCTTGTAATAGTTGAAGCGTCCTCGCACACTGTCCGTCTTGTCCATTACACTCTTCAAGAGTATCTATCCAATAATATCAACCTGTTTCACAGCCCACATGCGATGATTGCCGAGGTTTGTTTAACATACCTCAACTTCCAGTGTATCGGGAGCCTTTCGCCTACCCTTCGTCGACCCCATGCAGCAACACCATTCCTTGAATATGCCTCATGTTCCTGGGGAACACATGCCAGAAGGGAAACCACGGAAAGTGTGAACACACTCGCACTGAGACTTCTCGATGGATTCGATAAGCATGTATCCTCTACGATACTCTTATCCAGCAGCCACCATAACTGGGACAGAGAACTTAACCGGTATAATTCTACAGGGTTCACAGGACTCCACTGCGCTGCATATCTTGGGATCGTAAAGATAGCACTATCTTTAATAAAGACGGAGAAATGGGACCTCAATGCAACTGATATGGCGGGTAATACTGCAATCTGGTGGGCTGCTAAAAAAGGGCATCAGGCCATGGTGAAGATGCTTTTAGAACAGGCGGATGTCAATCCCAACACTGCAAGTGGATTCGATGAAACACCTCTCGCGTGCGCAGCTCAAAATGGGCATGGGGACATTGTGGAGATGCTTTTGAAACGGGCGGATGTCAATCCCAACACTACGGATAGGTACGATCGAACACCTCTCTCGTGGGCAGTTCTAAATGGGCATGGGGACATTGTGGAGATGCTTTTGAAACGGGCGGATGTCAGTCCCAACACTACGGATTGGTACGGTGGAACACCTCTCTTGTGGGCAGTTCGAAATGGGCATGGGGCCATTGTGGAGATGCTTCTGAAACGGGAGGACGTCACTCCCAACACTACGGATAGGGACGATCGAACACCTCTATCGTGCGCAGCTGGGGATGGGCATGGAGGCGTTGTGGAGATGCTTTTGAAACGGGAGGACGTCACTCCCAACACTGCGGATGGGGACGGTCGAACACCTCTCTCGTGGGCAGCTGGGGGTGGGCATGAAGGCGTTGTGGAGATGCTTTTGAAACGGGAGGACGTCACTCCCAACACTGCGGATATCAACGCTCGAACACCTCTCTCGTGGGCAGCTGAGAAGGGGTATTGGGGCATTGTGGAGGTGCTTTTGAAACGGGAGAATATCACCCCCGACACTGTGGATAAACATGGTCGATCGCCTCTCTTGTGGGCAGCTTACAATGGGCATGGGGACATTGTGGAGATGCTTTTGAAACGGGAGGACGTCACTCCCAACACTGTGGATAAGGAGGGTCGAACGCCTCTATCGTGGGCAGCTCGAAATGGGTGTGGGGACATTGTGGAGATGCTTTTGAAACGGGAGGACGTCACTCCCAACACTGCGGGTGAGGACGGTCAAACACCTCTCTCGTGGGCAGCTGAAGGTGGGCATGGGGGAGTTGTGGAGATGCTTTTGAAACGGGGGGATGTGACTTCCGACACGGCAGATAAAGGGGGTCGAACACCTCTCTCGTGGGCAGCTGAGAAGGGGTATTGGGGAATTGTGGAGATGGTGTTGAAACGGGAGAATACCACCCCCGACACTGTGGATAAATATGGTCGATCGCCTCTCTGGTGGGCAGCTCAAAATGGGCATGAGGGCATTGTGGAGATGCTTTTGCAATGGGAGGGTGCCACTCCCAACACTGTGGATAAAGACGGTCAAACACCTCTCCTGTTGGCAGCCAAAAACAGGCATGGCCATATTGTGCAGTTGCTTTTGGAACGGGAGGATATCGCCCCCGACACTCCAGATAAAGATGGTCGAACACCTCTCTTGTGGGCAGCTCAAAACGGGCATGAGCACATTGTGAAGATGCTTTTGAAACGAGAGGATGTCACCCCCGGCACTGCGGATAAAACTGGTAAAACACCTTTCTCGCTGGCAGCTCAGAATGGGCATGACTACATTATGAAGATGCTTTTGGAACGGAAGGATTTCACTCCCGGTGGGGCACCCCTCTCGTGGATATCTAGCAGATATCCGAAAATTGCTAGGATGCTTTCAGAACGGGAGGATGTCACTCCCAGCACTGCAGACAACGGTGGTCGAATCCCTCCCCCCTGGGCTGAGGAACACGCAGACGCTGGAGGGGTGGGGACGCTCCCAGAACGGTGTAACGTTATCCAGGACAAGGTGATGACAGACCCTATCAGCCAAACAGAATTTCCATCGACTTCCAAGAAGCAACGCGGGAGAGCTGTGGAGCGGCGGCTGGCAGATCAAGGTTCTATTCCTCAGTCGGCGGATAGCAGTAGCTCAACAGACCTCCCCCCAGCTGCCTCCTCCGGGCCATCCGGCGCCCTTCTAAAAGTATTTGGAGGTCCCGACATTCACTACAATAGCCCCCCACCCTCCGAACCCTCTCATCCGCAGTATTGCGCTATCATTTTGGCCTTTTTGTGTCTATCGCTTCATCTCACCCTAAGCATCCTCCTATCCATCTTAGTGTATTATATTCTCTTCTCCTTTTACCTCGAGAACCGTATAGCGTAGTGTTTATAAAACACTAGCCTCTGCTCGGCGTTCGATGACTTTGTTTTCTCTGTTTCCTCCTTCCTACCCCCTTCTCCTCGTTACAGGTTTCCGCTCCAGTTTCGCTACTTCCGATATTCATGAGAATCGGCTTCGTACCAGCAAAGCCGATGGCCTTTTCATGCCCTAACAATTTTAGTTTACAGAGTCTTAATGTAGCGTTGATCGTTATCCCTGTTTCCTTACTTGTCTCTTTGGCTCTTTGTCTGTATTCTTCATATCTTGTGGAGGAAAAGAGGGAAATCTCGTTCCAGAACCTGTTTTTTTGTGCCTGCTTTTCCTTTTTGGTATAAACCCTTTCCAGTTAGAATTGGCTTCGGCGGGCCTTGCATAGTTTTATATGGCTTGGACTGTAGTTAGAATACCCTAGAACAATTGGTTTCTTAGCTAGCCAATGGCATTCCAGGCATAAGTTATTGAAATGACCAGCTTAGCTTAATCCGGATACCCACTCGCCTCCATTCAAGCCAGATTAACCTTATGATACCGGTAGAGTAAGACATAAACCCCTAAATCCAACTCAACTTATTGCACAGTGGAGTGTATGGTGATGGCCCTTCGAGACTTCAATGAAGTTGAAAACGATCTGCTCATTTTGTAGATTGTCAGAGATATTTACCCCTCCGAACCCAACTCATGGAAATGTGGACATCTGGCAGAAAGGTTCCTTTGTGTTTTTAATTAAGTTAAAGATATTTGTTAATTATGGTTTTGCTCTTTTTTTAATTCCTCCTTCAATCCTTCGATTCCCCCCTGCTTGCTAGGGACACCTTGTTCATGATGAGGGTAGGGGTCAGAGCAGAAGGGAAAAAACGACCTAATTAGATTAGCTGACTTATTAGGCCTTAGGAACCTCATTCCGATAGGTCAGAGTAGAGTAGACGAGTCGTCTAATGGAACGAGATAATCGGCGTTGCAATTAAAGGTGAGACGGGAAAAGTTAAAATTGACAATTTGACAATGGGAGAATACAAAGGGGAAAGTATAGATTCTACCCCATAGGCCACCAAGGCACTCTCTGCATTATCTTCAATTCCAGCTCTTATACGAATCCACACCCATATATCTAATCCAGACCTATGAATGGTTTGTCTACACCCATTCCGCATGCATAATACAGTAATCTCCACTAGTGTAATAGCAATAAAATTGTTGGTAAGCATGGCTAATGGCAGGGAGAGGGGATAAAAGGGGGGGTTAATGAGGAAATGATAATGAAGGAGCCAATCGCTATGCCGAGGAGGGGGGGGGGGGGGGGGTAGAATTTTAGGCAGTGGAAGGTAAACTAACGAAATAGGCCGAGGGGAGATTTGAAGTATCATAAGTCAGACAGATCAGGGGATGGGTACTCCGGGATTGCGTCAATATCTTGATACGAGGACGGGAAGAGAGGGTTTAGGTGCGGAGAGAAAACTCCACAACACTTGTGCCGGACAAAGCTAAATCAAGGGCCGTTTCCCTGCCAAGGTCTGGTATTTCGAGTTTGACGTCGTCTTGTTTTAGTATTAGCTCCACTCCTCCCTTACGTCTGCCCTCAACAGCCTACGAGAGTGATGTTTGGCCAGATATAGTGTCTGCAGTGTTAGGATTGGGATCCTCTCTTCCCAAGAGGAACATTGCCACGCCCTCATGCCCACCCTCTACAACCTGCGGGAGTGGGGTTCTGCTATACTCGATCTCAGTTGTATCGGCCTTAGCATCCCTCCGCTATAATGAAATCTTTACCCCATCCCCGCGGAGTCCTACGGCCCACGCAAGAGCCGTTCTACCTGTAGTACCAGTTGTGTAAATATCCTATTCCTTCATAGCCAAGAATGTAGCAACTATCTCTGCAATCCCAAGAAATTCCGCTCGATGCAGCCCAGCAATGCGCTCGGGGCCACCCCCCCACCAAAACCCGGCTGCCAGAAACGTCTATACTCATGTTAATGTGGGGGGAGCAACTGAGAGGGTATGTACTGTTCGAATTCGAATTATTTAATCAGGATCCCCAGTGCTGGCGGGCTCACTCTTTCCATCCCCTCCCTCCTCATGCGCTTTCACTAATAGCTAGAAGCATATCCGGCAAAGGAACTATCGACGGGGCTGGGCCACGAGTTGGCGAAAGTTCCCGGACGCAATGAAAATTGAGTTGGGTTAGTAAACCTTCACCATCACGAGTGCGGACTTTTGGAATAGGCTTGGATTATTGACCGAATACTCTTATAGACTGGGATGGACAAGCAGGGCGGTGAAAGAGGGTGCCTCTGCCGTGATATGCCTAAAATTTCATGATAGAAGTGTTCGAATCGTAGGAATATTGTCACGGTTTAAAGCTGGAAACTCCGTCTTTACTATTAAGGCCGGGGTGGCCCGCCGGTGTGTGGTAGCCGCTCCGAGTCCAATACTCAACCAGGACCCCATCTTGAGTCCATACCTACCCGCCTACCCGCCTACCCGCCTTCAGTGCCTTCAGTCGTGCCAGGGTTATCACGCATGCATCCCCGAAATGACTGTCCTTGGTCGCCTCGCTCAGCTTCTGTCTTCTCTCAAGATGGTAATCTCTCCCAGGGCAGCGTCGGTGTGTTGCGAAGCGAAGAGGAGTTTGCAAACGATCATTATTGGTCAATATAAAATCATGCATCGAGTGGGAACTGTGGAGGCTCCTGCACACATTTCGGAGATTCTTCAGGGATAATTCACCGGATATCCGCCCTTAGAGCATCGGAAGCAGCGTCATGCCCTGTGTCCATCCCCAACTCCTTCTCCGAATATTTTTTATGTTGTGGGTCTTGGGACTGACGGGCGTCACAACACGGGTGGTGAAATAACCATAACTCCGGCCTCAACTAGCGACCCCCTGTGACAAATCTTTGGCGCCCTTAGTGACTCCTGCACGATATCCTTCAGTGGTTCAAGAAGTCAAAGTAGATACTTAGGATAACACTTATTCAAATCACTGATATAGATAAAAACCTGAGGTAATGTGACAACAGCCTGCCTCAACCTCTGCATCATATCCGGAAGTGGCAGACCTCGACCACCGACCAATTTTTCGCTTTTTTAAATGTGTTCCGCGCACTTCCCCTCTAACCACCAGCTGCTTTTGGCTCCCATAATGCTGTTTCTCGAGTAGTGGTCTGCTCCTGCTGGTCATGGAAGCCGTAGCAGAATATTGTGATCGTAATGTCTTCAGCGCAAGGTCCATCGGGCTACCGGCAACTAATGAACTAGCGGTATTGCTGGTCGTCGACAAAATTTCCTGATTCTTCCAGATAGGCTGGGCACTTACCATAGATATGTCTTCCTCACTCCTGTATTCTCGTAGCAAAACAAGACAACCGGTCTTCACTTCGCCACTTCGGAAACCAGTTTGTTCCCAAAAGTCAATCCCTTGCACGATCCGATCCTGTCGTACTTACCGTACATTCTGACGCCTGCGTTCAGCGGCTAGAGCCATCATAGAATTCCTGGGTTCTCATCCTGGTAGCCATGCTTACCGTGATAAAGATACAGTCTCTCATGGGATGGTGACGAATATCAGCGGGTGACAAACAGGTATCAGCAGCAGGTATTATTTTTTTGTTACACTACTTTGACGAATTGTAATTTTTGCTTTCCAAATACCCCTGTTCGTCACCAGTGTTCCCAAGCGGCCAGTCCGGACCATGGGTCGGCAGTCCGGTCAGTCCGGCCATGGTTTTGAGAAGCCTGGGTCAGTCCGGCTTAAATTATCAACGGCCGCCAAAGCCTGCAGGCACCCAGGCAACCGCCGGGTCGAGAGGATAGGCGACCGCCAGATGCCCAGGCAAAGCCGCCAGATGCCTTGACAACGAGTGTTGCTCGTGTAAAACTCAACACTGATTGGCTGAGCTGTTCGCTTATGACATTTTAAATTGAACTACATAAATTAACAGACAGATACCCGGCCATTCATAGATATTTGCGAAAGCTGGCTGCTCCCACCCCGATTAGAACAATAAATGCTACACGGTGTGTGTGCTTTTAGATCATCTTAAAGTCAATCAATGTCGCCAGCTTATCCATATATCCAATATCTAGTTCTTGTGTTCGCGTCTTTGACCGTTGCGCATTTATTCGGACACCCCACGATAGCCCCTCCGAAAGGTTTTGCCTCTGGATGTAAAGTTTCTAGCCGAGTGATCACATATTTCAAATGTTGAAACACTGGAAGTCACGTGTATCAGCCCTAACCTTAATCTGCAGAAATGGCTTTCTGCGGATTAAGGTTAGGGTTAAAAACCTGAGGCCTGCAGGTCACCCAGGCCGGGCCCGGCTTTTTTTTTGGAAAGCTGGTTTCCCATAGTCTAGCCTGGCTGTCTCTGAAAAAGCCTGGGTCAGTCCGGCCGTACCCAAAGCCGGACGGACTGGCCGGTTGGGAACACTGTTCGTCACCCGCTGATACCGTACGGTATTCGTCATGGCCCCATGAGAGACTGTCGGTGTGCGCTCATAAGTCTGTGGAGCTGTCACCTCAGCGACTTGAGCCAAGATCTGGCCTTACCGTAGTTTAATGCCTTGTTCGCTTAACCTCGATACCTACCGCAAGGCTACTGTGATTGTGACATTTCAATCCTGACTCTCGGGAAAGCGGGAAGCTGGATGGGGAGTTTTAGCCGACGCGCGCGTATGGTACTATAGTGGGGTTGTCCGATAGGAAGTGTGATACCGTGTGCAAATTTCAGCTTTGAAAACACACTTGCAAATGTTATCGGTTGCCTGATGCACTGGTCTCTCTATGCTACAGTGGCAGGTGTTCTTCAGGGCCATCGAAATAATGGCGCTTGTGTCGGAGGTGGCAATTCGTGTTGATTCTTCTGGCTTAAAACCCACGTTCAGTAGAGCTCTGATACGCACAATACTGAATCACACAACTAGTCGAGTACTGGTGGATCCTATAGATATTTATTAGTGAAACTCGCGTACTGCACCCACACTTGTTCGTGATACACTGTTGCCTTACAACTTATATAATGACTTCGGTGAGCTTGGCAACTCCCTAGCTACCTTCTTTCTGCGGGTCTTTCCTTGGTGCAGAAGTGGATAGCACCACCAAAGAAACAAGCCAATTCGCTCCTGCTTTCTCGAGCAGTGGAAGGCTTATAAGCCCGTTAACCCCCCCCTAACCCCCCTGAATTATCACGGAGCCGCATCCTTAGCCAAGCGAAGCATCCACAAAATCCACCATGGAAGGAACGACAAAGATGCAATCGTTTGGTTCACATAATACCAACTGTGGGAACCTAACGAATAGTAACAATATGACTATCACTCTGAACAAAGCAGACGACGAAGATAACCAGATTAAGAAATGGCTCTCTCCACTAGAGCCTCGGCACCGGCATCGAAGTGTGCAAGCCAACCGCCTGGATGGTGTGGGAAGGTGGCTTTTGGAAAAGAACGAGTTTCAGGAATGGAGTGGCACGCAACAGGTGCCGAAGCAGTCTGTTTTATTCTGCTACGGTGATCCGGGTGTGGGGAAGACACATATCAGGTTAGCGGGAAAGCCCTCAAACAAGTGGATATCACTGACGGCCATCAATAATAGCTCCTTGGTTATTGACTGGTTGTGCGATCAAGCTCGCAACAAAGATATTGTTGTCGCAGGCCTATACTGCGACTACCTTGCTCAGGAGGAGCAGTCCACGACGAACATGTTGGGCGCAATCCTCAAGCAGCTTTTAGAGAGAGATGGAATCCCAGACCACGTGCGGCAGGCTTTTCGGAAGGAGAAAGGGGGGTTTGGCGGGCGGGCTGTGCGACTTTCAGACTTGGTGGAAATGCTGAAGGCGACGATCGCACTGCTGCCGGAAGTGTTCATCTGTATCGATGGCTTGGATGAGTGTGTTCCGGACAATCGACGAGAGCTTCTTGAGTCACTGCAAGACATAGTACAGGCTTCGCCGACCACACGGGTATTCCTTAGTGGAAGACCTCACATCCAGGACGAGGTTAAGAAGTCCATCACTGGGGCTATCACGATAGCCGTCATTCCTACCATCAAGGATATTGAGATATATCTCAAGATGAGATTAGATAGGGATACCACACCCAACGCAATGGACGATGATTTGAGGGCTGAGATTATGAGAATAATTCCAGGAACATTTCCCAAATGTCGGTATAGACAGCCGCTTTAGACAATCCAAGCCTCGTTAGATATCCGCTGACAACAGAACGTAGATTTCTTCTTGTTTCTCTTAACATTGGCGCTATCCTAGAGGAGGTTACGATCTACCAGAGAAAGCAGAAGCTCAACCAGATGATCCAAGGGAATGGCCTTCGTGATGCGTACTCGACAACCCTGGCACGAATAAAAGCACAGGGGGGGAGCAAGTCGAGACTTGGCATGGACATGCTAATGTGGCTATCACATTCGGAGCGACCCTTAAAGACCTCCGATCTATGCCAGGCCCTAGGGGTAGAAATCGGATCCACAGACCTGAATTCTCAGAATATCCCTGCAATAGAAACACTGCTGGGATGCTCTTTGGGGCTTGTAATAGTCGAAGCGTCCTCGCACACCGTCCGTCTTGTCCACTATACTCTTCAAGAGTATCTATCCAATAATACCAACCTGTTTCGCAGCCCTCACGCGATGATTGCCGAGGTTTGTTTAACATACCTCAACTTCCAGTGTATCAGGGATCTTCCGTCTACCCTTCGTCGATACCCGCCAGCAACACCATTCCTTAAATATGCCTCATGTTCCTGGGGAACACATGCCAGAAGGGAAACCACGGAAAGTGTGAACACACTCGCACTGAGACTTTTCGATGGATTCGATAAGCATGTATCCTCTATGATACTCTTATCCAGCACCCACCATAACTGGGACAGGGAACTTAAGCGGAGTAATCCTACAGGGTTTACAGGATTCCACTGCACTGCATATCTTGGGATCGTAGAGATAGCACTATCTTTAATAGAGACCAAAAAATGGGACCTCAATGCAACTGATGTGGCGGGTAATACTGCAATCTGGTGGGCTGCTGCAAGAGGGCATCGGGCCATGGTGAAGATGCTTTTAGAACAGGGGGATGTCAACCCCAACGCTACAGGTAGAGCTGGTAAAACACCTCTCGTGTGTGCAGCTCAGGGTGGGCATGGGGACATTGTGGAGATGCTTTTGAAGCGGGAGGACGTCACTCCCAATACTGCGGATGGGGACGGTCAAACACCTCTCTCCTGGGCAGCTCGACTTGGGCGTGGGGGCATTGTGGAGATGCTTTTGAAGCGGGAGGACGTCACTCCCAATCCTGTGAGTGGGGACGGTCGAACACCTCTCTTGTGGGCAGCTAACCGTGGGCACGGGGACATTGTGGAGATGCTTTTGAAGTGGAAAGACGCCACTCCCAATACTGTGGATGGGGACGGTCAAACACCTCTATTGTGGGCAGCTCAAAATGGGCATGGGGGCATTGTGGAGAGGCTTTTGAAACGGAAGGACGTCACTCCCAACACTGCGGATAAGAACGGTCGAACATCTCTCTCCTGGGCAGCTGAAAAAGGGCATGGGGGCGTTGTGGAGGTGCTTTTGAAACGGAAAGACGTCACTCCCAACACTGCGGATAAGGAGGGTCGAACATCTCTCTCCTGGGCAGCTGAAAAAGGGCATGGGGGCGTTGTGGAGGTACTTTTGAAACGGAAAGACGTCACTCCCAACACTGCGGATAAGAACGGTCGAACACCTCTCTCCTGGGCAGCTGAAAAAGGGCATGGGGAAATTGTGGAGATGCTTTCAAAAAGGGGAGATGTCACTCCCGACACGGCGGATAAATGGGGTCGAACACCTCTCTTGTGGGCAGCTAAAAGTGGGGACGGGGGCGTTGTGGGGATGCTTTTACAGCGTGAGGGCGTCACCCCCAACACTGCGGATCGAGACGGCCGAACACCTCTCTGGTGGGTAGCTGGAGAGGGGAATTGGGGAATTGCGGAGATGCTTCTGAAACGGAAGGATGTCGCTCCCCACACTGTAGATAAAGAGGGCCTCTCACCTCTCTCACGGGCAGCTCGAAATGGGTATTGGGGTATTACAGAGATGCTTTTGAAACGGGAGGGCACCACGCCCGACACTGCCGATGAGAACGGTCGAACACCTCTCTGGTGGGCAGTTCAAAATAGGCATGAGTGCATTGTGAAGATGCTGTTGAAACGGAAGGATGTCACTCCCAACACTGTGGATACGGACGGTCGAACACCTCTCTTGTTGGCAGCTAAAAATGGGCATGAGTACATTGTGAAGATGCTTTTGAAACGGAAGGATGTCATTCCCAACACTGTGGATAAGGACGGTCGAACACCTCTATCGTGGGCAGCTCAAAATGGGCATGAGTACATTGTGAAGATGCTTTTGAAACGGAAGGATGTCACTCCCGGCACTGCGGATAAAGACGGTAACACACCCCTCTCGCTGGCAGCTCACAATGGGCATGAGTACATTGTGAAGATGCTTTCGGAACGGAAAGATTTCACTCCCGGTCGAACCCCCCTCTCTGGGATATCTAAATATCCGGGCATTGTGAGGATGCTTTCGGAACGGGAGGATATTACTCCCGGTACCGTAGACAACGACGGTCGAAAACCTCCCCCCTGGGCTGAGGAATGCGGACACGCCAGAGTGGTGGGGATGCTCCCAGAACGGTGTGACGCTACCCAGGACAAGGTGACAGACCTTATCAGCCAAACAGCACCTACCGGTACACTGACTTCCAAGAAGCAACATTGGAGAGCCGTAAAGCCGCGATTTGTAGATCAAGGTTCTGTTCCTCAGTCGGCGGATACCAGTAGCTCGACAGATCTCCCAGTTGTCTCCTCCAAGCCATCCGGCCCAGTTCAAAAAAGATTCAGAGGTTCCGACATTCAGAGTAAATACTCCCCACCCGACGAACCCTCTTGCCCACAGTATTGCGCTGCCCTTTTGGTCTTTTTGTGTCTATCACTTCATCTCACTCTTAGCATCCTCCTCCCCATCTTAGTGTATTATATTACCTCCTCCTTTTGCCTCGAGAACAAGATAGCGTAGTGTTTATAAAACACCAGCATCTACTCGGCGTTTGATGGCTTTGTTTTCTCTCTTTCTTCCTTCCTTTCCCCCTTCTCCTTGTTGCAGGTTCCCGCTCCCATTTCGTTACATCTAATATTCATGAGAACCAGCTTCGTACCAACAAAGCAGGTCGCCTTTTCGTGCCATAGCGGTATCAGTTTACAGAGTCCTAATGTAGCGTTGACCATTATCCCTGCTGCCTTACCTCTTGTCTCTTCGGTTCTTTGTCTATATTCTTCATATCTTGTGGAGGAAAAAAAGGGAGATCTTGTTCCAGCACCTGGTACTTTATCCGTGTTTTTCCCTTGTCCCTTTTCTTTTTTGGTATAGACCCTTTCCGGTTAGGATTGACTTTGGTGGGTTTTGTAGAGTTTGGTATGGCTTGTACTGTAGTTAGAAAACCGTAGAATAATTGATTTCTTACCTGGCTGATGGCATTCCAGGCGTGAGCTGTTGAGATGACCAGCGGCTTAACCCGAATACCCCACCCGCCTCCAGCCAAGCCAGATAAATTTATGACACCGGTAGAAGACATAAAACCCCTAAATCCCACTCAACTTAATGCGCAGGGGAGAATTAGCGATGGCCCTGGAGACCTCGATGGAATCGAAAACGATCTGCTCATTTTGTAGATTGTCAGAGGTCATTACCCGGACGAACCCAACTCATGGAAATGTGGGCATCTAGCATAAAGGCTTCCTTTGTGTTTCTAATTATGATAAGTTAAAGATATTTGTTGATTCCGGTTTTTATCTCTATCTTTTTTTATAATTTTTCCTTTCATCCTTCAATTCCGTCCTCCTGCTTGCTGGTGACGCCTCGTTCTTGGCGGATATGGGGGTCAGTACAGGAGGAAAAAAGGATCTTATTTGTCATTAGATCCCAGGAGCCTCATTCCGATAGCTCAGAGTAGAGTAGGCGAGTCGTCTAATGGAAGGAGATAATCGGTGCTACCATTAGAGGTGAGACGGAAAAAAAAGAGAAATTTGACACTTTGACAATAGGGAAATACAAAGAGGGAAGTAGAGATTCTACGCCATAGGCCGCTAGGGGACTCTCTGCATTATCTTCGATTCCCGCTCTTATACGAACTCATACCCATATATCTGATCTAGATCTGTGGAGAGTTTGTCCGCACCCACTCCGAATGTAAAATATAGTAATCGCCTCTAGTGTGATTAATGAAATTGTTGGTAAAAATGACTAATGGCAACGGGGGGGAGGTTCAAGGAGGAAATGATCGTGAAGGAGTCAATCTGCTGAGGATGGGTCAAGTATCGGGGGGGGGCAGGACTTTCGGTAGTGGAAGGTAAACTAACGAAATAGGCCGAGGGGAGATTTGAAGTATCCTAGGTCAGACAGATCAGGGGATGGGTACTGTACTCCGGGATTGCGTCAATATCTAGATACTAGGACGAGGAGGGAGGATTTAGGTGAGGAGGGAAACTCCACAACCCTTGTGCCGGAAACAAATAAACTGAGGGCCGTTTCCCTGCCGAGATCTGGTATTTCGAGTTTGACGTCGTCTTGTTCTAATACCAGCTTTACTCCTCTCTTATGCCTGCCCCCAACATCCTACGAGAGTGATGTTTGGCCAGATATAGTGTCTGCAGTGTTGGGATTGATATCCTCTCTTCCCAACAGGAACATTGTCAGGCCCTCATGCCCACCCTCCGCAACCCGTGGGAGTGGTGTTCTGCAACATTCGATTTCCGTTTAACTCTATCGACCTTGACATCCCTCCGCTATAGTAGAATTTTTACCCATCCCCGCGAACTCCTACGGCAGCCCACGCGAGTGCGGTTCTGCCCGTAGTACCCGTTGTGTCAATATCCTATTCCTTCATCAACAAGAATGTGGCAACTACCTCCGCGATCCTAAGAAATCCCGCTCAATGGAGCCCTGCAATACTCTTAGGACCGTCCCTCTTATCAAAACCCGGATACCGCGCGCATCTATCTGCATAGTAAGGTAGTAGGAGCAACTGAGAGGATATGTGCTGTTCGAAGTCAAATTACTCAATTAGCAGCCCCGCGGTAATTTAGAGAGACTCACACCCTCTATCCTCTCGCCTCTTAAGTGCTTTCTCCAGTATCTAGACACATATCCGGCAAGGGAGACTGTCCATGGGGCTGAACTACTGTGAGAATTCGTGAAAGTTCCCCGCACACTGAAAACTCAGTTGTGTTATCAAACCTTCAGCCATTAGGGGTGTGAGCTTTGGAATATGCCTAGAATATCGACTAAATACTCTTATAGACCCGGATGAGCGGGCCTAGCGGCCCAGGAGAGTGCCTCGACCTTGATAGGTCCAAAATAGCACCCCTGAAGTGTTTGAATTATAGGAATATTTTCACGATTCAAATCTGGAGATTCCATCTCTACTCCTAAGGTATGGCGTAGCCCGATAGTGCGTAATAGCCGCCCCGAGCCCGATGCCCACACCGGGTCCCTCTCCAAGCCCCCCTCATTGCCTCGGCCACCCTGGGCGGTCGCGCATTCGTCCCGCAAATGATTGCCCTTCGTCATCTCGTTTGACTTCTGTCTTCTCCTAGAATGGTAATATCTCCCAGGGCAGTGTCTAAGTACAGTGAAACAGGAAGGAAGGAATCTACACACCATCATTAATCAATATGAAATCATGCATGGAATAGGAAATGCAGATGCCCCTTATCCGAGATTCTCTCGGGAATAGTTCTCCGGATATCCGCCCGTAAAGCATCGGACACCGCGTCACATTCGTTTTCCATTTCCAACCTCTTCTCAAGATATCATTTTACCTCGTACGTCTTAGTGCTAGTCGGTGCTATAGCACAGGTGGTGAGATATGTTGTAGCTTCGGCCCGAGATGGTGGCCCCCCGGTTGCAAGCACTCACGTCCTCTGCGACTCTTGCAGGAACCTCCATAGAGATGAATGTACGCATTGACACCCTCTCTCCCACCATCACCACACCTGCAAGATCATGCCACCTCCATCAAGCTAAACCATCGATACAAAGAAAAACCCAGGGTAGTATGGCAACAGTGTGCCTCAGCGTCGGCACCCTACCATACCTTGAAGTCACCGGCCTGGGACGCCGGCCCATTTTTCGCTCCCCGAAACTCCTTTCGCACGTGCCCCACCTCTTTCCCCCTGGCCGCTGGCTGCTTTGGGATGGCTCCCATAATGTTAGTACGGCATTCATCTGCCCCTACTGGTCAAGGAAGCCCGAGTAGAACATTGTGATCGCAGTGCCCTCCTTGAAAGGTTCATCGCACGGGCTATTGGACACTAATGAACTGAGGCCGGCAGCTATTCCTATTTCTTCCACTGGCAGATGGGCCGGGCACCTACCGGTACCTTAGATATATCTTCCCCACTCCCAGATTCCCGTAGCAAACAAGACAGCCTTGTCTGCTCCACCTTCGCTACTTCTCCACTCCGGAAATCCGTTTATTTCAAAAAGCCAATCCCACACACAATTAATCCTACCCAGGCGCAGATTATGGTGCTTGCATCCAGTCGCGAGAGCCACGGCATAATTTCTGGCTCCCATCTGCTATGACGTTGTTCGCATTGACGATATTTTTATGACTATTCGTTCCGTTATCGCAGTTAGCATTTCTAGCATTAACAAAGTGCGAATATGCTATACAGTCTGTGCTAGTCTGCGCCAAGTCTTTGTCGTAGACATGTTGCGGCGACAAGTGCGATGGCGGCATCGGGGGGGGGCTGTGGAATCGGGGGGGTTGTGGATTGCACCACCCCGCTAAGAAAAGGTTTGGATTCGGCTCTTGGGGCTAAAAGTACTATCGAATCATTTCCCTCGGGTAAATACTGTGCCAATGAGCAACCAATTAGGTATTCGAGTGATACTCCATGATCGAAGAAACCTCCCCCTTCACATCCTACCCCAAGATAGCCAAATTTATGTACTAGCCCTCCCTCCTAGGGAAGGGAAAATCCATCGAAATCGCCTCCACCAGCTATTATTAGACCTGTGGGTAGGTTATTCTGTCTTCTTTCACCATTCACTCGGCTAGCCATCCCCACCTTATTCTTGGACAGATATTACAACCGCCCCACGCCCTCCTCACAATATCCTAGAGTGAGACTCCCTTGCCACTTCTTGGGCACTAGTGGAGGTGATATAGCTAGCTTAGCGTTCCCAAGATATATATAATACTTAATCAGTGGAAGTTTGGTAAAATGGAGAATACCGAAGACTTCCGAACAAGGTTTCGAATCACCGAAACGGTAGTGTACTATTATAATTTAAGGAGGCGTATTTTTGCATATATTGTGATGCCCTGGGGGAGTTTGCGCTTAAGTATCACTACCGCCACTTAGAAAAAGCTATCGTGAAATGGGGTTTCCTCCGGCCTGTGGGATAGGCCTTGTCTCTTCGCAAACTCTAATTGAAATCCCCCCTCCCTTTGTCTACTAAAATCTCCACGAGAGGAAAGCCCCGTTTCCCGACTATTTTTACTAGATGGCTGTGCAAATAGTAGCGGTGCGGCGGGTAAGTGTATAAAAACACCAGACTCAGAAGTGGATACGGAAACGGATGAGAGATAATTTGTGTGATAAACGGACCGGACAGTACCATTAAAACGGCAGTACCAATCTGTGATTTACAGGAGAAAAAAAAGAGATAATCAAAAAGGTGCTGTAGAACAAAAGAAGAAAAGCGATATGCACGGAAGGATCTATAATTAGAAGCCGAGAGTAGGATCAATGAAACGCAACAAAGGTTGCAAGGGCGAGAATAAAACAGGAAAATCCCCCCCACCAGTGTTCGCAACGGGGCAGTCCGTCCGTCCTGGGCAAGGACGAGGACGGACGACATTTCGTCGTCCCGTCCCGTCTTTTCCTGAACTTGCCCGACAAGCAAGAGCCAAGGACCAGGACGGACGGCATTGTGTCGTCCCCCACCGTCCCCCACCGTCCCCCGTCGTCCTCTGTCGTCCTCTGTCGTCCCCTGCCGTCCCCTGCCGTCCCCCGCCATCTTCCGCTGTTTTCCGATGCTTTCCGCTGTTTTCCGCCGTCCCCCACCGTCCCCCGCCGTCCCCGGCGGTCCTATGTAGTTACCTGCCGTCCCCTGGCAGAAGTTGTCTCAGGTCGTGGGGCTCGTCGTCCTTGCTAATGACGGCCGTCCTGGGAATTAAAGGACGAGGACGGACTACATTTTGCCGTCCCGTCTCGTCCGGGGGTCTTGGCAGTCCCCCCGCCGGGCCCTACGGGGGCCCCGGACGGCTGAGAACACTGCCCCCCACCTGTTTATTCAAACCACCAGCAAAAGAAACTCGAAATTCTTCCCTTGATCGCAGCATTCAACGTCAGGGAGGTTTCCGGTAAGTATACACATGCCTTCCGCTGCAAATAGATGAGAAATTTTACGCCTAGAGAATTTGCACACTCAGGAATAGGGACTCTCAGAAGGGAAAGAGAGAGCGCGTGAAGGAAAATATGCTAAGACCAGATCATAGACTCTAGGGGCTCAAGGAAGGGGTAGAGGGAGGGTGGCAAGGGGGCTATAGAGTAAGGCCGTTGGCACGATAGGGGAATAGTAGATGGCCGCAGTCAAGGACTCTGAGAGGGTAAAGAAGGCTATGATTTGTTGATCGCAAGACAGCTAGGGTGGGGATTTCCAGGCTCGCAGTAGGTTTGCCACTCCTTCATGTCCCTTTGCAGACGCATGCCAGAGTGGCGCGTGGCCATCTTTGTCTGGCCCGTTGGCGTTGACGTCTTCACGGTCTAAAAGTAGCTTCACCACTGACTCGTGCCCTTCCATTGCAGCCCCGAGGAGGGGTGTAAGGCCCTCATTGTCTGGCTTGTCGGGGTTGACGTCTTTCCGGTCCAAAAGTAGCTTCACCATTGGCTCGTGCCCGCGCACTGCAGCCACGAGGAGGGGTGTATCGCCCTCACTGTCTTGCTTGTTGGGGTTGACGTCTTGCCGGTCCAAAAGTAGCTTCACCACTGGCTCGTGCCCTTCCATTGCAGCCAGGAGGAGGGGTGTATGGCCCTCATTGTCTGGCTTGTCGGGGTTGACGTCTTTCCGGTCCAAAAGCAGCTTCACCACTGACTCGTGCCCCCCTACTGAAGCCCTGAGGAGGGGTGTATCGCCCTCATTGTCTGGCTTGTCGGGGTTGACTTCTTTCCGGTCCAAAAGTAGCTTCACCACTGACTCGTGCCCTTCCATTGCAGCCCCGAGGAGGGGTGTAAGGCCCTCATTGTCTGGCTTGTCGGGGTTGACGTCTTTCCGGTCCAAAAGTAGCTTCACCACTGGCTCGTGCCCTTCCATTGCAGCCAGGAGGAGGGGTGTAAGGCCCTCATTGTCTGGCTTGTTGGGGTTGACGTCTTTCCGGTCCAAAAGCAGCTTCACTACCGACTCGTGCCCCCCTAATGAAGCCCCGAGGAGGGGTGTATGACCCTCATTGCTTGGCTTGTCGGGGTTGACTTCTTTCCGGTCCAAAAGTAGCTTCACCACTGGCTCGTGCCCTTCCATTGCAGCCAGGAGGAGGGGTGTATGGCCCTCATTGTCTGGCTTGTCGGGGTTGACGTCTTTCCGGTCCAAAAGTAGCTTCACCACTGGCTCGTGCCCTTCCATTGCAGCCAGGAGGAGGGGTGTAAGGCCCTCATTGTCTGGCTTGTCGGGGTTGACTTCTTTCCGGTCCAAAAGTAGCTTCACCATTGGCTCGTGCCCCCGCACTGCAGCCACGAGGAGGGGTGTATGGCCCTCACTGTCTTGCTTGTTGGGGTTGACGTCTTGCCGGTCCAAAAGTTGTTTCGCCACCGATCTATGCCCTTTCACCGCAACCCACCAAAGTGGTGTGTTGCCATCGTTGTCTGGCTTGTTGGGGTCGACGGCCTCCAGTCCCAGTAATAGCTCTACTGCCTGCTCCTGTCCACCCCTAGCGGCCCATGCGAGTGGTGCTATGCCCGCAGAATCTCCCTGGTTGACGTCACAATCACCCATTCTTAACAAATCATTCATTATATCAACAATCCCGAAGAATGATGCACAGTGTAGTCCAGTGAACAGCAGAGGAGCATTGATTTTATGGGAATCATACGGATCCAATATTTGCTCAATAAGTGAGTTGGCGGCCACGTGGTTCCCGTACTGGTCCAAGAGCCTCATTGCAAGAGATCTTGCGTGATCTGAAAGTTCCCACCTTGCATGGACCCCCCAATATCTCGAACAATATTTGAGGAAGGGCATGCTTGAGAGGTCCGGTTGTGGCTTAGCAGGAAGGGCCTTGGCCTCGTCTGAATTCAGATAAGTCAAGCAGGTTTCTGCCACCACCGACTGAGCTTGTGGGAAAAGGCTACTATGAGTGCAGAGGTACTCGCGGAGTGTGTGGTGCATCAACCGGAAGGTCGAGGCTTCCTTATCCAGAGTGACTAGTCCTTGACAGCAGGCAAGCAAGGTCTCTGTCGCAGGAACATTGTCGTTATTGAAATGTGTAGATCCAATTTCCACAGCCAGTGCATGACACAGTTCGTCTACCCCTAACGGCCTTTCCGAATAGCATATCCACATCAACGTGGTCATCGCAAGTTTTGCCTTCTCCACCTCTTGAGCTCCTATCCGTTCCAGTGTTGCCTCATATGCATCTCCCAACCCTGACCCATCCTGTATCGCATTGAGCTTATTTCGCCTCCGATGGATTGTCGTTTCTCTTAGAATCGCTCCCGCTTGGAGCGAAACCAGTAGGAATCTAGATTCGCGCATGTCAGTACAAAGACCCCCTAGATCCCACACTACTACTTACGATTCTGAGATCTCTTTGGGAATGCTTTTCATGATATCGTCCTCCAACCCACTATTCATCACCTCGGGGGTTGTGTCCCTCCTCAGCCTCGCGCGCAGATATGTGGCTATGTCGCGGTCCCTGGGCTTAATCGATATACTGGTTGCTCTTCCCCCCAGCACCCTCTCGATCGCTCCCCGGATATGTGACCTCCCGGTCATGAACACTCGAGTTTTCGGCAACGCCTGGAGAATTTGTCCTAATGCATCCAAAACCTCTAATTGATGCTCTGGAACGCATTCGTCGAGAGCGTCAACACATACGAATGTGCGCTGTGGAGTTTGGACAGTCGCAAACATTTTCACAATATCAGGAATTTGAAGTCTTCGACCACCGATTACCTTCTTCTGGCTCCGAAATTTCTGCGCGATTTCCACAGGAATTGCCTCCAGCCCACTCAGAACTTGTTTGAGCAGTGAGCCCAGCATATTTGTTGGAGACTGGGCCTCCCGGGAAGCGAAATCGTAGTAAAAACATGCGACCGCCATATCTTGCTCTACGGCCTGATTGCATAAATAGTCTACAACCACGGAACTACCATCGCGACCTGTCAGCAATAACGTCCTTTGTTTCTGCTTCACTAGTGGTCTCGCGTACCTAATGTAACTCTTGCCAACCCCTGGGTCCCCATAGCAAAACAAGGCCGCATGATCAGATTCCTCCCTATCGCTACCATTGTACCAGTCCCTGAACTCCTTCGTTTCCAGTAACCAGTTCCCTATATTATCCACCCGCTGACTGCAAATATCCTGATGCCGCACCTGGGGGTCTAAGGAAGATAACCAGGCCAGGATCTTGGGCTCATCATCGGCAGCAGTAAAGACAATGGTATTTGATACATTGAAGCAGTTTGTGTTATCAGTAAAAGCTCGAGACATTCTTCGTTTTCCGCTGTTTGAAATGCTGTCGAGAATAAGGTGCTGAGGAGCTCTGGGTCTGTTGACAAAGTCCCTGTAAGTTCAGGAAAAGCGGGGTCCATTTTCTCAGCCCCGCAACCATCCAATCAATTGACCGGGAGTGTGTGAAACCAAACCCCCTGCGCCCGTGGGTTCCGAGCATCATTCGAAGCAAGGCTCCGGGAGAAGCACCACACTTCGCTTCCAGGCATGGCTCCCTTTAGCCTTTGATTAATAAAAGTAGATTGAAAGTCAGCCAGCCGAGTATCTCTAAGAAGGACAAACGGGGAGCATCCCAAACCCCTACTTGTATGACTTCAAGCACTAGAGCAATAAGTCAGCCGATGCTAATGTTAATTTATATCATAATCGAAGGCCATATGATGCAAACGGCAAAACAAAAGTAGAGCCTTGGATAAGGGTGATTCCGTGAATTAGTGAGAAGTTTGCTGTGATCTTTGCTTGTTGCAAAGTCGGTTTGGGCGAGATAGCACCTCACCATCAGAATTAGCGATCTCCTAGTTTAACCAGCATAATTTTAAGCATAAATTCAATTGTACTTATGCTATAGTATCCGTTAGATGAGACATGAACCTTAACTTTTAACCTATTGCCCCTGAAGGAGCTAGAATCAAGAAAAATATACCCTTCCAAAATCCCCCTAACAGTGTATAGTCACTCCTTTACGAGTGAAAATTACCGCAAGAACTCGAATAATCGGGCCATGTGCTAGGACGCGGGAGCTGCCTCTCTCAGTATGGTCTGGTGTTTTTTTCTTTTTTCCTCTGTCTCGAGGGGGAGATTTTGGTGTATTTTTTGCTCCTTTTCTTGAGGAGGAATTTTCCAACTACATAGCACATGATTCGATTACTCGAGTTCTTACGGTGTCCAACAGCACTCCCAAATTTCCAGAGAAGGCGAGCGACCCTTACGAGGGTTTTCGCCCCCGATAGTGCAAACATACCTTTCCCTAGAGAAGAGGCGGCGAACCTTACTCCTAGGAAGCTTGGTCCTATCAAGGTAATACCCAAAATTAGGACCTTAGAAACAATTACAGCATAACCAGAAGTTTTTCGCAGAATTCGGACCTTCCAAGTAGGAGATTTCAACACACCGTACTAGGGGTGGGAGTCTGGGTGGTCGGGGCTGCCGAGCTCGCCGAAGCAAAGGACCCTGAACGTACCACCATCAATCTCTACTATATTTCTTGTGCCTTCCCAGTGATTGAACTAGTATTTCTAATGTAGTTTACGGGCTTCTTTAATGGCTAGATCACACTGGAAGGCCTTCCAGTACTTTTTCCAGCTAGATTCCATGTATGATATCTAGGACAGCCCAGGGGATAGAACGCCGGTACGGCACTCCACTGTGCTGTACAAGTACCGCACAGGCGCTTTATCCCCATCACCAGGTGAAATCCCTGCGCTACAACCGGAGCGGGAGCATATTATACTGTATAATACCCACTAGCCTCGGTTTCCCTTAGCCATAAGCCCCTGAGTTCCCCTCGTCTAGGTAAGTCGGGCCAGCTGGTCATCAGTTATCACTCGCGGAGAGCTGCCTCTCGATTGTCAAGAATTGAACCTTTTTGTCTTGCAGCCGCAGATCGTTGATTAAGTTCTCTAGCTAGCTAAGGGGAACAGGAACGGTATATATATACCCTATCGTGATGACGCAAACCATGATCTAGAATACCCACCCCCACGTGCACTTCCATATACTCAATAGTGAGTGGGGAGCTCAAGCAGATCTCTCGCAGTACCTCAACTCAGAGGACCATTTCTCAACATCCGTCACTCCGTCGGCCGAAGCATGTGATTTTCAAGGTGCCGATGAGCGTTAGTGAAATCACGGGACGCCCTCCATGGGTCATAGAATCCCTAACCAGATATCCTTGAGAATAGTACCCCCCGCCGCGTGCCCCACAATGATTCTACTCCCTAAAATGGAGATTCGGCTTGACACCCCCCACTCTAATCTAAGGCATTTTGAGGCCTGTTGATACACCGGTAATCCACCTTAAACTTCGTCACCAACCTCCAACATCGTCAGAAATCACAGAGATGACGCCCCGAGACTAGGCACTTTAAATTGGTTTACAATCCTACCGTACCAACATGGTACGATTATAACAATCTAATGATGTGGGCTCAAAAATCGCAGAGCACGACACTAACACCAGCGCTCTGGTAGAGGTCCACGCTTCAAGTTCTCAATAAAATGTAGTTCAATAATCTAGGCAGATCCGGTATCCCTAGTCGTCCTCCGGAGTTTGTTAGATCAAGCAACCAGTTAAGTATTTCAGGTCAGACATCCCTCAACAATCGGTAAAGCGGCTTGAGCGGGGTGGCGGCCTAAATTCAATGCGTTGTCTGCTTATCTCTGGCGAGCCTACTGCAATCGTGGCACTTCAATCCTGACTCCAGGGGAGACCGAAGGGCTGAATAAGAAATTTCATCAGTACTACCGCATGATACGTAAATGCCATTCATCACTGCTCGGTACTTACTGTTCAATCTTTAATTCTCCTGACAATACCTATCCGGTGTCCACCAGCTAAATCACAAATAATGAATCAATTCCATGGCTATATCCGCCCCGCTAACTGGCCTCCCTATCTCGCAGTCACCGCTGGTTGGCAGGTGTTTTTCGGGCGCTCGAAATAATTGTCCCTCAATACGAGGCGACTGTTGGAGTTGCTTCTTCTTACTTACAACGCATATGCTGTACTCGAATACTGTGCCGGTACTTATCCCATACAGGTTCCGGACCTTCCGTATACAATAACTCTATGCTGTGGCTAAGCAACTCCCCTGCAAAACAATGCTTGGTACTTCATGGGCCACACCCAGACTAGGAAGGTCTCAAATATGCAGGTCTCCTCAGTCCACGGGACAAGCAAATCACTGTACCACACAGGCCAGAGGCACAGTGTTGCCTTACCACCTATTGTGCCTCGGGTAGGTTTATCCACACCCTGCCTTCCCCCACCAGTGTTTCCTTATCGCAAAAATATTTAGACAGCACTACCAGAAACAACCGCGTCACCCCCCTTCTCGAGCAATACATTTGGCCCTAAAATTATCGCGGAATCGCGTCTACAGCAGAACGAAGCACAAAACGCATCATGGAACGGATAAAAAATCCGCAATTGTTGGGTTCCCGCTATATCAACTGTGGAAACGTGACGAATAGCAACAATACGACTATCACCCTAAATAAAGCAGACGAAGACAACCAGATTAGCCAATGGCTCTCGCCACTAGAACCCCGGCACCGACATCGAAGTGTGCAAACCAACCGGGTGGAGGGTGTGGGAGGCTGGCTGCTCGAAAGGAACAAGTTTCGGGAGTGGAGTAGTAACCAACGGGCACCGAAGCAGGCTGTTTTATTCTGCCACGGTGATCCGGGTGTGGGGAAGACGCATATCAGGTAAGTGAGAAGGCTCTCCCGAACAAGTGCACATCACTGACACCCAGCAATATTAGTTCCTTAGTCATTGACCAGTTGTGCAATCAAGTCCGCAATCGAGATATGGCTGTCGCAGGCCTGTACTATGATTACCTTGCGCAAGAGGAGCAGTCCACAACGAACATGTTGGGCGCAATCCTCAAGCAGCTTTTGGAGAGAAATGGAATCCCGGAACACGTGCGGCAGGCCTTTCGTGAGGAGAAGAAGGGGTTTGGCGGACGGGCTGCGCAACTTTTAAACTTGATGAAGATACTAAAGACCACGATCGCGTCACTGTCTGAAGTGTTCATCTGTATCGATGGTTTAGATGAGTGTGTTCCAGACAATCGACGAGAGCTTCTTGAATCACTGCGGGACGTTGTTCAGGCCTCGCCGACCACACGAGTGTTCCTTAGTGGAAGACCCCACATTCGGGATGAGATTAAGAGATATTTCGCCAAGGCAGTCATGATACGGGTCATTCCCACGATTAGGGATATTGAAAGATATCTAAAGATGAGGTTAGATAGAGATAACATACCTAGCGCAATGGACGACAAGTTGAGGGCTGAGATTATGAGAGTAATCCCAAGAAAATTTTCCCAAATGTGAGTATAAACAGCCACCCAAACCAACCCAAGCCTGATTCGATATTCGCTAACGACCGAATACAGATTTCTTCTTGTTTCTCTTAACATTGACGCAGTCCTGGAGGAGGTTACGATCCACCAGAGAAAGAAAAAGCTTGACCAGATGATCCAAGGGAATGGCCTCCGAGACGCGTACTCGGCAACCCTGGCACGGATAAAGGCGCAGGGGGGGAGCAAGTCGAAACTCGGCATGGAAGTGTTAATGTGGCTATCACACTCAGAGCGACCTCTAAATGCCAACGAACTATGCCATGCCCTAGGGGTCGAAATCGGGTCTGCAGACCTCAACTCCCAGAACATTCCTGCAATCGAAACACTGCTAGGATGCTCTTTGGGGCTTGTAACAGTTGAAGCATCCTCATATACCGTCCGTCTTGTCCACCACACCCTTCAAGAGTATCTATCCAATAATGCCAGCCTGTTTCACAGCCCTCACGCGATGATTGCCGAGGTTTGTTTAACATACCTCAACTTCCAATGTATCAGGAACCTTTCGCCTACCCTTCGTCGATCCCCGCCAGCAACACCATTCCTTGAATATGCCTCTTGTTACTGGGGAACACATGCCAGGAGGGAAATCACGGAAAGTGCCAACATACTCGCACTAACATTTCTTGATGGATTCGATAAGCATGTATCCTCCGGGGTACTCTTATCCCACAACTGCGATAATTGGGACGGAGAGCTCTGCTGGAGTAACACTACCGGGTTTACAGGGCTCCACTGCACTGCATACCTTGGGATCGTGGAGACATCAGTTGCCCTATTGAAGATGAAGAAATGGGATCTCGACGCAACCGATGTGGCGGGTAATACGGCAGTCTCATGGGCTGCTAAGAAAGGGCATGGTGCCGTTATGAAGATGCTTTTAGAGCAAGAGGGTATCGCCCCCAACACTGCGGATAAAGACGGTCGAACACCTCTCTGGTGGGCAGTTGTTAATAGGCATAGGGACATTGTTGAGATGCTCTTAAAACAGAAGGATGTTACCCCCAACACTGCGGATAAAGGCGGCCGAACACCTCTCTTGTGGGCAGCTAGAATGGGGCGTGAGGACATCGTGAATATGCTCCTAAAACAGGCGGATGTCGCCCCCAACACTGCAGATATAGACGGTCGAACACCTCTCTTGTGGGCTACTATAAACGGGCGTGAGGACGTTGTGAAGACACTTTTGGAACGGGAGGATGTCACTCCCAACACTGCGGATAAAGACGGCCGAACACCTCTCTCCTGGGCAGCTGAAAATGGGCATGAGGAGGTTGTGGAGGTGCTATTGGGACGGAAGGATGTCGCTCCCGACACTGCCGATGAAGGTGGCCGGACACCCTTGCTGTGGGCCGTTGTACATGGGCACGAGGAGATTGTGGAGATGCTTCTAGAACGGGAGGATATCACTCCCAACACTGCGGATAAAAACGGTCGAACACCTCTCTCGTGGGCAGCCGGAAATGGGCGCGGGGAGGTTGTCAAGATGCTCTTAGAAATGGAGGATCTAGCCCCCAATTTAGCAGATAAAGACGGTCAAACACCCCTCTCTTGGGCGGCTAGAAACGGGCATAGGGACATTGCGGCGATCCTTTTGGGACGGGAGGATGTCGCTCCCGACACTGTGGATAAAGGCGATCAAACACCTCTCTCGTGGGCAGTTGTAAAGTGGCATTGGGACATTGTGCACATGCTTTTAGAGCGGAAGGACGTCACTCCAAACACCGCCGATAGAAACGGTCGAACGCCTCTCTCCTGGGCAGCTGGAAATGGGCGTTGGGGTATTGTGAAGATGCTTTTGGGACGAGGGGATGTTGCCCCCAACACTGTGGATAAAAATGGTCGAACTCCTCTCTCGTGGGCAGCTGCGGGGGGGCGTTGGGACATTGTGCAGATCCTTTTGGGGCGGGAGGATGTCACCCCCAACACTGCTGATGAAGATGGCCGAACACCCCTGTCGTGGGCTAAGGAACACGGACACATTAGAATAGTGGAAATGCTTCTAAAACCCCGGAACCCTAGCCAGAGTACGGCTATAACAGACATCACCAGCCTAATAGTACCTACACAGACCTCCGAGAAGCAACGTCGCGGAACTCTAAAGCGGCCGGGTAGCCATACCTCAATAGCTCTCCCCCCAGCCAAACCCTCTCAGTCATCTCAGCGCCCTTCCAAAAGGCCCCGGCGGTTTCCCAACTGAGGCCTCCAAGTCATATTAGCATCCTTACAACCGGACCCGGGGATCTTAGCATCCACAATAAAAGCTCACCACTCGACGAACCCCTTTCCTCAAGAATTGCATACTATTGTACTTATACAATTTCGGTTTTTTTCCCTGATTCTTCATGACTTTTGTTTCTCTCTTTATATCTTCTCCTCATCCTCATAGCGCACATTCCCACCCCCGTTCCGTTAAACTAACATCTTATGAGAGTGGGCTTCTTATAGGCAAAGCAGTTGCCCTTTCATGTTATAGCAATTTCCATTCACAGAATATTAATTTGACGTTAACCATCTATTCTTTTTCTTTGCTCCCCCCTCTATTCGGCCCTATACCCTGGGAGGGAAAAAATAAAAATTTCGCTCTCAAAATTTAATGTATTATGATATTATAATAGACATTTGTGCGAGTCTTTGCTCCTTTCTCCTCCCTCTCCTTAATACCGATCCTTTCTGACTAGGATTAACCCCGGTGGGATCTGTGGAGTTTGATATGGCCTGTGCATACTGTAGTTAGAATATGATATGATACCTTAGAATAATTGACCTCTTACCCTGTCGAGGGCATTCCGGGGGTAAGCTATCAAGACGAGCAGTTAACTTGACTCGAATAACCCCCCGTCTCAAGTCCGGCCAGAATACATCTACGATACCGGTAGCGCGTGACACACAGCCACCAAACTCAACTCAGCGCACAGTGCGCACAACGCAGTAGATTATATCGAGTAAATTAGGTCCCTCGAGACCTCAATGAAGTTGGAAGCGATTTGCTCAATTTGTAGCTATACCGAGATCATTAACATGCCAACACCCACTTCCCAGCAATGTGGAGATCTGGCAGAAAGCTCTCTTTCGTGCCTTCAGCCAAGCTGGAGATATCCGTTGATTCTGTTTTTGCTCTCCTCTTGTTTTTTGTTTCCCCCTTCATTCATCTCTCCACCCCCACCCCCGCGCCCCGCCCGGCTTAGTAGGGACACCTCGTTACCGCTAGGAATAGGGGTTAAGACAGAAAAGAAAAGAGTATCTCGTTAGTTGACATATTAGATCCCCAGATACCGTAAAAACTCAAATAATCGGTCGGTGTGCTATGTAGTCGAGAATTACCCACTTCAGAAAAGGGGTGAAGAACGCAGCAAAAACAGAGCTGCTCAGCCCCCTTGAGAAACATAAAAAAACAAAAAAACACCAGACCCCACCAGAGGAGGCAACTCCAACGACATAGCACACCGACCGATTATTTGAGTTTTTACGGTACCTCGTTTCGATAAGCCATAGGACAGAATAGATGAGCCTTCTAATGAGAGGAGATAAACGGTATTGCAATCAGAGCGAAGGACGGAAAAAAAGCAGAGATTGCTCTCGTGATCTATTGCACATACATCTCTTCCCTCTTTTCATTCTCTTTTTTTATCATTTATCTTCATCCCCGCTCTTATACGAAATCATGCCCAGATATCTAATCCAGATCCATGAAAGATTTGTCCGTATCCACTCCGCGCCTACAATACAGGAATCATCCGTGATATCGCGATAGTAATAAAACGGTCGACAAGGAGGGACTGATGACAGCGAGAAAACGGGAGAGGAAATTTAAAGAGGAAAATTTAATGATCATGAGGGGACCAGTTGCTATTCCGAGGAGGGGTCGGGTACCGAGGGAAGGGCTTTCGGCGGTGAAAGGCAGACCGACGGGATAGACTGAGAGGGGCTCTGAAGTAAGTCGGGCGGACCTGTTTAGGTGGGGAGAGTAACTCCACAACGCTTGTGTGTCCCCGGGACGCAGCTAATTCAAGGGCTGTTTCGCCGCTGAGGTCTGATATGTCAGGATTAACATCATCTCGTTTTAACAGCAGCTTTACTACTCCGCAATACCCGCCCTCCGCAGCCCACAAGAGTGGTGTTTGGCCATATTCGGTGTCTACCGTGTTGGGGTTGGTATCCTCTCGCTCCAATAGCCATTTCACTACTCCCTCATGCCCATTCTTTGCAGCCCACAAGAGTGGCGTCCGGCCAAACCCGGGGTCCACAGTGTTGGGATTGACATCTTCTCGCTCCAACAGCAAGTTTACCACTCCCTCGTGCCCGTTCTCCGCAGCCCACGAGAGTGGCGTTCGGCCATATTCGATGTCCGTTGTATCGGCTTTAGCATCCTTGTGCTGTAATAGTATCCTAACGACATCCTCATGACCTCCTACAGCCGCCCACGCGAGCGCCGTTCTACCCATATTATCTGTTGCGTTAATAGCCCATTCCCTCATCGCCAGTAACGCAGCAACTATCTCCACGATCCCGAGAAATGCCGCTCCATGGAGCCCTGTAAAACCCTTGGGGCCGCCCCTCTTATCAAAACTCGGCTCCCACCAACGCCTATCCTCATGATAACGCAGCAAGAGCAGTTGAGAGGATATATGCTCTTCGAATTCAACCAGAAGCCCTAGTGCAAGCGGGCTCACTCCCTCCATCTTCTCCCTTCTGATGTGCTTTCCCCAGTAGCTAGAAGCATATCCGACAAGGGGGACCGTCAACGGGGCCGAGCTAAGAGTTGGTGAAAGTTCCCGGACACATTTAAAATTGAGGTACGTCAAGCAAACCTCCGCTATCATCGAGTGTGGGCTTTGGAACAGGCTTGGATTATTGGATAAATATTCCTGCAGACTGAAGTGGACAAGCCGGGCGATAGAGGAGGATGCTTCAACCGTGACAAGCCCCAAAGAGCATGCTAGAACCGTTCGAATTGAAGGAACATTTTCATAATTTATATCACGGGACCCTATCTTTACCCCTAAGGCATGGCATAGCTCGCTGGTGTGCAATGGCCGCTCCGAGTTCGATACCCACATCAGGGCCTCCACCCCGAGTCTAGATCTACTCCCCTTCTGCGCCTTGATTCGTGCTAAGGTTGTCGCGTATGCATCCCCCAAACGATTGCCCTTGGTCATCTCATTCAACTTTTGTCTTCTCTCAAAGATGGTAACTTCTCCCAGGATAACGTCGATATTTAGCGAAACAAGGAGGAAGCTAGAAACAATGGTTAGTTAATATATAATCATGCATGGAGTGGGAACTGTAGATGCTCCTACATTTCAGAGATTCTTTCGGGAATAATTCTCAGGATGTCCGCTCGTAAATCATCGGACATCGCGTCGCGCGCGGTGTCCATCTCCAACTTCTTCTCCAAATATCTTTTTATCTCATGCGTGCTAGGGCTAATGGGTACTATAACTCCGGTGGCGAAATATCTTATAACTTCGACTTCAACATGAGGCCTCCCGGTGACAAATATTCGCGTCCTGGGTGACTCCCGAACGATTTCCTTCAACGACTCAAGAAGCTCCAGTAGATGCTTAGGAAGGCACTCATCCAAAGCATCGATACAGATGAAGACTTGGTGTAATGTGGCAACAGCTCGCTTCAGCATCTGCACCATGTCCGGAAGTCGCAGACCTCGGCCGCAGAGCTCCATTTTCGCCTTTTGAAACGCCGTTTGCACGTGCCCCAGTACTCCCCCTCTAGCCACCAGCTGCTTTAGGATAGCTCCCATGATGTTGGCGGTTGTCTGTTCCTGCTGGTCACGGAAGTCGCAGTAGAACCCCGCGACTGCAACACCTTCCTCGCCTGACTCATCACACAGGCTATCGATCACTAATGAACTAATATTGCTGGTCGTGAGTGATAAGTTGACTCTAGCTGGAGGACCGGTCGCTTACCTTAGAAATGTCTTTCCCACTCCCGGATTTCCGTAGCAAAACAAGACAGCCCTATCTACTCCACCTTCGCTACTTCTCCACTCCCGAAACTCGTTTGTTTCCAAAAGCCAATTCCCCACGCCATCGAGCCTGTCGGTACGCACATCCTGATGCCTCCTCCCGGGGTCCAGCGGCGAGAGCCAGCGCATAACTTCGGGTTTCTCATCGGCTATGACTTTTTTCACATTGGTGATGTTGTTATGAATATTCGTTACGTTATAGCTGTTGGAATTGCCGGTGTTGATCGAGTGCGGATATGCTGCGCAGTTCATGGTGGTTTGTCCGAAGTGTTGGTCGTAGATATAACTTATCGCCACGAGAAGCGCGATGGCGATATCAAGGGTCACGTGGAACGCACCAGCCGTGCCGAAAAAAGCATGATGCGGCTCGCAACACTAAAATTACTATCTAAGTTAATCACCCTCCACAGGATAAAGACCAGTACATGGACAATTGTAATCAAATATTATGAGCTTAAGCACTCGACACCGATGTTCAGGTAGAGGGGCAATCCACACCTCAAGTTCTCAATGAAATGTGGTCTGGTGGCCTATCAGGCAGACACAGTATCCCAGGTCTCCTTGCAGTGTTTATTAAAGTTGGATCATTGCTCACTTGTAAATACCCACACAAAACACGTGAAATTGTCTCATCAGAAACTAGAGTAACCAACTCGTTTAAGTATTGGAAGCAAACTATTATAACGGCCAGCCTCTAGCCGCCCCCCTTGGTATCCAAGCACCAAAAGAAATGCAGCAACTTTGGCAAATTTCCCTTGGTAGATGAAATACTTTGACGCTCACAGCCTTAACAGTACCCACAACTAAACCTGGCTGGTGACAAACTGGAGGATTTGATCGGCAAAAAAAGGAAATCATCGAGGTTACGGTTAGGAATTTTTTTCCAAGGAACCAAAACGAACTTGAGTTCAGCACCCGAGATTCTCACGCGGCCACCCACAGTAATACTAATTAGGCGATGCAATCCTTTCTTACCGCAGAGCAGACGGGATGCGGAACTTTCATTGCTCTATGGCTGAACACATTTTCATATTTCATAAAATTGTCTACGATGGGAGAAGGGAAGCACCATGTGTCACTCGGTAGAGAATTTTAGAGCATGGGGCGGTAGCTGGTAAGCTATGGGGGTAAAAAGGGAGCATCGCGTTATATAACCCTTTATCTCCTAAATCATTGCAGGGAGCAGGGTAGCCGAGGCAAGGCGTTTTCTTTTTTGTGCCCATCTCGATCTATGATATTATTACCATAACATTCCCAAGTCGCCAGCCTGAGAAACGTACCCTACCGTACTATTGTACACACCAGATACCCTATGTCAACCCAGAACATCCACAAGTAACCACTCGCACCACACCGCATCGCCACCCAAAACAAGCCTTGGCATCAACCTTCTCTAGCTATAAATACAACTCCAACCTCCTCCTCTTCCTTCCCTTCTCTTCCCTCCCCATCCCTGTGCACGGGCAAGATCAGTAGCAGTGAAGACTTGTCTGAGCTCTGATTTTTGCTAGTTGAAAACTACAACTACATTGACGCTCCCGGTCTGCCTTTGTGGATCGGGGAATTTTTGGAAACTATTGCGATGTCCCTAATGGTGCGCTAGAGCTCTACTCTCTTCTGTTTGAGGCAGGTTGTAATACGTGCTACTCACAGAAGTTTGCGCTAGCTCCAGTCACGTTTTTACCAATGGCCTGAAGAGATTGACATGGTGGGAAATTTGATTGTGCCACTTTAGAACTTGTTTTGAGAAGGTCTTCTACGGAATTTTGCTAATATGCTATCATAGAATCGTTGCTAGGGGTGTGAGTAAGTGAAGCTTAGGCTCCAAGCAACCACCGATGTGCGAATCTCATAGTGCCGAAAACATAAAGCGCAGAAAGGAAAAACGGCACACTACTTTGGAGACGGATGGTGCCAGAAACACATCTACACATATGATATGACGGAGTTTTTATCATTCAAAGTTTCCCAAAGGACCTAAAATGCCAACAGATTATGATAGCTC
>Ga0307513_10000626_pt1 | contig 50643 bp, 67 predicted proteins | sample 15_EM_MG_FD_202174 | JGI IMG/M metagenome (GOLD analysis project Ga0307513, IMG submission 202174) | Populus trichocarpa ectomycorrhiza microbial communities from riparian zone in the Pacific Northwest, United States - 15_EM | ecosystem: Host-associated > Plants > Roots > Unclassified | place... | reverse complement strand
CCGTCGGCAGCATTCACTTCACCCGCCAACAAGCGAGAGACGTACTCGCTCACTCGATCCAACGGGAGCGAGGTTACCGAATTCGATTTCTGAGCGGCCTTTCCTTTTGAATTGTAGTTCCGGGAACAGGAATTGAACGACGGAGGTTCGGCGTGATGTAATGTTAGAAGGGAAGTGAGCTCGCAGAAGATCAAGTTAAGCCCCTGAACCATTTGCTCGACCTGCGGCAGAGGTCAGCCGGTCCACGGGAAGAAACTGTTCGCACCACACCTTGATATCCCGTTTACTCCCATTAGCAGTAAATGGGAAGTATACTGCCATGTGACCAAGCAAGATACTCAGCTCATTCGAATCTCTCTTGGAATTATCCTGTCCCACGGATCAGTACTTAGATACCATCAAACGTAGCCTTGATCGTACAAAGGATTCTCCCTGAAGGATTGCACCATAAAGACTTCGAGATATATCGGCGACGCTTGCAATCAGCTCAAGCTCTGTCGAATTTGTCGACCCGAGGCCGAATGCCCCCGGAGCACAATCTAGGAAGGTAGCGACGATGATGGGATGCAGCGTATGTGCCAAACGCTATGAACGGATAAGTAAAGCCGAGGAAAGCTGCATGAAAGAAATCGTACAGATATACACTTCAGCCGGGTCGTTGAACTCCCCGACTGTGCAGTGACGGCGGAATGAAAATCAGACAGCTCCTGTAACGAGAATTCGTCATCGACTCCTGCGTCGACAAGTGGGAAAGCCCCGACAAATTGTTCATCGGAAGGCGCCGCTTCTGGTTTCCAAATTACCTTCGAGGTTCCACTCGCGAGAGAAGGGTCGAAGAGCACATCGAACGATTTGCGCGCACGAGCGGAAGTAAACGCGGAGGACATATACCAGCTGGGGCTTCGGTTCGAGGGTTCATCTCCTGCGACGAAGAGCGCTTGTTGGAGGAAAACTGCGAGTGATCTAAGGACTACAAGTTTTGACTGGATGACGTATAAGCACCGCCAGAAAAGGTCGACTAGGACAAAAAAACGCACGGTAAGTGAAAGCACGACGCTGGCGGTCGATGTGGCCTGTGGTGCTTCACCATCTGACAGCAGAGCGCGTCAGTCGTCTCACCGGATATTCATCGGCTGCTTACCTTCTTCCCCAAACTTGGTCCCAGCACTCAGCAATCCGAGGTATCCATCTAATACTCGAGCGCCATGTGCGGAGGTAGCATCGGACCAACCCGTTACAACAATCTGAGGAATCCGCTCCAAGAACACGTCCAGGAAACGAACCGCATCTAGCCGGATCTCTGGGAAGATATGCGTCTGGGCAGAAGTTACGAAGAGCAGAATTAAGCCTGAGTGAGGGGGAAGATCATCCTAAACACGGTTTTTTAAAGAGAAATTTAGGGTGAGGAGAAGCGCGGAACGTCTCACGCTAGGTACGAGCGGCATAAACCATCGGTAAAACGACAGCAGTGCTTGTCGGACGGCTTTGTCCTAAATTCATTGTCATTCATCTATTCTCCAGGAAACATACAACCACAGCGGACCTCATCGTTCATCAATCGAACCGTCGCAGCAAAAAGGGGCGTCAACAGTTGGGATATGAGTATTGGGTAGGCATCTAGAAGTTCCCTGAGACCAAATATGGCGTCTGAGATGCAAATAGTAAGGATGGACAAGCCCTCGGGAGACAAATTTACGAAGGCGAGACCTTTCCGAGTGTTGGGGTTATGGTGTTTCAAGTGGGATATCAAATCCTCAAAAGTCTGCTTCCGCTTTGTCGTATATACTTCATCGCTCCTATCGTTGGTTATGCTTTGAGACGGAAGTGCAATAGCTGGATGCGAATGTCAGCGGGATTGCGCACGCAGAATCCCTGGTATATCAAAAGGCGTACATCGCGCTTTGAACGTCGTGTCCACGGCATTCGTCGGTTGCTTCTTCCCTTTTCCAAGTTTCAGCTTCGCTTTCTGTTTGATCGAAGAGGGTCAATGGTATTTCGGGCGGAGTGGCGAAGGAAATAATCACAGAAAAGTCGGCAACTTTCTCTTTCTTCTTTTTCGTGCTTTTTGGCATGGTCGTGGTCACGGATCAAGAGTACCTCGATCAACGGCGATACCTCCGGCTCAGCGCTCCGCCTCGTCCGGAGGTAACCAAATAAATAGCAGTGTTGGACAGCAAGAGATCGTAAAAATACGCAAAGCCTTTGTACGCAGTCCCTCGGTGGAATTTAATATGGAAGGGGGAGTGTGGCGCACAGCAAGAAGGAAAAAACCCCCCGGCGCATGACGCCCCAACAGGGGCCTCTGAGGCATAGCATCCTCAAAAAGGCGTCACTACCGCACGAGAATCCAATGAAAGGGCGCGACATTTAACCTGAGTCCGAAGAAATGGAAATAGTAGATGTAAGTGTACTTCGGGTGTACTAGAGGTCATTGCTACGGTCCGGTAGTCTCCGAGGAAGTCTTCCACCTGAACCACTGCGACTTGGTAGGTAACTGCTGCGTATTCTGGATTGTCCCCTGCCACATCTCTGCTCTTAACTGTCCTATTTCGTCTGGAGTCTCGATTTCATCATGCCGAATATCACTCATTTAACACTCTGTAATCCGTCTTCCCCTGCTCCCCACATTCTTCAATGCCTTGGACCTTTCTTCACGGACATTAGATATTAATAAGCTTGACGCCACTAGCTGTTCCTCTACCTGTGCCACAAATTTAGACTGGGAGCCACCAAGGGAGTCGAAATGGGCTGACTTTAATGACTGTCGCTCGGTATCTAGAACGAGTGACAGATATTACTAGGCACGACGGTTGCAACTGCCCGGGCCGCCGGTTGACTGCAGCCAAACGGTGATCGTTTGGCCACTGGATAGCGTGTGAGTGCATTGGATAGAGCCATTACAGCCTGTGATCGCTCACCGTCTCGTTCCGGGATTGCGACTGCATGAACGGACATTACAAGAGCGATGAGTGAAACGATCTTAAGGGAGAGGTTCATCTTCGGTGCGAATGGTGGGGGAGGGTTGGCATCTTACGGACATCTATATAGCATCCTATCGCGTCTATTCTCACCCCGCCTATCCAGGTTTGCCTGAGAACTGCCGCACTTTGGTTCCCATTCCTGCCATTGCAGGGGTTTTCTGACTCGTCAATGGCTGTACGATGCGTTGCTCGCGGGGAAGACACTGCTTAATGGCCAACGATCATTGATCAGAGCTCAGACGTGATGTTTTCCAATTCATTATGCCCATTGGTGAAACATTGAAGCTCGGTCCGCAAGCGCGGCCCGGGGGTCCCGATAATTTTTCTAACGCTTCGTGGCCTACTGCGAGGGGTCCTCCTACGTATTCCCGGGATCGCCAATGTAGAGAGCCCCCAACGAACGAATAGCATAACTCACTCCGGCCGCGCGGCGGCCCCAAGTACTAGAACACATGGCGGATCCCGGGCTTTTCCTCCCCTACACGGTAGTGTGTCTGGCACGCCCGATGTGTTACTGGGCCGGATGCAGGAGTGCATGTTGGACTATCTCGCCATCCTGTGGAGTAGGAACTCTGGCGGTACGGGTGAATATTGTGAGTACGAAGGCAACAAGTTCAGCGGCGGCGTTCGTACTCGGGACTTAGAGAGGGAGGCAATGAATGAGCCCGACTCGTTCACCAACACTCATTGAATCACTCCGCCCATGATATGTGTACAGGCCCTTGTATTAGTTTCACAGGAGTTGTAGGCTAGACTGTGACGGTTCGATACTCTGTTCCCTATCGTTTCCTCGGAGACGCCCTCCATCGATTCAGATTCAAATCCACCCATGTTGATGCGTTCCAGAAGAAGCCAGACAATTTCTCGGTAATCAGATCAGACCCTGGAGCCCTGGTTTCATTCTCACACTATGGGTCGGTCGAGGCTCGCGTCCAAAAAGCCCATCACACGGGCACGACCTTAGACCCCCTTCAGAGCAAAACCCTTGAGTATCCCTAAATACCGGATCCGAAGTTCAGAGTGGACTCATTCTGTGCACCGCATTTCCCGGTCCTCTAATGTCGACTCATCATTCGGGTTCTGCGCTCAGCCCGCAGCAACATAGAACACTGACAATGGTTGGGTACTCACCGAGCGTCTGCTCGGTCGGGCACGGAGCATGGCGGGGCCGCTCGGGCCTCGCGAGTCACGACCGCGGTTTGCGGTGTTACGGGTCCTACGATGATGATTATAGACCACAGCATACGTTGACCATCGAGCTTAATCACGAGCTGCCGTATGGAAGGACCAATACCAGCTTACATCTGCTTAATTACGCCACGGGCCGGAACAATGGCAAAGAACCGAGAGACAAGAGACACCCTCGCGCGTGAATCGGATGTGGTGGGAGGGAGAAAAATATGGCATAGAGAGTGGCAGAAGGTAGGAAAGTGATGATTCGAGAACACTGAATAGGGTGTTTGGACGTAGGAGAGAACGGCGAGGTCCCAGTCGAGGACTCCTGCGGCGTTCGACCCCTCTCAGTTAACGTTGAACGGAGGTACCGGTGTCGATCGCTCGCTCCGAGCGGCACCATCCCGACGAACCGATATCGGAACAGTAGTCTATGTTCCGCAGCCTTGTCGAATACGTTCGTGTATTTGACGTCACACCGACGACACAAGGAATCCGAGGACCGCGACCCAGCAATATACCCAAGTAAGTGATGACAATGCACCTTGATGAAAAGACCCGCCTTTGTGGTGTAGCGGCGGGGCTGAACCATTCCTTCGGAAACTGTTGTACGCCGTACGTGTTGTCCAGCTGCATAGCCATGGAGGAGGGGAATTTGAAAAGAATGCACCAGGAATGGACTGGAGCCGTGGGCTGAGGAATATCGAATTCGGTGAAGCACGTGGGGTCACCACGACATCGCAGATCCACCACAGATCGACCGCCGGCATCTACTGAGTTCGAAATTCGTGCCGGAGGGGTACACCCGTACTCGAACGTATACGTATTCACTCGGGTTTATCGGGATGGATTTCGTAAATGGTTTTGAAATTTAACCAGACGTAAAGGGAGGATCGTCGTCGTCCGCCCTGGGCGCCAACTATGAACTCTCTGTCTCACGCCCACCACGGTCGAGGAGCCAAGGGACTGAGAATTCGTTCCTCCATGGCCGTTCTTTTGTGGAGCCACGGTAAGGGCTGTCTCGAGAATCACCCGACCATGGGCAGTAAAGGTGCCAGATAAAAAGAAGGAAAAAAGAAAACAGGGAGTGAAACAGTGACCTTTTGGACCCCCAACCGGTCTCCGATCGGCCCTCTCCCACCTTATCCAACCGCCTCCCGCTAGACCATCTCAGGAGGAGGGGGTCAAACCTCCTATGATACTTTGAAAAATATTACTCGCCTTGATTTTCTCAGTCCGCACTCTCACGTTCTCTCCTCCCGTCGCCTCCTCATCCCATTGATTCACCTCCCTGGTTCTCGGTCTTCGAAACCAAACCATGGCAGCCCCAGTCACTTCCGAGGGATCCCAATTTCCCCGTACCACTTTCCTTGAACCAGCGATCTGTCGGCCGAGACAAGGTGCCCCACCTCCACCACTGAGCCTTCGTCCCATCTGGCGCAACGAGGACCCACAAGAGCACATCAAGGCCCTCTCCGTAGATCTAACCCCCTTCGAAAACAATTCTTTCGAGGGTCGCGGCTACTCGAGTTCCTTCCTGCGATCCTCAGCGGGCCATCACTCGAACCACCAATGCTTGCCTCCTCCACTTACCGAGCCGTCGCCTCCTCGTCCATATCTCGGGTTCGGTTCAGTGTCGTCGTATCCAGAACCACACGAGTACTATCCGACACCTCCGGGTCCACAAGATTCATCCGGCTCTGGCTCTCCGACCTTTCCGTTGCGACCATCGGACAATTGGTCGGTCACTCGAACCCCCTCCCTCTCGGGCTCTCAGGATTCGTTTTGGGGTACGACCCATAGTGCTCTCGCCGAACTCCCCGAGCTCTCGCATAGACGGAGCTACTCGACGATAAACAGCGATGTGGTTTCTACCCCAGTCCGGGAGACAGGTTCTCAGATCTCCCCTGTTTCACCTGATTCCCCTTGGGACCGGCAGTGCATCCAGGTCCCCTCCCCGCATCGCGACCAGCATGACCCTTCCCCAACCCCACCAGCACCCACCGCCCCATGGATCAGCGAGAGCGGTGCCGGTACCCCTAAAACCCGCCACCACATCTACGCGGCCAGGTTGCGAACCTCCCAAGCATGTGAGAAGTGTCGAATCAGGAAAGCTAAGGTATGCGGCATCCTCGATCGGGCCTGTTGTTTTTTGGTCTCACGAAATGATTGTGTAGTGTGATGGCAAATCCCCATGCGAGAGATGCACGGGTCGAGGACTGCTCTGTGAGTATGCTCGACACCGTAGAATGCGTGGGCCAAGCAAAAGAGGCAAGCATCAGGAAGGGGGTTCCTTCTACGCTCTTGGCTGATCGCCAACCCCGTCTCTATTCTATCACCTGTGCAAACATTTCCGCCCGTCTTTCCCTCTCCCTTCCTGTTCCTCACTCTCAATCACGTGTATTGAATACTTGGGCCTGGATCAAGTGGCAAACGGTAACATACGTATTAATAATCGGCATTGTGTTCCTTTCCCCATCACTACCCTACAAGTTCGTATCCGCCGGTCTACCTCTACTACGAAATTGTCTGTTTTTCCTCTTAGAGGACCACCGCTTGTACGCTCGAACCACATTCTTCTGCTCCGCTGTGTATCCCTTCACATCCTCGTCTTTCACCGGTGGCTCTCTTCTTCCCTCGTAGTTGCCACTACCTACAATTGTACCTACTTAGTAGTATGTGCGTGTAACTGAAATTAATACTCGGGTGCTTCCCGATAAGGGATCTCGCTTATGAACTTGAAATGTTTTCATTTCTGCGACAGTCTGGGGTGAATCCGCATATGAGGCCTGATGTACGAGATCATATGAAATTTTAGGGCCCGTTTCCAGCGGGAAGGGCTGAGGAGAGAGTATGCGCACAATATTGGTACAACAACGTCGGACGGGGTTCAAAGATACACAATACAAGATGCACGGGTATATTCAGATCCCGCAGACCCAAGGGATTACAATAACCGCCGACCAACACAAGAGGTCGGGACGAAATCCCCGTCGACAGGACAACGGAAGAGGCGTGTGAATTTTGGAAACAACACTATGGGAAGAACATCGTCGATCTGCTGTTTCTAGAACCATCAGGTCAATCTCGATTCTCAATTAGACGAACGGAGAAAGAGCGCAGAGATAACGGGAGCAAGCGTGGTACGAGAGCGCCGGTCGTGACACTGGATGCTGACCACTCGATTCTTTACTCACCAGGGAACTTGAAAACCCAAGGGATGACGTTCTGATGCACTTCTTCGCGTCTCGTTCGGTCTCCGACACGTAATTCACCACGGCATCTGCCATGGACTTTCCTCGATCGCGACGATGATCCCTTTGTCTCGTAACGAAGCCTCCAGCTGGCGTTGGCTTTGCTCCCCATTCTTCCGCGGCCCAGCCAGGGAAATCAGTGTCGAAAGCGTAAGTTTCAGGTCGCGCCAGCTCCTCACCCTGTTTACACAACCTCTCGTCAGTTTTCACGCCTAGCCACTCCCCACGGTCCCGGCTTTATCCGCAACACGACCCAGGCGTGGGGGAAGCAAGCATATCTCACTCACCTTACACTATACTCCTTTTCCTGCCACGAGAGTCGGTAATGGTAATCTCTCCCGGCCATCAAATCCAACGACGTGACATCTCCCACCAGGAGAAATTTTGCGAAACCGCGGCCTGTGGACGATTGAAGCGAACATGGTCCGTCGGTGTCGTTCGTCAGGTCAAAGGCGACTGAATACGCTGTCGTACTCGTCGGCATCGTGAGTATCTTCCGGGATACCACTTGCGATGATACCGATTCCCGGGTCTCGGCGTTGTTGTGGGGACTGTGGTCTTTGCCCTCGTGCGGAGGGGACGCTCTTTATATACGAAGTAGCAGGCTCGTAAATGGGTCGTAACTTCGTAAAGGGCCGGTCGTCCTCCCACGTATATACAACTGAGCCGGTCGTTGCGTTGCTGGGGGTTGGGTATCGAAAGGGAGAGAGGAGGGGGGGTAAAGTTGCGAAGAAGACAACACTGAAGGTATGGATCAGTTTTGTCTGATGGCTTGACGGACGTGTGGGAGGAGAGTATTTGAAAGAACCTGATGGAACCGGTTCCAGGGGCCGGGGAAGGGGAAACGGGAGGGGAGGAGAGGTGATATAATGGCTTCTCCAGCGCCAAGGTGAGGTCAAAGGCGGAGAGAGGAATGAAGGTGGAGAAGGGCAGTTCGAGTGCCGCCCTTCGTCCTCCCTCATGAGTTGTTGTGCTCCGAAGGCGACAAAAGCTGGGAAAAGGGGATCACCCACCTTGCGTAGTTTCCCCCACCTTCTTCCTCGGTCGGGTCGCTCCCTCCTCTTTTATACCGCTGTCCATCGGGAAATTGATTGACGAAAAGGGCCCTCCTTATTCTCCTGCAGGTCCCGACTCCGATCTCCCCCCTCTCATCCGTGATTGAAAAGATAAGTGAAAATCCACCGATATGTCGCATCACCATCACCCGAGGTACGTATGCGACTCATATGGCGGTATACGTACGTACGTATAGAGTATGCATTGAAACTAATCATTGTGTCAGACACGGTTCAAAGGCGGTGCTCAAAACCGGCTCGATTCAATTCAGATGAGTCTCAGCATTGGCCTGTGAGGGGGTGTGAGAGCCCGAGGGAGGGGAGGGAACACAGATGAGGGAGGACCCTTCGGCTCGGGGTCGATTTCCCATCTTTGGTACCGTGGGTAAAATGGTCAACCCACCAACCGAAACGCGAGCCAAAACTTTGAGAACCGTGGGCTCTTATTGTTCTCATCGTCCTACAAAGGCAGGTGGGTGGGGGTTTGCATTTTTGATGGCCTCATACCCGGTTTTGATTTCTTTTTTCCTGACGCATCGCGATTGATTACGTTGCGGCAAGAGGCGGGGACGTATACTTATGGGTCGAGTCGAGAACTTCCTTTGTGACGAATATAGAGCTAGGAAGGCTCTCCTGTTCGGTAGAGAGTGAGGAGTGTCTCTGTCTCTATGGTGAAAGACCCTTGTTTTTTTTTCTCGCTTGAGGCACACTTACACCCTATCTCTTTTCAAGATCCCAAAGACGGTCTTTGATTCACAGTTCCCAACTGGGAAGGACCGCCGAATCTTCACCTCGAGCGCCCACCGCGCAACTATCTGATCGGCGTACCAAGGGAAAGCCTAGGAGAAGTCCCACGCCGCGCGTTTTCAACCCTAATTTTTTCTTATCACCCGCCGCTGCACAGCACCACTCCCCGACCCTCGTCCAACCCTGCACGCTCGGTTCAACGATCTGAAGGGCACGATCGAATCCGCCTCCCGTGAACTCACGATGCTCTATTCTTCGGTACCTTCGGTGTTCCGTGGCCACACACACGCAAGCTCTCATGACCACACGTTATTGTTCTCCCTCAATTCTGCAGGGTCGTTTTATTTTTCCACCCCTCGCCCCTCCGTTTCTATATCTTCACATATGATTCCGAGTCCACACAATCGCGGAGTGAGAAGACAAAAGACCTGGATGGTTCATCCGAGGACCAAGAATGCATGTCCCTCTGGGCTCTCTCTCATTGTGATTTCTCGGTTGCTTAAACGGTTGTATTTGTGCTGGCCGATTGGGTTGCCGAGCCCTGCCGGTATCCTAACACGGTCCTGAGCTTCCGATATCAAGGTCGAAGACTTGAGTTCGAGTGCTTTTTCGATTTGACATCCATTGTGCATGCCTGACTTTGAAGGTTACCACTAGTTCAGGTTTCTTGACTGGCAGAGGTGGGAAGGATCTCGTCTATAGGATATCGGGTATGCTTAATCAAGCTTATCTCAGGAGCTCCGGTTTGACTTCCGGAACCCAACCATCGTCGACCATTCTCTTCGCAATCCTCAAAATATTTCCACAATCGTCAATCCCAGAATGGTGCCTCCCCTCTAAATCCATTTTCAACGCCCCGAGCATCTTCGCCATCCCCCTCGCATGCTTGTATTCGTATTTCTGTCGGAAGGCCGCCTTAATGTTGATAACCCGCTCTTGGAAGTGAGTAGCGAGGAGGCGGTTGTCGGATTCGGCCGAGGGGTTCGTGGAGGCGATCTGAGAGAGTTGTAGGGGAAGCATTGTGTGAAGGTCCCATGCTCCGCAGGTAATGAAGGCGTATGTCGAGGGGTCATCCCACAAGCTTTGATTCTGCAGAAAGGTCTTGAAGCGACCCCAGACGGGCGAGAAAGGTTCAGCATTGTCGACCGTTTCCTGTCGGTACAATAGAGATAGGTCACTTGGAACGACAAACGTGAAACTCAGAACGAACTCACTTGAGTTATCCCGGTCAGCTTGGTACAAAACTCGGTCAGCTGAGGTCGGATCACTGGCTTCACGTATTCGTGAAACCTCCCCACTTCCTTCTTCTCCTGAAGGTCATACACGATCGTGGGGAACTCGATGATCTCCATTTGGTCCCTCGGGAACCCGCTCTCCCCACATGATGCTTCAAAGTCCAAGACTAAGAGATACCTCAATTTGCTGGCCATGGCGCGTCTCCAAGTTCCGTACAACCGTGCGGTGGGTGAGAGCACACGATAAGCACGAAATTCCACTAGCATTTCGAGCTAACGGTCTTTAGTATACACGGATTGAGTCACGGCTAGGCTCCTCGGGACCGAAGGCGTAAGTTTCGGGTCTTCATTTGCCTCCGTCCTGCGAAAAGCGCGAAAAACCGGGTAGTCACGCGAAGCGCTCTCACGGTCACATGGCGAGGATCCTTGGCCAATGACGTGACGACGCCAGCTCCCGCTTTCGAGCGGTTTCAGCGATGAAAAAATCATACGCCAGAAATTGCGGGATGCATAGGCTTGCCACTGTAGTACATGGCCACGGATTTTGTCTCGATGAAAATATGTATCGATTGGATGGGTCGAAAGGACAAGGACGTTCGAACGGCTGCCACGACAGGGAGTCGACACCCGAGTGTAATGCACCTCGAGCCTCGTACCAACTGCTTCTTAACGAGTGGCATGCACGCACGCGACCGCTGTCGTCTGAGCTAGGCCAGCGCAACTCTCGTAGGGTGTCCTCGTCAATGGTTTTTTCCTCGATGTTGCCTCGGGAGAGAATTGTGTCGTCCAGAAACACGTCTAACTGAAATACAGCTTAGTCCGAGATCGGAGTGAGCCTCACCCACAGGAGAGTGATGCCGCGTGATTTCCACAGACACCATGGGTTGAATTCTAGCTGGCAATCCCAGTCCCAGCCAGATCGAGCTGTATGCTTCCTCACGCGCAGAGCACCAAGAAAAATACGAGGTTAAGAGATCATGAAGACGTAACATGTAACCATTACTGTTGGAAGGGTCGTTATAGTACACTGCGTGCGAGAACAGGGATCGTGGGGAGGAGAGCGAGAGCGATCGTACAGCGAAAGCCATGTGCGTTCCCGATTGCCCAAAGGAACGTGACTACCAGAAGTGAGGGAAACGCCTGAAGTCAACAACCAAGTCGAGACAAAGCAATTCCTCGTCGTCGACACTGTATCCGTGGATGTTCACGGTGAATTTGCCTTTATAGCTGTGAGTCGGGGTTGTGTCTGTGGATTTTATTGACGTACCAGGGGGAATCTCCTTGGGCAAATCAGCGGTCTGCTGAATCAAATAGTTACCCTTCTCAACAGGGCACTGGACCGTGGCATTGGCTTTCTCCCTAATGGTTGGTTCAAGTCACAATCAGCAACAACGTCGGGATTGAGGGGAGGGGTGGTTCACGTACGCCTCCTCACAAAGATCAAACGTCTTTGTCAACAGCTTGACCAAACCAAGCTTGACGGTGACATCAGCATAAGCACCGTCCTAAAAGCAAGCGGTCAGCTGGTATTGTAAGCCACAGTCACCTGGTTCACTCACCTCGATGGTCTCAGAAGTAAAAGCATCGATTGTAACAGTTATCTGTTGACCAGGCTTGGGCGGGTCGGGGGAAATAGTGAGGGAGTTGATAGTGACAATGTCTTCGGGGTCCCCTGCGTGGCACCTTTTAGCCCAACTGGTTGCATCTCGGACCACGAAAACAGACATACCGCATACAGAGTAGCTCCAACCGGCCGTCGTGTGAACGTCGTCGACGGTGACAATCTCCTGCGACAGTGGCGGGGCAGCGAGAGTGACACCGGAGAAGGCGAGGGCCAGGAAAGCGACGAGAGGGAAACGGGTCATGGTGGAGGAAAGAGGCGGAACCAGGCGCGTCACGGTGGTGTGACGTTGCGTCACTCAAGTACAGCCCACTGGGGCCGGTTGCCGGAAGACAGGGGAGAGGGCAGCGCAGGAACCTGACAACCGACCACCATGAAGTCAAGGGAATACTGCTGCTGCGCCATCCCAATCGTCAACGCTGGCATATACGCCGTTCTACTCGAACAATTTGTTTTGGGGATTGTAGCCGGCACTCTCTCCGTCGCTACTTCATCCAGTACGTCTCGGCAAACGGAAGCTTTCGGTTTGCAGCTTCTCACAGAAATTGCCCCTTCCGTAGTCGTTGGTGCCGCAACGCCGGGTGCAGCAAAATGGATATTGGCCATCATCTGTTATATCGGGGCAGGCATCCAGGTGTTGGGTTTAATCGCTGTCTCGAAGGTGAGGAAATCGTCCTCCACAGATGTTCCGCAGTATGCGACAGGGTTTTAAGCGCCTCATCCTCAGGAAAGGCCTGTCTTGTTCAAACGATACTTATCACTTGACTGGGTCATTACCATCGCTGGGTTCTCGATATCTGTCGTTTGGATCATCATCTCCGCCACTCGACACTCCACGGCCCAAGCCAACTGCGAGAGGGACTACTACTCCACCAGCTCAACTGGTAGCGCCGCTTCACTCGCAGGCGCATCGGATACAGTCTGCAATATATTCTCGTGGGTTGATGTCGGACTTATGGGAGGTCTATGGGTTGTCCTTCTGATCATGCAGGTAGGCGCTGCGGATTACACCTACCCGCTGCGTACGGTTATCCGATCAACTCACGTAACCATACAGTTATACATGCTCGTCGTGGCATCGTCATACAACAAAGCCCAACAGGTCGACCGGACCCGCTACAACAGCTTCTATGAATCCACCAACGCTCTCACCTCCGATATCCCAATGGAACCCCGATCCGATCCTTTCAACCGTCACAGGAAAAAGGACAGCGAAGTCAGCAACAGATCAACAGACCAACTCTACCCTCAACAACCCCAAAATGCTCACACTTACGAGCCGACTCCGACCCCGGGCTATAACCAGTACGATGATGATAACCGCGGGATGACTCAGATTCCTCCTCGAGCCCAGCCTCATATCGGTGAGTCCTAGGCTCTCGCCTTGGCGCAGGGTTCGTGGTGACTGTCATACTCGGTGTGCGCGGTGAGCTGATTGGTGCACTTCCCGTACAGCCGAAGGTTCTTTTCGGCGAAAAGCCCCTCGCCTACAGAAAGGAGCTCCCATGGAGGATTATAATCCTACTTTCCGCCGGTATTAACGACTTGCTTCTTGCTCGCTCCCCTTATCCCCTCCCCATCCCCTTTCCCCCTCTCTGAGAGAGAGTTTTCATGACGGACCTCGTACGGACGATCTCTTACAAGTCGAAAATATGTACAACCTAATAAATTATATACATGGTATAGAAGACCAGACCAGAGAAAGTGAGCCGCTGCTAAACCGATGGATAGAAATTGCCAGTTGAGCCGAATACCTTCGGCCAACTCTGTGGTAATGAATTGGAGATGGAGAATTCGATTATAGGTGGTATACCTCAAAATGCAAAGAAAATGCAATAACTCATAAGGACCGAGAATGTAAGAGGATGATGCAGATGCGTCAAGTTCATTCGTCACTTCCCATGGCACGACTCGAAGAAAAACGAAGGTTTGTCAATTCTTGGTTAGTAGCGTTCCACTGGTCAACGCTGAGATGATCATGGTTCCAATAGAGAACGAACCCTTGATCCGCAGCTTTTCTAAGTGACAGGCTGAGGCGGGATACCATAACGGGGACCAAGCTGTGGGGGGGGGAACAAAGTATGCATCAACGAGCGGAACGAAGAATGAATACCGCGAGAAGTACTTACACGGTAGGAGCCCTGGAGGTGAAGCACACAAAGGAGCCGGGGTTAACCCTCTGTTAGCATACCGTGAAAGATGAAAAGACTTACACAAGAGGGAAATTCTTCAAACTCGCCCTCGCCATGACAGCGTACGTTAACATGGCGGCGTTGAACGTCAGCATTATAAAGAAGTAGATCGTTGAGTCCTGGATTAAGGTTTTCATGAGGTGTGATAACGTATGTTGTTGTCCCAGGGTCTTCTTGAGTTGTAATACGAACGCGATTATGCAAGTAAAAGTTGCCAGGTCTGATCATCAAGTACAAGTGAGATACGGGGATTACGTCTGTGGGGCTGGTACCCACCACAGATACCGACTCCAGCCACATAAGCCCATTCGGTCCATAGAGGGGCATCCATGGCACACATATGGAAAGCCGGTAGCGGTATGTCTAGCATTTTGACGGCTACGTAAAATGAGCACGGGGAGAGAATATGGAGACGATGATGCCACAGAAACAAGGAAACGCACCTTTTGTCCGTGGTGAAAAAACCATATAAAGCCCCATCCCAGCGCAACCCGCTATAAGTACAGAAAATATCCACAGCACCAGTTTCTTGCGGGCGGCCAGCGCATACACCCTTCGTTCATTCAGTCACGGTCCAAATATGATGACCAGGGTAGGATGCAGACCACCCGCGCACCTCGTGGCGAGAAACCCCTGAGCGATCGTGAACACAAAAACGAGGTAAAACCCCTCAAGCCTGACCGACCGATCGCACAACTTTCGTCAGAAGATCAGCACACATTTGCAGTGATTGGTCCTTGGCGATTACCTTTTGGGTATACCCCGGCCACTGGAAGGCTATATCATCGTTAGCAACGACCGAAGAATTGGTTAGCGGCGAGGAAGGGGATACTCACCTATTTGTTGCCACAGAATGAACACCGGGAGGGAATACCTATTCTGCGGGCGGTTTCATAGGATCAGTCGTGACCCAGCATCCCCAGTCAATAGGGAATTTTTCTGACCAGAAGAAATACATAAAATGACCATGACCTCCGTTTCTTCCACACATAGTCGATCTGCAACCGATACATTGGCTTCGCCTATGAGACTGACGCGCGCGATCACACACCTCATCATCCAGGGTCAAGAAGTAATCCAACACGGCAACCGTGGCCATCGCCAGCGAGAAATACTGCGGTAACGACATAGTGTGAGCCCATCACATTGCTTGCGGTTCGAAAGGGTGGTCAGCTTTATTACCTTCGCGTGCATGCTGTTCGGGGTGGATATGTTAGTCTTGGTAGTATTCAATGGCAGTGGCGCACTCACAGATCTTTTCCGATGACCCACAACTCCTCTGACCCTTGATAATCCATCCTTTAGGAACGAAGATGGCAGCACGGGAGGGGGAAACAAGGGTAGAGGATGAGGGAGAGGGAACCGTCGCTGTTACTTCCGGTAACGAGTCTATGTATGTAATTTGCGAACGCCATCCCGGTTCTAACTTTCCCAAACCACGGGGAGTCAGTGCGACCGAGGATTGGTGGACCATGGCCTCGTTTACTTCCGCCCCTTTCCGCCTCGGGTTCCTGGATACCGTGACGGCAATGCGATTGGAGAAGATTACGGGATGTCATAACACCGGACTGTGTATGCGAGGAGCGCCCATGATTGAACGCTGACAGTGGTCCAGAGTGCACAGACGTCGGCGGGATGATCAAAATGCACCACACCGGTAGGATATGTGGAGTGCTAGACCGAATCTTTCTGATGCTTAAGAGGATTCGAGCAAGAGAAATGTGTAAGAGTTCTTGAGCCCCCCTCGCTACAGGAAGCCAACGGAACAGCGCGCCGGGATCTCCCTTGGATGGCAGACATAATTGTTATGATCCACAGTTCCGCTTCGGGGCCCCAATAAATTGGAGAGACGTCGAGGGCGCAGAACGACAACTTGGCCTATACCTCGATTAGTTTAGATGGGGTTTGGCTGTCACTCGTGGGCGGCATCTCGAATAGTACCGCCATTGGGCCATATTATAGTTGATAGTTGATGGTATTCAGTCGCATGGGTCGTTGTGAGATGGATGGGACTCCTTGGTGTCTGATATGTGGGTAAAAATAGACGATAAAGGTGGCGCAATGGTGGGGGTTGATGTTGAACTTTGAAACGTAGATTCGTGATCATAATCCTCGTTCACTGAGCCAATCTGGCGACAAACATCCTGACATAGGTGCCAATCGAGAACTCACAAAGGTCATAGTGAGCGGGCAGTAGCTGACGGAGCGGTCAACTCCGGTAGCACTCATATATCTGATGTCTGATGCACCCTACAGAAGTTACCAGAGGGGCTACAACCGGGTGCAATTAATCAGCTACTCCACGACGAACGTAAGAGAGAGGAAATGGTGTAATGCATCGACGATTCCGATTGTGAACATCACCATCTCGAATCGAGGGGGACTCACTCAGGGGCCATGTTCACATGGACGTCCCATGTGTTGAAAATGTGAGTGTAAGCGCGCACGCAAACACATCCGACCGTAAGTTGGACCTCGAATCTTTTGTTCCTCCCTCGGGCTTTCCCCGGCCGGTGATGTTGGCAGTATCCGGAGGTCCTACTGGCGCAGCTAAAGGGCTCGGGTTCGGAAATATAGACATGGATGTGTACGAAATTGCTTGTCAATAAGGACAAGCCCGCCAGCGGTCGTGGTTGGAAGACAGTGATAAGGTTACTGCGGTGTTCAGATGAGCTGGCGCGGCGGGTTTTTCCGCTATTTTTGTATGGCGGGCCACAACGGACAAGAATGATGGTAAGTCGCTTGCACAGTCCCAAGCGCAAGCCCGGCGTCTATGTACGTCCTGTCCGTGCCCCCATCCCCTTCCCTTCTCCTCGCCCTCACCCTGTCCCTTGTCGGACCTTAGGCTAGTCTTACCCACGGTTTCTTCCATGGTTCCGTCGGAGACCCTTGAATACCAGGCAAACCGATCCGCTTTCCGCGTTTTGAAATCAACCAGGTCTTTCGTTGGCTTTTCGAGAGGCTGCACATCCACAAAATGTCTGTTGCTTCTCACGCTCTGATTGGCTGAGACCAAGTGGCAGCTCTGGCCTCCGTATATCGCATCAAGCTTCGGCTCCAGGCCCCCAGGCTGTGCCACCCTGCACAAATGTAATGACCCTACTATACTTACTGCGAGGGAAAACTGAGGCCTCCTGCGCTCCTACAGCCGACCGACAGCCCCAGATAAACTGGTGGCACCTCTGGTCCCGGCACTACTTTTATACCGCGTTAGGCTTCGAGTTCGGGTTCAGGCTTGGCAGATCTTGCACCTGTTGTGTTATGCTGTAGTCCTTCAACGCACCGCTGGACATATACGCTTTTCTCGTGATCCCAGGCGTTCAACGTCCGACGTTCGAGTGTGCATTCCTTCCATGTCGTCGTGTTGTCTGATCAGCCTTAGGCCTGGCCGCCGATATCCTTCTCGCGTTGTGGGTCCACGATGGAGTTTCCATGTTACGACAATGGGACGCGATCCGGCCTTACCAAACAAAAAAATTGGTCCCAGGTGTTCGACCGTGGTCCGCAAGCCTTCACTGGCTGCGCTGGTAGCATGAGGGTGCATCGGCGGACATTGACAATCGGCCGACGTCCCGAGGGCGAGTTACGGGAGTGGCGGCGTCAGTGTGCGGTTCCTCGGGTCTCAGACGTCGGATGTCCGAACCGGCTGCCGTGTGCTGTGTGCGCTTGAAGGACTCTTTTCTGCGAGGGTCCCATGGCTCCTTAAGTTATTCCGAACCTGCTGCGGGTTGGGTAGCACGGGTCCGTCCTTATCATGCTGACTTGCGGCGTCCACACGCGCGCGAATCCAGTTTGGCCGGCAGTGCGCGCGGGACTATGTCCCTCCGGTCCCTCCACTGTTCACACACGCCTGCCTTATCAGCAAAACTGTCCTTTCACCATTGCCATCAGGCTAATCCACCTGTCTTCTGCGATGGGTAAGGAAACAGACGGTGTGTCCCACCAGTTCGTAAGAGTGGACGCCAATGCATGACAAGACACACCAAAAACGCGTAAATGATACTGGAGTCGTATCAATGGCGGCCGTCACTGTGGTTTGGCTAGATATGTAGGGGGCGGCGATCAAGCAAGTACGTTTACATCCGTCGGAAAGGCGTCGGAAAGGCCCCCCAAAAAGATCGCACCGGGCAACTTCATCAATCCCTTGTAAGTGTAAAGATCCGGTGCCCTCTAGAAACGGCAGAAACAGATTAAGTTCAACCGGCAGTCAGCTACTGCGTGCAGGATGAACTCAAATCCACTGCTGCTGCTGCGGCCACAGGACTTCCCACCCCGAACCTGGCAGACACGCAGAGATTGAGCCGGCGAATCGCTCGGCTCAAGGGCATCTCCGACGACACCAAGGGGGAGCAGAGGCTAAGGGAGGTGTTAGCTGAGGAAATCACAAAAGACAACCACCCCCACCAAGGTGACCCGGGGAACAGGTTTCATGGGTTGAACGTTTCACTCAATTCAGAGGTCACGCAAGTTTGATGGATCCATTCATGAATGGCTGGTCATCCCATTGTTCGACATTCAACACCCAATGTTAATATTCAACGTCGAACGATAGTGGGGCAGGATCTGACGCGGCGAGGATGCCGTCTGATAGGCTGGAATCCAGCCTCGAATTCAGAGGAAGGGAGGGCGTAGGGAGGGTTTTGTCTCTAAGGAAACGCAGGGAGGGGAGAGCGCCTCTGAATGCCGTCTGACACTCGATAATCCCGCGTTTGCTAGGGAAGCCTGCAAATGGGATATTCGAACCATCCGTTTGGATGTGATGCCCCCAGAAATCATTTCACCCCCCTACTGTACACTACCTGCGTAGGAAGTGGGACACCTGCAGTAGGAAGGGGTGATTGCATTGGGAAAGAAAGTGATGGCGACGCGGATAGGGACAGGGTAGCAGTCTCTCAAAAAGCCGGCAAAATATCTGGTCTATTTCAAAACGCGGAAAGTGGATTGGTTCACCTGTTATGTACGGGTTTCCGACGGAACCGTGGAAGAAACCATAGGTAAGGTCAGGCGAGGGACAGCGTGAGGGCGAGGAGAAGGGAACGGGACAGGGACAGGACGTATATAGACGCCGGGCTCGCGCTTGGGACTGCGTCATATTTTTTTTCGATCATTTGCATTTTGGCGTCCACCTTGCTCTACACCCCACCCACTCAGTGGACCGGCTCGACTTCCGTGGCGTTGCTACTACGTCATCGAGCGCTTTCTGACAGCATTGAGTTTCTTTCGTTAGTACTGATGCTAATCAGTACAACGTTTCAGTCGCCATTGGGTCGTTTCCAGTGCCTCCAACACTGTCCCATTCTAGCGCCTAAACTCTCACAATGTTAGTACTGACCGTTCCCACGGTGCCCGGAAGAGAGCGAGCCAGTTAATATATTTTACAGTGGATGTCCATTCTGATTATTCGCGAGGGGGGACGTTGCTTGAAAAATAGCCAGTCCAGCACCACGGTGCCCGCGATCGTGAGAGATTCGCCAGATCCGCACCTGTCGTGGGACTTGTGGCGTTCGGCGCTTACCGGCCTCTCGACAGGGTTCTTTCATGTCTCTGTATCACTAACTCCGTACGAGACCTGACGGCACTGTTCTCGCCGTAATTGATAACAAACCGCGCTGACTTTGGCGGTTTGGTACTGTGATATCCGACGATTTGTGCCGTAATCGCTGGGTCTCCTCTTCTGAGCGTCTGGCGGTCGTACAAGTCGACAATAACAAGAGATTAGCACACTATTGACGTCGGCCCCCGCACCCGAACGCTCTCTACATGTATCAACTCTCCGCGATCAATATCCCGATCACCACCCCGATCACCATCCAGAGCCGCCTGGGTCTCCAAGCTTTGCCTGGCTATCGGCGATATTCACCGTACTGCTTCTCCACACTGCCCACGTACCCATCTCTTTTTCTTCGCGCACCTAGACTCATGATCGAATAGACACAACCTTCGTTCAATGGCCCGGTCACTTTGTTCCCCATACCGGCCCCTTTGAGATAAAGACGGGCGGCCACCCCGCCAGATCCGGATTACCAACACATCGCGGCAGCCGGTGTTTGGGGGACATAAGCTTGAGCCCATCTTTCTTCAAAATAATCCCAATTGACAGACCTACCCGAATTACGCACACTCTGTTATCGCAAGTGAATCACAGAGGCAGGGTACGCATTGATGGGTGGAATATCACTATGCTAGAGAGGCACCCTTGATGGTTCAACACGTATTGCAGAGTACCCCCATGAACCAGTAAATCCAGAAATATGCGTGACGAATAATGCCTAACCGGCGGATATCCTATCAAGTTACCTGTGTCACGAGGATACGGTCGCTCGCCGACGTTAACGTGATCCTGAAGCTTTCCTGGATTATGATTGAAACGACCTCATGTGTAGGCGTGCTACTCTTATGGCTCTGTGCGTAGAGAACCATGCGAGCACTGGAAAAATACTGGGAAATTATCAGATCCAGGTCATCCAGCCCGCGCCAATGGAATACCCCTGTTCATTCCATTTCAAAGTAGGGTGCATACTAACACTAGGGACGGATAACAGGTAAGTCCGCCGATCCTCTGGATTGTTTACCCCCCCTTTTTTTGAACAACTCTTCGCTCAGTTGTGCCGACCCGGAAAATACCAATCCTTTTGCCTCAAAGTCGTATTGAAAGGCGGTGACAGTGGTCTCAGTAATTGTAGACAGGTCGAAACATGATCTCGGCTAACCCCGAGTGGTTCTGATGGAATTATGTAAAAAGGGAATGGAGTGCGCAGTTTGCTTGTCGGATACGAATGTCGAGGGTGGACGCGTTGGTCCGACGACCCCGCACCGTTTGGCCGCCGGATTTTTGGGTCGGCCAAGTTGAACCGACCAAACGCTGGTGAGTTTCACATACCAACTCTTGCGCCCGCCGACGATCACGGCTCTCCTGATCCGACGGAACAAGGGCAAAAACATACAGCGCACGCCCAAAAACGGACGGGGTATGGATCACCCGACCGAAGACTGTGTTCTTGGACCCTGATCGCTGTCCGGTTCACGACAAGCACACCGGAGGTTTGGAACTGGCCCTTCCGTCTGGCCAGCAAATATCAGTATGCTTCGCCCCGTCGGCCGGCCGTCACATCTCAACGATTGTAGGTTTTATTTCCGTCAGGCGCTTGCGGTATGCGGGTGGGGCTGATGGGGCCGAGCGTACGCGTAGCGCCCGAGCAACCACCCTCTGCCGGGTGCGAGAGCAGCGCGTTCTAGCGTAAGCACCCGCCGGTCTGTGTTTCTTCCGCGAGCCAAAGCCCGGAGATCCACCCTTCTCGGCGTTAGGCTCGGAATTCGTGTGGCGTAACAACTACTGTTCCCCCTCACTCAAACCGAACGGTCCAGCGCCATGATGCGTTCATTTCATCTGTATTGCATATGGAACCCATCGGTTGGCCTCGAGGCGGGGACAAATTCAACCGTCCAATACGGAAGAGTAGGCCTGGGCAGCCAACCGTTATAAAAAGGCCCACAGGTGAAACCAAGATCTCACAACCCAGTTCCCTTCCCTCCACCTCCATCTCCAACACTATCCTACAATCCAACACTCCTACACAGTTCTCAATGGCCGTGGAACAATTCACCCTTCCCAATCTTCATGCCTTGTGCCCTTTCGAGGACGCAACCAACCCCAACGATGTGGCCGTCGGCGCAGAGTCTAGCTCTTGGGTCAACAGCTACAAGGTTTTCAGTGACGCAAAGCGTGCCGAGTTTATGGCGGAAGGCAACGAGTTCTTGACCTCCCACTGCTACCCGTATGCCTCGTACGAACGTCTGCGAGGCTGCTGCGACTTCATCAACACCCTGTTCGTCGTCGATGAGATCAGCGACGTACAAAACGGCGACGGCGCTCTTAGCACGGGCATGATTTACCTCAACGTCCTCAAGGATCCGACTTGGGACGACGGATCTAAACTCGCTAAACTTTCCCGAGAGTCAGTGGTTTCATGTCCTTCATCTCCGCTTATATTAATGATCTGTCCCCTTCCAGCTTCAGGGAACGCCTCCACAAACACGCCAAACCCAACTGCCAGCGCCGGTTCTACAACACTTGTGCCGGTTACGTCGACGCTGTCGGAAGGGAGGCCAAATTCAGATCCAAGGGTCAGGTCCTCAACTTTGCCGCGTACGAGAAACTTCGACGCAGAAACGGCGCAGTTTACGCTTGCTTCGCCATCATGGAATACGCTCTCGACATCGATCTCCCCGACAAGGTGGTCGACCACCCGACCTTCCAGAAACTTCAGGACTGGGGTTGCGATCTCGTGTGCTGGCCCAACGTGAGCCCCGTCTTCTCAACCCTGTCTCTGGTCTGTCAATTAATCCCTTCCCTTCACAGGATATCTACAGCTACGACATTGAACGGTCGAAAGGTCTGGAGGGGAACAACATCCTCACGGTGTTGATGCAGGAGAATGGCTACACCCTCCAGCAAGCGGCTGACCGCGCTGGCGAGCTCTTCGGGGATCTCATGAAGCGCTTCATGGAGGAGAGGAAGAAGTTGCCGTCCTGGGGACCAGAGATCGACCGAGATGCCAACAAGTACCTCGACGGCATCGGCTGCTGGATTATTGGCAACATCCATTGGTGCCTCGAAACCCCCCGCTACTTTGGGGACGCCCTCGATGAGGTGAACCGAACCGGGATCGTGAAGTTGCGCCCAATCCAGCTCGACACTGGATCCAACGACATCTTCCTCTACGAAAATGGGCTCACCAAGGAGACCTTCTCGTCACGACTCAGCAATATTTCGGTCCAGGCGTCCATGCCGTACCTGGTCATGGCCACATTGGTCCTCGCGTACATCTACCATCTTCCCGGATCTACTCCGGCTTAAAGTACCACTACAGTCGTTCACCTCTCCAATTTTCTCTCTCCTATCAATAATGTACGGTAGTATGTCTCCAGGTTACGTCTGTTGTACTTTTGGAACATGTTACCAGTAGAAGTCCGTTTTCAAAATAGATTGCGTCCGAGTTTACTATATCGAATCATGGGACATGAAAAACCATCACAGCTAGGAACACTGGGTGCAATCTACATATTTCGGGCCGGGTTGCGACTTGAGAAACAGTCGGGCGACCTATTCAAAGGCCCCGCAGCATGGGTGTGCCGAGCTCATATTACAATGGCGCCGCGCTTCGAGCGCAACCCCAAAACTCGGAGTTTCACGATATCGGTTCTTCTCCTCAGTATGCATACGGAGTGGATCAATCGGCACACATCCGTGGCCATTCAGACATACGCGCCACATTTAGTGTGCAATGGAGCGGGCGGGAAACCTCACGCCAATCCTAAAACGGATCAGTTGGTGAGATGTTAAATTAGGAGGTGTTCCACCGGACGGCAGACGCCTTGGTGCTATCCCGGGGCGGAGACCGAGGGCGAAAGCTGCGTTGTATACAGATGAGCGTCAACCCGACTCCATCGAGTTCGGGATCCTGGTCTGTGTGTGGCTCCTGTATTGAATACGGCAGCAGCTTGTGCGCGTCAGGCCTTGAGGAGCGAATCCGACGCAGTCCGGGCCAGAATGGGCTGTACCCAGTGGGGCCTGTCAGCAGATAGAGAAAATCCCGGGAGTTGATCGCGACCGTGGTTCTTTGGGCCCCAAGCGTTTCCAGGAGAGCTACAGCGAATTACAATCAGTTACGAGTTCTTGCCGGGGAACTTCACCCCGATCACTAGCGTAGGCGCGCTACCGCCTGCAGATGTGCTCGCTTCCGCACTGGCCCCCGGTTGGGTGGAATCTTAGTCACTGTAAGTGGAGTTTGATGGGGTGGGGACTACGGATTCCACTCCCAGATAGCCTCCACCTCAGCCGGATCTCATCTCTAGCGATCTCTGGCAGATAACACATGTGCGTGAACCGTTCGCACGACAACGCCGGAGGGCAAAACATAACTCCCCTTCTCATGGAGACTTTCTGTCGGTTCTAATGAGGGCTACCGCAGTGTCGGTACACCTCCGGCATACACCTGAAGCGGTGGACTGCGACCGGCTGCTCCCAACGTGCCTGTGTAAATGCGCATAGCGGCTGGGAACGGGAGCCGATGGGGAACATCTTTGTCTTGTCTTGGGCGCTGAGAGCCACGTTTTTTACTATATGGGATAGGATAATATCGGAGGGGGGAGTGTCAAGAGATGGCGTTCAGCCGGAGATCAGGAAGAGGATGATGAGTGTCACACAGTTCCGAAAAAAGCCGGGCTCGTTGTTTCCAAGTAGGGTTGCGCTCATTCACTTTCGACTAACGTCACGATGTGACATATGCAACCATCACGGGAGTGACAAACAAGCGCCCTTTTGGGGACTTTCGGGATTGTAACTACATCTTCTATGCTCAAACTACTGCTTATTTGAGACCCAGCTTCCGTGGGCAAGAACATTTTCCATAGATGTTGGGTCTTCCTGCACCCGAAAGTTGAAAGCTACAGATGTAGATGCAAAAACAAGAGGTAATTGCGTCATAGGTCGAAAGTGAATGAGCGCAACCTTATCTAATAAAAACTGAGTGATGGGTCCTCTGTCCATAGTATTGAGCCTGGTAACGTTGGTTTCCTCTGTCCGTACAGGTAACACCCAGCGAAACCACAGAGCCACCCAACAATAACCAATAACTCTCACAACCACTGCTGTCGAAGATTCATCGGCCTTCTCTGACCTGTGCTCGACTTCTCTGCGATGAAGTAAGCGCTCCGTGATATTAACGATGAAATCTTCAAAAGTGATGGTGACGGCTTGGAGGAAGAGTCGAACGAGTAGTATACCAGTTGTCTCTCGAACATGAAGTCACTAGCGAAGTGGAGAAGCCCCGAGAGGAAGAAGGCGACGTAGAGCTGGATGTAGGATGACCAATTGGTACTGCGAGGGTCCTTCAAAATATTGTTCGCGACGGGCTTTCCCAACCCCGCGGACATCCAATCTATGGGATCCTCAGAACAGCGCTGATAGGAAAAGAGAGTGGGTATTCATACCGGTCGCGTTCACGTTCGCCTAAAACGCATCTGGTTATTGGATAGAGGGGTGAAACGTTCACCAACGTGCGCATCCCAAAAGTCTACGCACGGTGCAAGCGTCTCCCCAACGACCCCAAATATCTGGCCATATAGTGGGACTCGACCAGCCGAAGCCAACACACACCAAAGCCGCGGTGGTGAAAGTAATGCCCAGCGCGGCTCCCATCCTGATGCCGTGTGCCAGGATGTAATGCACGCGGCGAGGTAGGTTTCTGGGCCATCACCGGGATCATGCAGACGAGAGTCGAATGCTGGGTTCAGCGCAAACACGGATCTCGTGAAATCGACAATGCCGGCATTGATAGTGAATCGTGAGAAAGTCTTCCAGAGGAACAGTATGGCCGAGGAGGTGGATCTGGCGGCAAACAGTTCCGCAGTTCCCGGACCCAACGAACCATACGAAACCTGTACGCAAAATCAATCATCCACCAGAGCTTTTTTGCCAATGGGAAGTTTGGTGGTGGGTCATCCAAGCCGGCCTTGGTATGAACTCCGTCACGGACGCGCCTCCAGTGGTCAGGAAAGGGGCCTTCTGTAAACAGAATGTACGCCACGAACACGAAGCGTTGCGTAATTGCACAGCCCATGAAGTATGTCACCGCGAGTGGGTCAGCGACCTCCGAGGTTTGGTAGATTTGGGATACAACGTAGATCATGGCGGCGAGGACGACCGCCCGATAAGCTTGTTGACGTGTTGGGTAGAAGAGAATAATACGAAGGATCTCGAATAGAAGGTCTTCTGCTCATGGGTATCGTCCCATTGTCGGTCTACAAGGTGGATTCGGTTCGTCGGGAGGGAGAGGGAGGAAATGAAAATCTGTCAACCCTAGAAGCGTTCTCAGAGTCGGATTTGGCGCGCGACGGGCGGCACTGATGATGTACGAGGGGGTGAGGTTCGTGTCCCCCAGGCTCTCCCATCGTTGATCTGCAGGCTGGGTTCGTCAAGAGCTTGATGGAGGGAGTGACGGAACAAGGTTACGCAGGTTACGTATTTGCGCCGCGTAGAGCTGATCTGATCAACGAGCGTCACCTGCCTTCCCTTCTCTCCTCCATCATGCGCTCTCCTCGTAGTAAAGCTGACACTGTGACCACACCATACTCCATAAACCTGCGACTTTGAGCGAAACTGAGATAAGCTCGCCGGAATGCGTGAAGATACCCGTGTACGTTCTCCGTTATCCGCTGCAGAAGGGTCGATCACTCGCAAAAATGGGGGCAGGATCGAAGATCAGTGGTGGTGTGCTGCACTGTATACCCTGGGACATTGATAAACACCCAATCAAATATATTGTCCTTTTGCAACCACGGACTTCGACAGAACCCACCCGGCAGGCAAATGCAGAATGTCGAGAGTCACTCAGAGAATGTGTTCAAAATCAGGGACTGGGGGCCCGTTCACCCGCATTTTATCCTACACCGCTTTCCACGCCGAAAGTATCTTTACAAAATATATCGGTACCCGCTCCAATTGTCTCCTTTTTCCCTCTTCGCATCCTCGACGGTCGCGAACCTTCCGTTAAGCCTCGCCAGCCTCTCAACGGTCTCGGGGTCGCCTGTATTACGGGCGAATTAGTCGATGCGGGACCAGCCGTAGCGCTGGTAGATGAACATACCGCCGTCGTTGACACCATCGATGATTTCGTCCCTCAGTCCTCGGTCACGTCGCCCATTTTCGGCCCTTAGTGTTAGGTAGTGTACCCCGCTGGTCAGTATAGCTATCCAGATATAGACGAGGACGATTCCGTGGCCCAAAGTGTACCATGGTTTGTCCTTAGCACGGTACTGCGGAGAGTCAATCGTGAAGAAACGAGCAATCTTGGAGGGTTGTTTCAGCATACCACGTTCGAGCTGACGGCACCGTTGAGGTTACCGCTGTATACCGGGAAATTTTTATTTTAGGCAGGGATCACCAGACGGGAAAAAAAACAGACGCACAAACCGACGGTCATCGCAAGGGATACACTACGTTTGTAGGACCCTTCAACATTGTTCGAGGTCCATGAACTCCGAACTGTCAGATAGGAGGAATACCTGGGGTCATAAAGAACTCACACAGTATTGGCTGCGGGCGGAAGCGTCGGTCAGACATGTAAAATGGGGACGTATTGAATACTCACAAATAACCGGGTAAATTCCGCTGGTAACGGCGGTAGATTTGTTAGCAGACGCCTCCCGAGGGCACCCGTCGTACTCACCATGCGGCAAGATACACGGAAAAGTATGATAATCCAGGTGTTCTGGAAGAAATCAAGATGATGTACCCAGTAGCCGCTGCGTGTCGTCAGTCCGTGCCGTTCATGCCACTTTTGGTTGTGCCTACAGATACAAAGGCAACCGCTAGGGAACTTGAGTCGACCAGGCTTCCATATGAGAGCAAGAATACATACACGTTTAGGAAGCCACGTCTCGCCTTGCGATCACCGTAGAATCCAACAACACAAGTTGCGATACAGGCGAGGACGTAGACAGGGACAGTGAGCAGGTTGGCGGGAGTGGCGCTGTATCCAAGCTATATTTGTGTGTGAGCGTCGACCACGACGCTGAATTTGTGACCTTAGATGATACCTGATTGATCCCCGACTCCGACAGGAGGAGGGTTTGTCCGTGATGAAACGTCCCGACCTCCCTGCTAACGATGTAGACCATTCCGATTGGCCCGACCAAACCGGCCTAGCCTGCCTCAGTAGCTGTTTGCGCACGTGAAGAGGGGTAGGACCGAATAAATTTGACTTCTTGACTTTTGCTCTCCCACGTTCAACGATGCTGTACATACACACGGTTTACCACACGCACTGAATACGTTCCGATGGGGGGGAGCATCGCATACTCGATTGCAGCTATCCGCCTCATTTCTTTCAAGCTCCAACTAGTTCTTTGCACGATTGCCCCTCCTTTCTCGTAACGACCTGTCGAGTGGCATTCGCAGGTTTCGGGAGAGTATTCTTAAGGCATGTCAAATGAAGGCCAGTTATACAAATGTTATCCAGAATGATTTTGTGCGACAGACAAACCGACTGACGCAGTCGTCTACCCCTGATCTTCTTCAACGGGTGTCACCGCCTGTCGGTCATTCAACATCTCGGTTTTTGGAAAGATTGTCTACGGGGCTATCGGGGACAAGACAGGCCCTTACTTCAGCCTGCCCAATAAGCTCTTCGTTCGTATCTCACCTTCATATTCGCCGCCATCACGCAACGCCGACTCATTGTCCTTCCAGGTTGAAGACCTCTCCCCTACTTAGATGGGGAAAGTCAAAGTTGGATTTTCCGGCTGATCAACGAGGATCTCCTGGTCGACGCCCTCCTGTCCGACGAGCTCAACGACCACAACCAAGCAGTCTTGGAGTTCTTATTGAGTGTCCAGGAGGATGCTGACAAGAACCTTGAATCGAGTGAGTCCGCTGTCCACACATTCTGTTTCGGCTGTGATTAATCGTACGCCGCCTAGCCCTCTCCAGCTCTTCTGGAGAACATCTCATGATCGCCCCCAAGCCCTGGCTCAAGAGGGAGGATGGAAACCCATTTTATGTCATCCCAGTGGTCAGCGCGCCACTCTTCCCTCAATTCAGAGGTGTGAGGCCGCTCGGTGTGACACGGGCTAGAAACCAACAAGGTGGGCAACCTTTTTCCCTTTCGTGGCATCAATGCGCAGGCCGGATTTCATCAATACACCCGCACTACATTTACTTATTAGCCGTCGGACACTACGTATGATGGTCACTCCTGGCCTATCTCCCAACGATCGTTTACGAACACATGTGATCTAGACTTTGTGGTTGCTAGCCCTGGATTGAATGACGCAGATGGCCAACCCATACGACGCAAACCAGCATATCAACGTTCAATGTTCAATGATGTTGTACATTTGTGGGAGCTCTTCAAAAACTGGCCAGCGCGGCGACCTCCAAACTCAATGAAGTGGAACATTGGACCACGCAGTGCACACGTGGAACCCGGACGCTTACCGACACTTCCTCCACCTTATATTGGGGGGGCAGTCGTGGGAAGTAATGTTGTTAATGGGATAAGGTGTTTGCTCGGGGAGAGGGTGATGAGACTCATTTGGCACCGAGACCCAGTCAGTACGCTGGTATCGTGAATGGGGAGTTGACAATTGACCAGCGTTGGTCGGGTGTCTGGATAACATACGGTAGACTACCCAAAAATTGTTCAAATTTCATTAAGGTCACCTGGGCGGAGTCGGGGGCTGGCGCTCTGCGCCGTTACGATAATGGTAGGGAGGAACAATGAGATCGCGTATAGACAGCCGTCACACCCGCCGAACATCAACACTAATTGAGAGGATCTGGTCAATCAAATAGATCGGAAAAGAGACAAATTTGCTTACTCGTGATGTAGGTCTTCCGGTCAGTCAAGCTCTGCCAGATATACTTCATCCTGAGTTTTTCTCCGGCCGCGCTGTACTGATCATCACCCTGCAGCCGACGAATAACAACAGTTCGCTCCTCCTCGGAGAGGAATTTCGCGCAGTCGGGGAAGTCCTGGATGATCCAGAAAGACATGAACCCTGCAACGACTGTCGCCAAACCTTCCAAAATAAAAACCCACGCCCAGCCAGGTTTCCCACCGACTCCATCCATTTGTGCGATCGCGGCCTTTTGGGGCGCCGTATCAAGAGAAGTTCTCGAGGAGGCGAATTCTACGTACGGCGAGCAAACCACCAAATGCACCTGAGACCGAGGCTGCAGAGAAGAAAAGTGCCGTCCGGAGACCTAGTTCCGAACGTTTGTACCAACTGAACAGAGGCTGAGTTTGGGACGTAAGAAGTGGTTGAAACGCACCATGAGAGGTAGTAGGCCACTCCAGGGAACAACCCCGCCTCGAACATCCCCAAGAGCCACCTCATACCTGGAGGGAGGGTCACGAACGCGACACACGATGGGTGCGATGAATGTTACCGAGGAGCTGTGAGTAGTTTGTCACGAGACCTTGACAAGTCTGACAAGATATCATCAACGACGCTCAGGGTAGGGGAAGCGACCGAACCCACCATGATAACACCCCATAATAGCATAAGCAAGGAGAGCCAGACGCTAGGACGGAGCCTCTTGAGGAACACGTTGCTTGGGACCTGTCAAAACGCGCTCAGAACTTGACGGGTTTCCGCGGGGAGAAGGAAGATATACTTCGAAGAACGAGTAGGAGAAGTAGAAGATCGTCAGACACAATAGATATTCTTTATCACTGAGGCGTAGGTCATCTGCTAGGTGGTAGAGCTGTCGGAAGTATACGTCAGAGCCGGCCAAAAGGGAGAGGATCGATCAATGTACCCTGGCGTTCCCGATGCTCGTACGATCCAGGAAGCTCAGAAGGTACAGGAACGACAGCCAGGGGAGGAGGCGCCAGTCTATCTTTCGGACAAGCTGGGCCTCGTCGATACCCGACACGTCCATATCGGGATTGAAGACAACGGTCTCACTCTTCTCGACGCCATATTCCGCCTTTCCGGGATCAGGCAGCTCATTGCGCTCGGAGGTAGGCATGTCGCAGGGAAGAGAAGGAGAACAGGAGCCCTTGGAGAAGCGTCCCCCCGATTAGGCAGCGATGTTTTAAAGGAAGAAGTCGAAGTCTCCCGCTGCGCAATATCAAAGTTGGGGGTCCATTCTGAACAGCTGACTCCACATCTGTGTGCGTAATGGTCGCGTTGTCAAGTTGGGTCAATGCACCCAACGGGAACTGTCGGTCTACACCTTTAAGAACGCAAAGGAAACCATCACTCGCGTATAAACAGAATCAGTGGTAGATAACATAGACGGTGGAAACATCCTGCTTTTTTCCCTCGTCTTTCAAGCCCTTGACTCTAAGGATTCCGGTAGAAATCGGCATACCTATAAGCTCGTGCTAGGGGAACGCCTCCGCAATTCAAGGCTTAATCTTGGGAGACCCGATCGGCGGGGGGGGGGATTTTGACTCACGGTCGTCCAAAGCCCCCATCGTGCCTGATCACGCTTGTCGGGGGGAACGCTGTATACTTACGGCCAAAGCGGTTGTCATCAGTCACCGGCCACCGGTCATCGCCGGGTCTACCGTACAGCTACCGCCCGGCATCCATGTCGTCAGTCATCATCGGCCTCTTGTCCGTCGGTCATCGCCAGGTAAGTATATGTGTCGGGGCCACCATGGGCGCCTGCCACCACTTTTGGCAATTGTCGTTACCGATTTGGTCGTGTGAGTATAGTAAACGACCACACTCAAGAAAATAGGCCTCACCAAGTAGTGAGGCAAGGCTCTCCAACAATAGAGCGGAGTCGGGACGTCCGCGGACCGCTGGACCCACCGCTGCCGACCCTTGGCTTGCCCAGCCACGCCGATGTGATGTTCTCGTCGAAAAGTCATCAAAAAGCGGGCACTTATGCCGGCGGTTTCTGTACCCGCCGAGAACTTGGGTGTTGTGATAAAACCCCTGAGGATACTGATGGAACCCACCCCCACGGGGGATACTACCCTGGGAGCCACTCCCCATAGCTACGGACTTCGGAAGGCCTAGGTCAATTCGAATCACCGAGGCGTCCCCATTCAACGTTTAAAAGTGCCTTCGTACACCCAAGCGCATGATATGTTTCGTCGACATCTGATTCGTCCGTGGGACTGCGCTTGTGGTCACAGTACGTGGTGCACTTTCGAACCCATTAGTTCATGTATACTTACCTCTTCCGAGCGCTCACAACCTCTGACTTCGGTTGGGTAAAGAGGTTATGATCCTCTGATATGCGGGACACCGCTGCATCCGCAATACCGTGTGATCAACCCCGAAACACGGTAAGGCCAAGGAGCGCCCCACCGCTCCCTCCGAGTCTCTTTTTCATAGTTTCCCCATTTGGTGATAGAATCCTGGCGATTGGGATCAACGATAAAGACATCTGAGGGGTCCATACCTCAACCCGGCGCCGCGTTCCACTCACTCACCCTGATGACTCCGAACGCGATATATTTGTGGTATTAAACATTGAAGGAGCTGAGAGATCACCCCCTCACCCTGTCAAGAAATGCGGTACGATGCTGGTTTTCCTGCCGCTGTTTTTTCCCCGTTGGCGGCGGGTTGATCGGAGGTATATCACTGCTACGACTCCCCGTAGAGGAATATCTCCTGCCACGAAGGCATCATCCACACCATGCGTGGACATGACCCTCCTCTGGCAGGGACCATGAAGTCCAGATCACTGTTATTTTGTATAATTCTCCAACTTGGACGTCTATCGGTGTAGAGAGGACCTCAACCGCCATGTAGACCTAATCGTAGCTTATAAAACAACTTGTATATTGTATATGGTCCTTCGTGGTTCAAAGACCTTTCATATCGCCGTCAGCTGTAACACAAGCCAGCAGGGGCCAGTGATCGAGGCCAGGCGCACATGCGACCCTTTGCCGAGAGCCAGCTCCTGAGGGAGGGTGACATACTCACCTGACATCGATTTCCTTCACACCCTCTTTGTTTAGTCCCATTTCACTCTGGGAGCCTTGATCCACAGCTTGATCGCTGTGGACCACCGAACTACCAATTTCGATGCGAGGTAGTGCTTATCTGCTCAGTTTCTGGATCGTGGGTACAGATAACCACGCCAAGGTGAAGAATCCGGTATCCTTACTGATCCTTTTGAGAGAAGCGGCTTCGCACCCATCATCGGAGCGGCATCGCGGGGCTTGGCACTCCGATGGGTGGACTACAGCCGCGAAGCGATGATTACCTGCATCGACTAGGACACCGTCGGGAGTCCACACCGAACGGACGGGAAGGGAACGCTAGAGACACGAAATCTCCAGTCCAGAGACGACCGTCAGAGACGGCCGATCAGGAAACAAGAACTGGAGAACTTTGATGCCAAGTTGAGAGAGCGAATCATGAAGAAGGGACTTCGGAGCGAAGAGCCTGTGTTCTATTATGTATAAGGACTATAGGGTCCTTACGCCAAGCCGGCAACGCTGTCGATGTTCGAAAAAAGAAGACAGCGGTGGAATGACCGGCAATGTCGACAAAACGCCGCGATCCAGGGTCTCGATGAACAGAGGTGTATCCTCCCGCTGGTGAGGGGCAGAGATCACCACAAGGAAACCCAGGGTGCTGACGAGGGCGCTGGGGTCCGAATGTCCACATCATATGAAAACGGGAGACGACACGGAGTGTATCCCTTACATCCTTGTGGTGTAGGGGGCAGTTGGGCCGTCCACGTGGTACGGACACTTCACGGTTGGCACTTTTTTTTGAGGAACCCTGGCCTCGGCCCCGTCCACGATCAGCTTGAGAGTCGAGATATCACGCGACCACGAACCAGAACCGGGAAACCTCCCGCATCTTACATCAAGTTCCGCTTCTGCGGGGACCGGAACCGGGGCAGCTACAATGTTAGCGAAGAAGAGCAGGGAAGCTCAGACTCATCTATTTGAACGGCTCAATGGCGAGCCATCAAGGAAAGAAACCCCTGTACCAGTTGCCAAAGGTCAGAAGGTAGAGTACGGATGACCCCTCCGAAGACAGGATGGGATGAAGCCATCTACCTGACCCTCTGACACCGCCACCTTGACCATCGACTCAGGGTCTAGGTTTCTGAGATCGAATTCAGTTCGGGTCGAAGAGACAGAGGGGCCTCGGTTACCTGGATTCGACCATCACTGCATTGTCCTGGACCTTCGATGTGTGTGAGTGTAAGCGGTGCGATGCTCATTGTACCCTTCTGTTCAATTATCAGACCGCATCGGCGCTGCACCAGATAGAGAGAGGGGCAATTACGTTACGGTATATCCCGGTTTTACGTCGTTGGTCGAACCGGGGCGCAATGTTCCCACAGGGCAATAGAGAAACTGGAGACCCTTTTCCATGGGTCATGAAGTATGAGTAACACAGTCAACGGCCCTTAGCCGCACCTTCGAACACACAAACCAGTTTTGCTCCCAACAACCCAGGGATAAACATTTGAGCAGAGAGAAGCGGAGCTGCGACATTCATAGCTAATGCATGACCATCGGGGAACCACGTAAGTGACACACAATAGAACCACGGAGACATGCTCAACACACATTCGACCACAGTGTTTCCAGCACACAAGCGGGGCACCCCTAAGTTTATTCCAAGTAAAACGTGACACGTAGTACCTGGGTTGACACCCGAGGAAGAAGTTAAGTCCAGTGGTAGATGGCAAGACGGTCGGTCTGCTGTCGCATCCGAAGGATGGTAGCACCTATGGGCCACTAGCAGAGAGTCACCCTCGTAACAAAGGCGCATCCGGCACTCAGAACCCCAGAGCTACCCGCTTTGGACGGGTGCAGAAGTCAAAATTCCGGATCACCGACGAAATAGAGATCGTGGCGCAAGAAAGAGTCTTCTCGGCTATTCCCAGGTCTTCGGAACTTGAAAGTGGACAAACCAAGCACGGCTCCCCTCGTCTAAATTAAGGTGTTTGTACAGTACCGAGAGTACAATATAGGATGGATATATTACGCACGCCGCAGGTCATATGCACGAGGGATGGGGGCGGGGTGTGGGGGATGTAGACCCGCGAGAAAAGTTTTCGTGAAATCGTGAAATCCCCCCAATGGGGGTGGAGATGGATGGATATCAAGACCATAAATCTACGGCTCCTTCTAGTGATAGGTCCAAACGAATTAATGGTATACACAAAGAGACGAAGGAGAATTAAGGACGCGTGCATAAATCACACTGCGCCAGCTTCATGCTTTTCCTGCCCATTGGTGGCGGTTTTCCGGGTTTGTTGGTACTGGTTGAGATACCTCTTGCTCACGAAGATCGAGAAGAGGGTAATTGTTCCAAGGTTAACGACAACCCAAGCGATTTGAATGCCAAAGTTCATTCCAACTGAGAGGGAGGGGAGAAGCAGTAGTCAGTATCGCGGAATTTCACGGCAAAAATGTAATATGGGGAAGACTCACTCTCGTTTTTGGTGTTGAAACATATCGTCAGTACGGTCCTCGAGAGGTTGTAGAACGGCATCGCGTATCCGTATCGGAAGACGCCTGGAAGCAGTTGCAGCGGGTAGGCCGCGATCGACACGTTGACTGCGGAAGTGAATCAGCTCAGTCTCTACCAGTTGACTGGGAAAGTTCATAGGTACTTACTAACGATCCAGAGGATGAGGAAGAATGGGATCATTTTGACAGTGAGCAGGATAATCATCGCGTCCAGCGTGAGACCGCTGCCAACAGTATCAATGACTCGTACTTGGATCATCCGATAGTGGGGAACTTACAGTGCAAGCATGGATATCCATGCCATCATCCAGTAGATAACGAAACCGGATGAACCGAAGAAGCGATCGAAAGGTGTGCCGAATGCAAGGTTCAGCAGAGAGAAGAAACACTGAATTCACGTTAGGGCCACGTCCGTGTACCACTGTCCTTGTGGACTCACCGATAAGATAAAATAAGAAGAAAAGTAGAAAGTAAAGCGGAGGGTGAGCAAGGTGGAAATGGTCACATGGGGGAAGAAAGTGTTGATCGTAACGCTGTAGTTGAGCGCCTGAAAATATCGCTCAGCACCACAACACTGCTATTTCGACGAGCGGATGCACTTACCACCGTCACAAACGCGATGATTGTGACATAAATGAGACCGACGAAATTGACGACGGTGACACTGAACTGATCGTCAGCGGTTGATTCTGAAGGTGTGTGATTAGGCGGATCACTCACATTGCGCTATCGAAAGGCCGGACATTATCAAGAGTGTATGCAAGGGGATTGACCACTGCCAGTGGGGCGTTGGTGAGCAGAGAGGCAGAAACGGAACCTGAGGATCCGAGACTGGCAGCCTGCTGGACAGCAAACCGGGTCTGGATCTGGCCCATGGTCGATTGAACTTCCGGCAGAACAAATGACCGCCTAATGAGGATGAGCAGGTGATATGGGGAGGGGTGACATGCAATGAACTTACACGGCGTTTGAGCTCCGGGCTTCGTTGACGTAGACGGTGACGGCCGAAGTTCCGTTGTAAGGACCGTTTCCGGACGAAAGGGCCTGGTTAAGCCTTTCCGAAGCGCCTTGGTTAACTGAGAATCGCGTATGAGTCAATCCGAGTGGAGAGTGAACGAGGTATCACATACTGGCAACGATCGCCCACGTTTTCTCGTCCACCAACGCGTTTTCGAACTGCTCGCGAGTTGTGAGGTTCAGATTTGAAGGAGCCATGATCCAGGTCATCTTCGTGTCCGGACCAGAGCCTCCGATAAACGTCTGTGTCACCGTCTGGCCAATAGCCCCTCCGTCGAGATCCTGAAGACAACCGCAGGGTTCAGATTGAAGACAGGGGACAAGGAGTGATGGGATGCTCACCGCTATCCAACCATGGAGATTGTGAGTGTGCTCGTACAGTCTGTAGACCGAACCCCAGTAAATCGGGAGGACACCCCAGATGACATAGGTTAAGATGAGGAAGAGGGCCCCTCCGATGGATTTAAAGTAGAGAGACCTCGCCGCAGAGGTTACTGGATCCTTGTCCAAGAACCCGTGAGAAAGGGGGGGATCTTCAATGGAGGTGGTGGTGGATTGGGGTCCGTGGTCGGCCGGCTGGAGGACTGCAGTGACGTCGTCGTTCGACTGGAGACTGGTTTCTTTCTGCATTTTGAGGGAAGTACAGGGGGAAGACTTGACGCGAAGACGTGTGGAGACGGAGGGGGTGCATTGTCCGCTGGTATTTATAATCCGGGTGTGGCACCCTTGGTCTTTTGCCTCTGTCGAAATTGCCGTGGAAGAGACGGACGGCTCGATCGGCACTTACGAAGCGTGCTTACTCGTGGGGCGGGCCACCCCTCTGCCGCGGACGGGACGAGCCCGGGGCCGAGCTGATGCGTCAGTCCCTCGGGCTTGGAATGCGCTGACTGATCGTCCCCGCTGTTTGCCTCTTAGGCTATTTCATCATACGGAAGATCCTTTCACACTCTAATGTAATACAGACTCCCACGGCATCCCACGATCCTCTGTCAGGAATGATCCAATACCCACACATCCTGACGAAAAGCCCTTGACCTTGACCGTTATCAGATATCGGAATACACGCCGAGAATGCAAGACGAGCAAGTACCTGAGGGGCGCGCCAGCTTTCATCGACGTCTCGGTACATTCGTAATCGTCACGGTGCGGATGTTCCGTGGCCATATGTCTCGCCTAGTCATAACGTGAGCACAACTGCGCATTGAACTCCTCCCCGTTCGACGGAATAACTCACCAACTCAATGAACGATCCTGGCTGTCTGAAGGTGGTGTTTCCGCATCGACAAGCGATCTTCAACTCTTCCTGCTTGGCCATACCGGCGTCTAGCGTCGCCGTCCTCGGCAGATCCATGGACTCCAACAGCGCGCCAATGCGCTCAGAGTAATCCTCGTTGACATAAAAGTCGTCCAGCATCCCGAACAGCACCTTCTTGTCCCTAACCTGCCTCATCTCGAACGTGAACGACTCATACGTGTGCCACATCTCCTGCTGTGCCATGAACGTGAGGAAGATCGTTGTCGCCCTGCCCAAATACTCCCTGCATTCTTCGTCTGTCATCGTGAACGGCTTATCCATTGGAATCCGTTTCGATATCACCACCATCATCCTGCGTATCTTGCGGTTGAACGCCTCGCAATGGGCCACGAGCGATCTCGAAATCTTCTTCACCCTCTCCGAGGTCACATGGATTACTCCATCCTGCTCCATGAGGAAGTCATCGAGTCCCGCCACCTCACGTAGCACCACTTCATCCGGGGGATAAAGTGGGTTCTGTCTGCTGTATGCTGGGAGATGCTCCCGGAAAATTACAAGGAACTCTCCTTCCCTTTGTTTCTGGCGCAGTTTACGCGCCCTCTCCTTCGTTTCGTGGGCCCCCATCCACTTGGCCTGCCGAGCTCGGAACCTCAGGTTCTCACGGACAGCCAGTGTCCGTGTCTCGGTGAAGGCCGTTAAAGCTTCCGGATCGGATTTAACCCTGATGTACTCCTCGATCACCGCTTTGAACTCCGGGAAGTAGAACCAGCCGTCTGCTGTGCTTGGTCGTGAAGCGCGCCGAGTCATGTATGATTCGATGCTCCCGGGTAATACCATCTCAAACTCGGAGACGAAGTGCCTGAAATCGAACCCCTTGGATTCAACCATCATCTTGGGGTGGAGAGCTCGATAGGCATCGTCGTGATTCCTGATACTATTATGTGAATGTGCATACGTTAGCATGGGCGGTTAATATAACGTGGCGTAGAAGACATACTTAAGTGGGTAACAAACGTCACAAAACCGAGCGTACGCTTGAGTGTATCTGAGATCCGCATCCTCGATCCCACACGCCTACAAAAGAAGCAAGATAAAGCATCATCATCTTGAGCCTGAAATATCTTCCACAGTGTGCGTGAGTATACGCTTACCGTGCATCTCTGTTCAAACATCAAGGAAGCGTACTGCGCCTCATTGATCGCTGGCGGGCCATCAGGTAACTCGATGCTACTTCTGGCGGCTCTCCAATAAGGACTCGCACGGCTCGTCATGAGCAGCGAATGCAAATGCCTCGAAGATCTCGAGATTTGGAGCAAATCCTTCGGATGCAAATGCGAAACAACCTGCAATTCAAAAGATTCTAGCATCAGTGGCGGAAGCGCCGGAAGCTCGGTTGGAAGTTAGAGTTGGCGGTACCTCGTAGAAGATATCCAGTGGCACGACCATTATCATCGACAATTTCCCTTCGTAGCTCGGTATTACACTAATCCTCGCAGTGGACATCCTCCTCAAGGGGCGGGGATTCCGCACAACTTGGGTCGGCCGACCCGCAATGGGAGGATATGCTTTGTACCAATCTGCCAGTGATATAACGAAGTGGCGTTAGAATCCAAAAGAACGTAACCAGCAGCGAGAGAGAGAGAAACGAGCGTACTCTGTCGTTCCATTCCGCCTTGTACAAGTGATGGTGAGAGGGGGGGTGGGAACCTCTTTGGAGAGAGACAAGGATACGAAACCAACAATGAACGCCTGAACAAATACACGGCTATCGCGCCGAAGCGAATTGAGGTCAATGGGGCTCTCCACCCCCTTCGAACCAATGAGCGCGAGTTCTTTGACGGGACGTCGGAAGGAGCCGAAGCGCTTCCGTTGGGGGAACGAAGAGGCGCTCGAGCCCTGCCCACTGCAGACGAACTCGATAGTTTATTACATTGCATTCACGCGACGCGTTAGCGAGCAACTGACAACAGATATTGCTTTAGGTATAGCATAAGCAGCTACCAATGAGGTGGGGTGGTGTCCCTTCCCCGGTCGTCCAGGATTTTTAGGTGTCTGCCCCATACGGCACGGAGATGATAATTTTATCAGCAGTGTCGACGTAGAACAAGATCAAGGACCAAAAATCCCGGGGGGATTGGAGGATAAAATAACTCACTTGGTCAAAGCATGCCATTGGAACATATTCCTACCCATCTCCATGGGGTACGGTTCGCAATCCAAACACTTGTATATATTCCGATCACTGGTGTACACGGGGGGTGGGGCACCCTCGCCCTTAGCTCGTTTGATTAATTTTTGCCTGTGCCTCTCGAGGAGGGTGTCCAGAGGAGGGCCCTTCTCCGGGTCCCACCGAGCGATGGTCTTCATCAGTCTTGACAGGTCGACCGCGTTATGGTCGTCGTCGAAGCGTGGGTCCGTCTGACGAAGGCTATCAGAAGAAGGAAGGGTCAACCCACCGATTCGAAACGTCGGGAGGTAATTCATGGGCTACTTACTTCTCCAGACGCCATTCCGATTCAAAAAATACGTGCGAGAGCTACCGCAAAAATGGTAATCAGCGACCGCAGCCCGGACCCCCTGTATGACAGCAACTTACCAGTTCAATGAACGAAGCGGGCTGTTTGAAACTCGGCTTCCCACACAAACAGATCAGCGGCTTCTCCGCCTGCTTAGCATCCACTACGTCCCATGTAACATCTTCATCAAGCCCCAGCTTCTCCAATAACGCAGCAGACCAACCGAACGTATTGTACCCGCCGTATCGAAGACGAGCGTCAAACTCGTCATAGCGGAATTCCTTTCTGATATCCTCAATGAGACCGCCGTAAGTATATAGCGTTGTCAGGGGCAGGCCACTGTACTGGTGCCTCTTGACAAACAGCGTCGAGGCCCTTTTCAATATCTCGAGGGCCTTTTCTTCGGACATGGCTATCGGCTTGGTTGGCCCAAACGGGTCCTCGAACGCCATCTGTATCATATCCGCCCGCAGGTTACGGTTGTACTCCGTGACCACATCAAGGATAACGTCTCGGTGTTCCTCGAAGAAAGCGCGAGTGACAGGAATCCGGGCATCATCCTGTCGCAACAGTTCGAGAAGTGCCATAGATCGTTTCCAGTGCATGCGAGGAGGATGGACTGGATTAAGTTCTGAATATTCGGGGAGAAACTCGTTGAGGAATATCATGAACTCGGTGTATCGCCGGGCGAGGCGTTCATATAGCTCATCGATCTTCCTTGATCTTTCCCAACCTGCTATATCATGTTCCAATGACGGCAGCAAGGTCCTTCGCCAATCTAAGGGGAGAGTGTGAGGAATTACCAGTACAGTGAGCTTGAGGAATACATACATGTCTCGTTGATCTCACCCCCTTCAGTAAGCAACTTGTCCCAGTCGGTGTCGTCGTCCCACCTCATATCTCGTCGGTCATGACCGAGAGCTTCCAACCTCCCGTAGACACTGTGACTTGTAAGGGTCTGGCACATGCAAAAGAAGTGGGAAAACCATACATCCTCCTACGGCGCGCTTCTTCTGAAAGACGCTCAGCCTGAAGATTCATCTCCCAAGCATTGTATTTCCTGATAAACTGTGAACGGCGACAGTCAACCATCACATCACGAAAGAGCGGATTTGGTTCGGTACATTGAGGGTTTCCTGAACCATACGCCTCTGTTGTTCTATGTATGCTTCCCGAGCTTCGCCTTCGAGCGTAGAGAGCTGGGCCGTAACAGTTTTGACCTGAGGAGCATAAGCAATTTTGTCCGGGTTTGAAGATCGTTGGGCCATGTACGTGGCGTTGTCCTTGCAGTCATGTACCAGAAAGTCATCGACTAGGAGAACCAACGACCAGTCGAAGTCCTTCATGGATATATCGAAATCATGGAATATCCTTTCGACGCCCTCGATGCTGGAATATCGAACGGTAGGTGGCGGTTCTTAGGGAAGAATTAAGACCAAACGTACTTGTACCAACTGCATTTCTTGCACAACTGTACTTTCAGTGACAGGATTTTACACCACTCCACCTTCGCGCCGCAAGCCTATACGGTGGTAGGGTGAGCCACTGACTAAGGGCCACGAAGGATAAGAGGAACAAACATTGCAAATGTACTCAAATATCAGCGCGACATATTGCGCATCGTTGAGGTCTGGCGGTGGATCAGGCATGCCGATGTTCTTGCGGGCCGCTCGCCAGAAACTGACTGCGTCCCTCGTCATAAGCATAGATCGGAAATGCTTGGATACACGAGAGATGCGGAGTAAATCCGAGGGATGCAGGTAGGACACGATCTGTGTATGATAAATGATTCATGATTCCTCCCAGACGACGAACGGGCGGACCGAGTCTGCGCACCTCATGAAAGACATCCAACGGCATCTTCACTATCCCCGCGAGCTTGCCCACATTCCGATTTTTAGTTGGTCTCTTTCCGGGTTTCTTCTTCCTTTTCGGAATACGCCTGGGTCCGTGGGCATCTGGGGCGGGTTCAGGCGGAAATGCCTTGAGCCAATCTGCGACCACATTCCGTTATCCTCGGGATGCATTCCGTACAGAGAAAATAGATACTGACTTGGGTAGTCGGCTAGACCGAGCATGGACGATGGGGCTTTACAGGCCAAGTGGCCCCTGTCGTTCAAGTGAAAGCGGTGGCCGAACCACCGACCGAGGATTTGCGGGAACAAGAGATCCGTCGCGGGTCACATGACAACCCCGACGGATTTTTGACTTCCTAACACGATGGCCATTGGTCGCGCCAAAATATGATATCCTGACAGGAGGTATCCTTGTGGGGAATATCTCCTGTTACGTAGGATACCTATCTTGGATAGGCTTCACAGGGGCATTGTTACGAAGATATGTCCCCCCTAATATTCAGGGAGAATGGGTATAAAGCAAGGTGTGATCATAGACCGTTTCTTTTGTCCGCTGCTCTCACCCCTCCTATCCCTCGCGAACTATCTGTAGCTTTCCCTGACCGTATATTTGTTTACCATGGCGCGTGACGCTTTGAAGATCACCTACATCGGTACGTCGCTAGACGTGAGGTGACGAGTATCGTTGTGCTGATCGAGCCCCTAGTTATTCTTTGCTTCACCATTATCTTTGCAATGGTAGAGGTGCGCCCCCCCCCCCATCGCAAACGGCGCATATTCATACTGACGCTTGAACTATCCAGCTCGGCCTCGCAGCTGATTTAACCTGGGAGATCAACCGAAGTTTGCTCGGCTTCTCGTCCCCTATCCGAGCCCGGACCCGCTACCTCGTCTTTTGTTCCTCCTGGACTATTCTCGCGGGGCTCTTGCTTGCGATGTTCATGACGATGGATAATTCAGGCATGGCTATCTTGATCCAGGTGATCGTGTACGAGCCTAAGTCTCTCCTTCCACGATTCCAGCTTGACCTGACGCGGAACGAATAGAATGTTCATATCCATGGTCCTCTGGCTCATCGGCGCAGCCCTCTTCACGTCGATAATCGGAGGAAGTGGCCTCAGCTGTGTGTAAGTTATTTTCGCCTGCTCTGCGGCCTGTATCCTCATTGACCACACTTCAGCGGTGGGCGCTCTTGTTTCATCGTCAACATGGTCAACGCCACGATGGCGTTCGCTTGGATCAACTGGTTTGTCCCAACTCACTCATGTGCTTTTCAAACCGCTGACGTTCTGACAGGTCCTTTGTCATGATCGCCTTCACTCTGGCCCTCGCGCTCGCCTTCTTCGGGCGTCATCGTGAGAGGGGCACCAAACAACGACCAATGACTACTACCACTGCGACTCCCAATGCCGGCGTTTCCATGCCGCAACCACAGGTTTCACAACCTTAGGTAGTGGCGCTCAAGAAGTTTACAACCCGCATGCGAAGAAGTCTCGTGTCGGTCGTTGGTGCGCAGCGATTCCTTGTAATGTATATTTTTCAAAAGCACAAAAATTGTGTAAATATAAGCCGACGTATTTCATGATAATGATTGTTCTGTCCAATTCTAAGTACTCGTGTCCCGAAAGCGCGGGAACAGTGCATTGGGTTTAATCATATGCGTTCCGAGCTTATCCATTGGTCAAGGATGAGCCGGGTACGAGAGTCATGGGCTGCGCTGGACAACCATGCCACCCATGTTGGATCCATTGAGAACTCCGGCCGCATATACAGGCTCACCTCGGCTAACACGCCACCATCTTCCCGCACCAGGCTCCCCACTGTCCGGTAGATATCGCCCTCTTCATCAATAAAGGGCCTCGTCCACATCCCGCTCCGAATTGCGAGTCTTAAAACTTGAATGGTAGAAGGAAGGACGTCTCGGATGAAGTTGACTTCTAGTTCGAGTGTCGTCACGAGCGCCAGGGCGAAGTATTCTAGCCGCTGGAACTGCTTTAGACAGTGGGCGATGGTTGCGGTCGTCAGTTTCCGGCAGTCGATCAACACGAGCTTGTGTAATGAGGTGGTGGCGGTGGATATGGTGTGTAAGTGGTGGTCCCGAAGTTCGAAGCTCAGCCGATCGCTCTGGCCATAGCTGAAAGATTCGAGGATTTGGATGGAAGGGAAATCTTGGAGAAAGTCACGAGTGTCGAAGTAACTTCCTTGCGCGTTGTCGATCGTGAGATGTTTCAGGTTTTTCAGTGTAGTAGACGGGGTGTTAGCGATCCGAACGGTCCCTGACAACCGTAGGGTCTCGATAAAGGGAGAGCGAAGTGTGGTGAGCAGCGTAACAGTCGTCTTCCCCGGGAGCAGTAGCTCGTAGGTGGACAATGGCGGCTGGTCGGCGGTGCCCGATGGAAATAGGGCTCGCTCGAAATCAATGATGAGGCGTTTGCCTGCTAGACCTAACCAAGGGAACGGGGGTAAAAATCACGAACTAGTAGTCCACACTGATGGCGGATGCGAACAAGGAAGGTGGGGAAAAGCCCGTACCGTGGGGGTCGATGGAGACGGCACGCTGGACTACGAATACGCGCAGGGAACGCAGGGACGTCATTTTCCACAAGGCGACATATAATACGGAGACCGGCACGAACTGTGGGAGAGACAAAAGGCATGGATCAGCATGTGGCCGAGCGCAAAGAGTCGGACATGAGGCAGCAAGGCAAAAGTTCAGCCTAAAACCCCGGGGATCAGATGTTTCTCCTCACCTCTGACGTTTCATTGTCACGGATGAGACGGGAATCGTTGGCGACGTCTGCTGTGCAGACCTGCGCCAGATGGTCTCTGTGGGCATCAAAGAGGAGACCTCTGATCTGAGACTCGTCCTTGAGGCAGAGGTACTGGCGCACTATCGGCCCGGCCTCGGCGGCTATCCGCGTGCATGTCTGAAGCAACCTGAGGTGCCCGTTGTGTCGAGAGTGGAGGGAGAGGTGGAGGAGAAATCTGAAGATGATTAACCGAATTTCGGGGGGGAGAGTGAGCAGTCCAACAGTCATTGTTCGGTCTCCATTCCACATCAAATCGGGATAGCAGGGCCATAGACGGCGTTCTTCCGTGTTCGCCTCCTTCCCTCTCTTCTTCCACCCACCACCATCTCCTCCTCCATCTTCCGTTCCCTCGCTATCCCTCTCCTCCAGCTCGTTCGATCAAGACGATGCCGGGTCTCGTCCAATCCTACGACGTCCTCCTCGATTTCACGAACGACACCCATGACTACACATCCCTCCAGCTGCTCCGCGACTACAACAGCAGGAACGGTAACACCGCTGGAGCAGTCCTGATTCCTCCCGGAGAGACTGTAACCCTCGTGCTCGATGCGGGTTCAGTGTACAAATACGTCTTGAAGACGTGTACGAAGGTCGCGAGTGTAACGTGCGTCTACCGTCTCCCCTTCCCTCCCCGAACTTGCGCCCGTTGCCTGGACCCGTATTTTGGCAGCGCGGCGGCTATTTCATTTCCGAGCCAGGAAGCAGGCTAACACCTTCTCCCCTTTTCCTGGATTGGTTTAGTGCCCGGACGTGGCGCGATGTGGATTGCCCTGTTTCGTCCCTTTTTATCCCATCGGGTACAGCAGCGGCGGGATTAAACGCCTCGCATTCACGACTATCTGGAGGTGGGATTTCGGTCGATAAGGTCTGGAAAGACATGCGGGTTGCGATATGTGATTGGGACGACCGTTTATGACCCTTGGACCTTCGCTTGGGCCCTCGCCGGCCTCCGGGGCGCCCCCCTTCATCTTTCAAGCCCCTTCCGCCGTTCAATTTCTCGTCCCCATGCGTATTCTCTATTACGGACACATCGATTCTATTGAAGGCCCTGGAGAACAGAACAAGGGTCACGCGGCGGAACGTGGAAGAGGGTGTTTTCGGAGGTTGTTGAGCCAAAGAGAGAACTAAACGCCATCCCACTCGCGTTATTCAAGCCCAAACGTTGCCAAGGTGTGTTTTCATTCATCCCATGCACCATCACCCTTCTCTTCAGGTTCTGCATGTGCGAATGCATTCAGATATTCAAATGTACACGAAGATCTCCTAACCTGCTTTTTTATCAGGGATGTTCCCGGTCATTTATTTCCGCATAATCCTCAGGATCAAAACGCCGCAAACGCATGTCACTCGCCCGGAGCTCTTACAACTACCGACCAAACCACAACCCTCCCGTTTTCTTGCCCGCCACCCGATACGCTAAGGATCCGATATTTAATATTGTATTGACCAAATGCTCTCCACCGACAATCGTTTCGACCGGGGAAATTCCAGCCCGGCCAAGGTCCCCGGCAATGAAAACCGGTTGTATGACACGCGACCGGGGTGTCAAGAAATATCCGGACCTACGGAGGGGGAAATGCGATCCACGCGTGATCAACGTTCAGCACCCGATCACACCACGCCATGCCCACGTTGAGCCCTTCTCGCTCGTTGCCCCCTCCGATTTCTCCCTCCTGCCCCTCCCCTCATTGCAAAGTTCATCTGTGTATTTGTTTGACGTTGCTTTTTCGTTTCTTGCATTTGGACTTTCTTGTTGTCTTGCGTTCAAACTCCCCCTCTAATATTCACCGACCCATCGTATATATTTCATGTCCCAACCTACCCTCCCCTCCCTTGATCCTTTGGCCCCCCTCGCACAGCATCGTTTTGATATCGGTGCCTGCGTGATATAGATTTCACGTGGGGTCATTGCGTGCTCCTCGGAACTCCTCCTCCCCCTCTCCCATATCGCACTGTCGTTTGGGTACTCGTCCAGACGAGGAAAGGAATTGTATCTAGATCTAAACGCGGGAATAGAGAAACCATCCCACTGACTTATCTTACTCGTTCTCCCTGGCCCTCGCCTCGCGATCTTTGCGCTTGGTCTACGCTGCACGCGGGCTTTGTCGGATTCGGTACGGTTTGAATGGTTTCGTAAGGCCGCCTAGATGAGATCAAAAGCATATAATTGACGGCATCGCGAGCAGCAGTCCTGGTCACGCAGACCGACCATACGGGTCTGTGGGCATCCGCGTGATGGCCGGGAGATTTTTGTTGACGTTCTGGGCAGGAGACAAGATGCGGGACTGTCCCGGCCTTGCTTGGGCCTGTCCCACTTTACATATAGCAACGTGCCCGTGTTTGTATGAACACATACACACTCTTATGAATGTGAGAAATCAAAACGGTGGGTTGGTCCCACGGTTTACTGGCACGTGTTCTTCGGAATCGGATCGACCGATGCCGGTCGGACGCGCGAGGTGAATTTGACTTCGAGGCCTCGCCCCCAAGTGAGACATTAAAGCCAGAGTCAAAGAACCCGACGGGGATCATGCGATTGGGGCACGGACGGGAAGCCAAGAAGGATCAAGATGAAATTTGGGATATCGATAGTGGATAGAATATTAGATACATGCATGACGACGGTGCGGGAGGGGAAGGGGGGGATGCGAGCAGTGGGAGCTAGTTACGATGGGAGGAGTGGTATACATGGGTGTACATTAGGGTTGTGTCCAAGATCAGGATATGGGAGATGGAGGGTAGGAAGAGAGGGGGATGAATGCCCAGTCGGGCGGGTGTCGTCGTCTGCCACTCTATGCAAACCTGACTTTCTCTCCTGGTCGACCCTCGGAGAAGGAAACAACAGCCTGTCCGCTCGATAAGCAATCTCATCCCTAAGAAAGTTTGGGGTGAAGGCGAGGACTCACGTATTTTCCGCTAATCTTCCAACCAGGCTCCTCCTTATCCATTCTCTCAGCGATTTCATCACCTTCATCTCCAAGCCCAACAACAACGTCACTCTTGACAGTCCTCAGGGAACAAATTCTCGGAGCGCCTGCGGCATTGGCCATCGGGCCGATCGCGACGCTGAACGGTGTGCTGGCGGGAGCGTGACAATCGTACGTCAATTTACGGTGGTTGAGGTCTCCCTTGAAGATGACCAGGTCGGATTTTGAGAGGTGGAGGAAGAGGTCGGGGGCTTCAGAGTGGAGGTCCCAGTAGGTGAACCCGGTACACCAGAAGGGGTGCTGTTCGTAGACCTGGAAAATGACCCCCTGTGTGAGTATCGAGACTGGACGCTGGTTTCACGAGGGCGGCTCACCCAGATACCCCGCTTTTCGTAATCCTGAATAATGTGAAACGCCCTGAGCATCTGCGTCACAAAAGTAACCATAAAAAAACGTACCTTCCACCTCAAACCGAGCTTCTTGAGCGACCTGAGCTCCTGATCGGTGGCTGTGTGGAACAGATGACCATAGACCATCGTGTTCAACAGCCAGTTCCAGTCCTTCCTCGTCACGTCAGAGACGAACCAAGGGTACTTCTTTCCGTGGAACCTTATCTCCTTCGCAAAGCCGCTCTGAATCAGGAAGTCGGCTACACATCGCAAAAGTTTACGTTAGCAACCAGCACAACGAGTTTGATGGTCCCGATAGAGGTCCTCACCATAGACGAAGTCACAGTAGAGCTCGAAACCGGCATTGTCGAGGATAAAATCGATTCGTCCTCCGCCCTGACCCTTGAGTGCTTTCACGGTCTCCCACAATTGGGGGAGGCTATTGTCGAGGATGTTTTTCTCGGTGCTTCTGAGCTGTTCACTGCCGGTAGCTTGCAATTTCTTAATCTGTTCCTCGGACATGTCGATGAGCAATGACAGGTCGGTCGAGTTACCCCATAAGCAGACTATGTGGGACTTCGGTCAGACAAATCCGATCACCGTCCCAAGGATCGACCTACTTTGAGTCAACTCGTTGAACACGAGACACTCCCTCTCTAGTTTGGCCTCTTCGGTGGAACCAGGAGATTTCTGGAACGGCTCTGCGAACCGTGTCGATAATTCAAACACGGCGTCTTGAGAACGTGAGAACGTATCACACTGTGGATCAAAAGGGGGACTTTTGATTAGATAAACCAAACTTGATCAAGGGGAGGGGTCGTTCATTATCCCCGTGCTTACCTTCTGACGGAAGAACACGTCGTAATCCCTCCAAAATTTGCTGACGGCGAAGCATTCGCGAAGGCGGCGGTATTTGTATGCTTCGGCCACGAGCCAAGGAGCATTCATGAATGTCTTTCCTGTTATCGAATTACGCGTTGAGATCAAGCCAAAGGGTGATTTCCACATATTCACATACCTTGGAAGTACTTGGCGATTTCCTTATTCCACAAGGCGACATCGGCTTCTCCATCTGCGACAAAAAAGGAGGGTCAATGCGAGGTAACAAGGATGGGTGGGGGAACAAGGCTGACCATCGACGATATACCTGAGGTTCGCATTTCCAGACAGATCGGTCATCAGACCTTCCATCCTCTCGATGCATGCAACGAGGTCGACGACCTCCTCTTCATAGGACTGCTCGTTCAAAGTTCGAATAACGTCATCCATGGCCTTCCCGAGGATGGTCGGGAGACGATGACCCATGGTGGCGTGGGCGAAGGAATACTCATGGTACCCTCGATACGCCGGCCAGGGGGGGTTCTATGCCAACGAGCAACGACGTCAGATGGTGTGGAGCGATCGAGGGAAGTGTCAAACCTGAGGGTCGATCTTGGACGGGGTCCGCGGCCAGGTAGCACCAGCACCGTCCCTCCTTTTTGGGAGGTTGGCGAGCGTGAGGGCAACCTTCTGGGGTGCGCCAGAACCGCCACCACGGGTCTTCGCCGCAGTAGCAAAGACGGTGGGTTCGTTGTTTGGGTTGGCAGCAAAGTAGTCGTGAGTCATAGTGCCTTCTTTTTGTCGGTGGGTTGATAAAGGAGGAGAGCTCAGAAGAGGGGTGGGGGGAGAGGAGGAAGGAAGGGCTGATAGGGAAATGGAAAATCATCCCTCGGTTTTTCGTCCCGTCTTATATGGCTGGTCTCCTTATCGACCAAAGCGAGAGACTAGGGTTCGTATCACAACGCCCATGGTGAGAGAGGAGCTCCAAGGCACACGCACGCGCATCACATATCCACTAGGTCAACGCCGTCGACCGAACGTGTGTGATGGGGATGCAATCTTCAGTGCACCCTCCGGAATCTCCCTCGACAGCCAAGCCGCGCCAGAACAGTTTTCTCCCCTTTTTTTTGTTGTCATTCATACCATATGGGACGGGGTGAGTAAAAAAAAAAGTGAAAGGAATGACAGTTTGAGGGTGGGGCTGGACCGGCACCGGAGCGACGCGATAGGAAGCACTGAAGGGGGGGACGGTCCAGCACCGACATCCGGACACCCAAAAGCAGGAGTCGGTGCGAGAAAAACAGAGGCGAAAATCCAGAAACGGAAGGAGGTGGCAGCACTTATAGCAGCCGCCCGGAGTCTCCTTCGATACGAGACTCTTGCGGCTTCGAATTGTAAGGTTTCGTTTCGCCTTCTAGCGACGAGGAGCGGACGGAAGAGTGATCGGAAAGATCATTTCGGTCGCAATCACTTGCCCAAAGCAAAACAGGGTCGTCTTCGAGATATGGTGACGCCATGTGTGCCTGATCCAACTGGGTCAGTCCCTTTCATTGACCTTCTTCGTAACTGTGGAGTAGAGTCCACTAGAATGAAAAAAAGCAAGCACAGTTCACTTGCACTGACATCACAGCAGTTTGACTTCCTTCCTTTTTTTTTTTTCTGTCTTCTTACTTATCTTCGTTCACTAGGGTCGTGCTAGTGCGTACGAGAGGCGGTCGGAGTTTTATCAGGTGGCTTCGTCTGATTGTAACCCTTGAAGCCAAAATCTCAGATTCCCGAACGCGCAGACGGTCCGAAAGGCGGCGCTTCTCCCTCCTACGC
>Ga0307513_10000625_pt1 | contig 50692 bp, 57 predicted proteins | sample 15_EM_MG_FD_202174 | JGI IMG/M metagenome (GOLD analysis project Ga0307513, IMG submission 202174) | Populus trichocarpa ectomycorrhiza microbial communities from riparian zone in the Pacific Northwest, United States - 15_EM | ecosystem: Host-associated > Plants > Roots > Unclassified | place... | reverse complement strand
GGTAGGGCGTCCAGTCCTACCTCCATCTGCCCTAGTCCGTCCATGGACTTGAAAAAAGACGGACTATCGCCGGTGGTCCGTCCGGTCCTACCTCCAGGACGGACGGACTGGACGGTTCGGAACACTGCCCTTATAGGCTTTTCTCGACATAGTATGGGATCAGCCTGCTGGACGTGCTAGATCTCGTGAACTGGTATTCGCAATTCTGTTAACTGTTTAAACTAAGCTCATCGTGATTTAAGAGTCTGATTTTTGCTGGTATGATAATTTGTACTTGATGAATTTGAATAATTGAATTTCGCGCTACCGTAAGACGTTCAAAGTTCCTTCTTTCGGATAGTGGGGCGGGTGAAGGGCAAAAACTGACCCCCTCAGCGCCAGCTTGCCACGTGCCGGGGTGGGGGGTGTAATAAGGTTACTGAGAGCCTGAGACTAAAAAAGAAAAAAGTGCCGGACCTTACTAGTAAAGAAAACTCCAATACCCTAAGGTGAGGTTCAATTATCCGAGTTCAACTCGGCAGTGGATCTCACGGCTAGGGATTCGTAAGATACGTATTTTATATTTTCTGACCGTATTTTACATGTATTGTAAATTACGAATAATACCAAACATACAAGCACGTGATAGGGTTAGGGCTAAGAGTGGATGGAAAAATAGAAAATGCTGAGTAAAAAGGCAAACCGACAAGTACAGCCAACCTTCAGGGAGCTGGAAGGGGAAAGGGAGCCAGGGCAGGCAAGAGAAAGTGAAAGGGTAAGCGAAAATTAATGGAAATAAATTGGTAGAGGTAGATGAGCAAGCAAGTAATGTTGGGAAATAGATTGTTTCTTTCTCATGTTTCGCAATAAAATACGGTATGGTGGAATAAAATACTGTATTTTACAGTAAAATACTGTAATATACAAACCGGTAATCTTACAACCAAAAACCCTACTCACGGCACTACTGCTAGTTGCCGCACCGGGCGCTTCGAACCTCCCGGCTGCTGCCGCCCTTCCAAGGACTAATTTATTAGAAGAAAGAAGTTCAATTAGACCATTTAAGTATACCATAGCGAGATGTAGCTTATTCACCCAATCCTGTAATGGACATCAATCCATCCATTCATGCATTTCATACATTTCTCATAATGATATCATAACATCGTCACCCCATTGTCATTATCCAACTGAGAATGCGAGAAAGCTGCAAACGCTTACATGTGGAAGAAAATAAAGAAAAACAAAAAACCGAATCCTCCTAGCCATCCTCCTGGCTTTAGGGCATTGCTACCGTTCGCCTGCGCTGTTGTGGAAGAGCCAGAACCTGCATTTAGGGACTCCGTGCCGCTTGAAGAATTTTCGCCGTCAGTCGTAGAGGGTGGTATGGGGGTGGGGAATGTTGATATTATTGGAATTGTGGTGTCAGGGTTGGCGAGAGAAGTGCCTGGGGTTGCTGTCTTAGGGGTCGTTCGGATCGTGGTGGAAGAGCTGACGGGAGTAGTGCTTGTGGTGGGGACCTTAGGAGTCGTTGGAATCGTAGTGGAAGGGCTGGCGAGAGTAGTGCCTGGGGTGGGTGCCATAGAAGTGGTTGAGATCGTGGTGGAAGGACTGACGGGAGTAGTCCTTGGGGAGCCAGCCCCAGAACTCGCTGGAACCGATGTTATGAGTGATCCTGATATGGTCGACTTACACAGCGTAACTTGCAAATCGCAAGTATGTCCTAGCTCACAGCACCCACGACCACATGGGACTCCCCCTCCACACAACTCTGAACAGAGATTGTCGGGTAGGCATTCATATCCTTTCCTACAACAGCCCTCGCTATTCGGGCACTTATAGTACTCAGGTAAACAGATATAAAAGGTTGATAGGCATGAGGGGTTCCCATTATCCCCCATACAAGTGTACCCTGTAGGACAGCACTTGTTCGTGTTCGGGCAAGGGTGGTCGCTAGCACTGCACTCAGTTTGCCGTTTCCCAAGTCTGGATGCTTCGGTGGCAGGAACAACTTCTGGGTAGAACATTTCGGACCAGGGTTTGGGAACGTGCATTGGCTGGATGTCGCGGTTGAATGGGGGGTAGGGGCTCATGTCAGCCGCTAGTGATGAGGCAATCGTGAGGGCTGCAAAGAGGTATGGTTGTGCTGGGTTCTTCATCGTACTTTATTATGACAGTGGTTGATTAGGGTCAATCGAGGCTTTTGAGACGGACAATGGTGAGAGCAGGGACAGAGGCGGGGCGCAGGGGAAGGGAGGGTCCGCGATATAAGTATTACCTCGCCTAGCAGGGAGATGTGAAGACGCAAAGAGAGCCCTCATATTTTGTGCCACATTTTGGAGTGAGCCTTGCGAACTACTGCACCCATTGTGTTACAAGGGGTGAGAAAAAAACCGGCTGAGGGAGCTCGCTTTGTTGGCCAACGGCCACAGAGCAGAGGAGAATTTGAGATTCACGATATCCTTCTCTGTCCTCGGAATCCCAGGGACTCCTCCCCCACCAGATAGCAGATAAGGCCGTCGAATTAAGGCCACAGCATGCGTTTAGATCATAGGGCAATCCCTTGCCGTTCATAGAGCCGGACAAACCGACAGCACTATGACACCCTCCTGGGTTCCAGGGACGCACTGAGCTAACTATTTGGACTTTACCGGAACCGAACTGTTCTTCCCTATTGAGCTTCTCACATAGTGTAACATTTGCACGCTATCCCAGATTACCTCTATGAACCATGATCGCGGTACTGCGCCTGTGCAGTACCCCACAGTACTAGTACAACAACGGTGCTGCGTCGAACTCTAGAAACGTGGTAGTGAAAACGCCTTGAAGGCTTGTAGAACGGCGAGTGCGCCGGTAACTCTATCAAGTTATGCCTTGTTTCGGCTATCCCGTGCTGGGGTGAGTGCTTGCTTTTGTATATGATATCTTTTGAAGCTCGGAGGTAATCATTAAATTACAAATGTACCTACAGTAGCTTGTGGCTTTTGGAGTACCAATAGTATCGCAAGAATTACTCCACAAGGTTCGCCCCTCTCTGGAATGTCATAAAATCTCTTGCATGTCCAACTGTAACCTGCGGATAATAAAGAGAATGATAGGACAATGTCGCCGACAGGATGATGTCGCATCTCTCGCAAAATTAAGCGTATTAGTAAGTAAACAGGATTTGCTCTGGGTGGTTGCAACCAGATTTGCCATGTGCGACATTGTCCTGTCAGCGACATTGCCTTATCATGCTCTTTATTCTTGTGAGCTCAATCTCAAATCGTCTGCCATCCCCGCAACCATGCAGATGGGACGAGAAGTGATCTATTGTGCAGATATGAGTGGAGGCGAGCGGTACCATGGAACCGAGGGGTGTTCGGTTGATTTATGATAAGAGAACGCCTTGGGGGATTTGAGCATGGTAATATCAGCAGGGGCTCAGCCTTGAACTTGATGGTGCTGTGGGCGCAGTCTGCCTCCAGTTGCTACTGTGGGTAGATGGGTGGTTTCCGTGGGGTGTAGATTAGATTCTGAAGGGTCCTGAGTCTGATGTAAATTTTTAACTTGCGATGGTATGTATAGATGTTATTATGATCTTCGTCTTTCCCGGGGAAGTGCGCAGATGTTGTATAGTACAGATAATAGGTTGGGTGTCTCATGCACTGTATACCATGGTAATATCCGCACTTATGGTAGCTTACTAAACATGGATTCTGCAGGCCTTGTTCAAGGTATCGTAAGAACTAGAATAATGAAGAATCTCGCTGGGACGTTGGAGTTGCCTCTCGTGGTAAAGGTCTGACGTACTTTCCTTTTTCTTTGTCTCAACTGAGGGCCCAAGAGAGGATATTTTCGCTGTGTTTTCTCAATCTAAAGGGAAAATTCTAAACACCTTAGGGTCATTCCCGATTATTCCACGGCATTCAGAGATCAGGGTGGGGACGGGGGCAAAGAACACAGGCAGCAAGGGGTGATAGATCTTGGCGTTGTGCCCCAGTGTTCGTTGATCCGCTTGCGCAGGGCAATCGTTTTTGGTTTCAGGTTGGAACTTCGGTTAGGCAGCAGTGGTGTGGTACTATGGTGCCAGGAGCGATATATTTAAGTGATCCCAGATAAACCAGAAGCGATAGCGGGGAAGTGTGTAACCCTCATGGCCATTGAGAGGCTTGCGTGCAGATATTCGGTCCCTCCGACTCCCTCGTGGTTTGAACTTCGAAAGTGTTTAGTTGACGGCCTTCTGCGAATTAAAAATATCGACATGGGGCGGCGGGGGGGTTACACATGTCAACAGCTCCTTGAGCCATACAGTCGCAAACTAGGGCTTGACGAAAGCCGGCTGGTAACGAACAAGGGGGTGGTAATACAACTAAACCTAATTTGAATATCAAACAGATCTATGCATATTGATCTTGGCATGTAGTATACATCTCTACGGTCTCCACCATACAACCGCGAAACTTGGCGAGTGACGAACTGATTACTTATCACACCGGTAATTTTTTGTGGCCCTGGCCTTGATGATTTACTTTTTTGCCCACAAAATACCCCCGTTCCTCGCCAGCCCAGTTTCGTCGCGGGTGAGGTTAAGACTGTACCGTACCCGAGCAGTGCCGGATCCTGTTAGATCATCCTTCTCAGAAAGTATGAGAACCTGCCCAACATGATATTAGGCAAATTCGCACCAAACCCGCCCTTATCTAGCGCCTCTTCAGCCTTGGCCAGCTAGAGCACAAGGTCAAATTCCCTCAATCAAAACTAATCACCACTAGAAACCTTTTCTTCCTCTATTCAAATTCCTTTGTATACTTGTGTTATCTTAGGTACTGTGCTTGCTCTAGTACTAGCTTCCCCACAATAACTTACTTGGTCTTTATCCTATATGGGCGGACGCTGCCGGATTTGTTATTAGCCGTGTGAGGATTACGAGGTCTAGATAGTAAATATTGTAGCAGCGTATTTTGAGTAGTTGATTAGCTTATATCTTCATGTTAGTACTCATTCGCGGTATATAATCATGGTAGTGTCATGGTAGTGTCAAGGTGGTTTTGCTTACGTCTCCCTGACGCCGGGGGGTTTGCCGAGAAACATTGCCCACTCAGCCACCAAAGCACTACCCTGTTTTTATTTTCTGAAAAACGTCATTACAGAGTTACAAAGTCTTGTTAATCTCAAGGGAGGGTAACGATGATCTCTGCCTCCTCACCTGAAGGCGTATCTGGTGCTGCATTTCCATAATATCCTAGAATACCGCTCTGTGGAACCCCATGCACCTTCAATATACCAGAACCTCCGGCATCGCAGTCTCTAGACCACAAATGGTTGTATGACTACATCTACCAAAGTATTTGCTAGGTAACATGCCCAGAGCAAAGATACCTTGAAAACCTGGTGTGATCATTTGCAATGGTTCCATCAACAATAGCCCACATAGAATATGCCAGTATTACTAGTGGTCTAGTCCGCCCGGCTTCGGGGAAGGGCGGGGGGGGGCTACGGCTCATGGTTCGTCTTTTGGGGGCGCTAGGATGGACTGTGCTTGGGAAGGTGAGGGCTGGACCCACTGTAGGGGACTGTAGTCCTGGCGCTTGGAGTTCCGGTAATAGCCTAAGTTGAAATCGCACACCTCCGAACGAATCATTATTGTATCATGAGACATCACTCGGGCCATCCCCGGCCGTCTCCCACCATCCCCACCGGGCCCCGGACGGTAGGGAACACTATCTATCACAAGGGAGCTATTATTACTATTATTTAGCTTCGCCCACATCCTTTAAGGGTAGTCGCCATCTATACCTAAGACAAGACCCTCTAAGGCCGGGATCCCCATAACAAAATAGGACAGGGCCCGCGGCGCCGTCACCACTCTTACACTACCGCGCAAACTCGCTTGTGAGAAGAAGCCAGTCACCAGCCCCACCCACCCAGCCCATCCCTACAGCGTGCCTTTCGCGAGGGAGACAGCCATTCCGGAATGGCGCATTTCTCATCGGCCATGGATATCTCGGGGTTAGTCAACAGGTTTTTGTAACCGTCGGTGACATTGCCACAGTTCCTGAGGATTAAAATGATGGGCTTTTGTCCCGCTATGGGAGTCATTTTGTCCAGGGCATTAGCTCTCCCGTTGAAATTCCTTTTCGGAAAGGGGAGGTGGTGTAGTCGATAGGTTCTGTGGTGGGGGATGTGGCAACACATCATTAACCACATTGGTATATTTTTTCTCATTTGTTTGGTATACCGGTGTCATCTTAAGTATTGGGCCTGCTCAGGACTAGCTAGAACGGAGGTTCACAGGATATTAGAAGCCAAACTCGGAGTGTGTGTTCTGTTTTGGGGGAGAAGCCTCGTTCCCAAAGAAGCTCCCTAGTGGACCCCTCAATAGATAGGGTGAAAATAACTACAGCACAGCCTGGTTAAATTCGGTTTCATGTTGGAGGTCAAAAGACTGTGGAGAAATACACGAGCTCCTTTGAGTAGACAGTACCGGTAGCCTTTATGGAGAGGATTTTCACAAATATTTACCGTAAGCGTTGTACTATACAATGGCAAGAGGACTAGAAACTAGTTAGTTGGCGAGGTAGGGGAGATGGGTGGTGGATACTAACAATAAGCTCTTACAGTAGCCACAAACGAATGAGTGAGAATTCCAATGTGGATCAACGCGCAACCGAGGAGGATACTTTCTTTCCATTCACCCTTGCTCTCATGATCGTGCTCATGGCTAACTAACATGAGAACAGCGCTCCCCCACCAGCCCCACTGGTATGAAAACCAAAAAATAAAGTAAAAATGTAAATACATAGTAGAATACCTAGTAGAAATTAATATCCGACCTGGGGAAATTTCCCTGTGGTGTTGGAAGGGCAGGGTGATAAAGAGAGTTCCGTTGCCGTCAATCATGCGTGAATGGTTAAGGGCCTGTTTAGCGACCGTTTCTACTGTGAAAATGGCCTTCTCTCCGCTTTGAAATGGAAGGGAAAGGGCAATTTGTATGGGGGAACGGAACAGAACCGTTACATCCAAACAGGCCCTAATTTTGTCAAGGTGCTATAGCAAAAGATCGAGTGATAAGAGAAAGCAAGCAACTACCTCCTGTCTGTCTACCCGGATGTCTAAAACCTATCAGAATATTATTAAGCTTAAATGGTGTGGCTCAAGCTTGAAAACCTAACAGATATCTGCGGGCATTTTCAGATATTTGCGGCATCTTCAGATATCTGGCGGTATCTTCAGATATCTGCAGGCATCTTCAGATATCTGCGGGCATCTTCAGATATCTGCAGATATCACACACACATCAACGAAATATTGACTTGTCACATGGAATATACCGAAAGCCTGGCCTACGAAGCCCAGGTCTGTCTCACACTGGCCTGGCCTGGCCGGACTAAAAGCCTACCGATTATCTGCAGGCCGACCTAGCCGCTTGCGAACACTAGCAATAGGTCAGTGTGGCGGGGCACCGGGAGAGATAGAGCCTCAGGTGCAGGGTCATCGGCTGTATATGAAGTAATAGATTTCGTTGCCGGGGGTGGATGGGCTGCCTCCGTGCATGAAGCATTCTCGCCAGCGACAGAAATTGGCATTCAATCATGGTCCTCTGATGATTCGCAATTGAGAGCTCTGGAATCTGATAACAGCCTCACTACATCCTCTCGCCTCTTCACGGTAGCATATAATAGCCAATTTTCCAAAGCTAGGCCAATGTATTAAGAATAACAAGATCGGACAGGAAAGAAGAAAACAAAGTAACCCAAGAAGAAGAACGCCAAAAGGAAAGTCCCCACTAATCTCTGTACTACCAGACTATCTGTAGTTCCGCTGTCGGAGGTTTTGGAGATGTTGCCGCTGCCCTTGTCGTGGGAGATCGTTACCGCCGATATGACCCACTGTGACATGCGGGCGCATTAGGGTCCCTGTTGAGGGGGGTGGCGGGCAATAAAGAACACGAGAAATAGGAAGTATAGGAACGCGAGGTGTAGGAAGTATGGTGGCTCTCAGATGGGAGGAGCAGAGGGCTGCTGTAGGTAAAGGAGGACGCAGGGCCCACGGGCCCACTCTACGCGAGCTATGACCCCGCACTGCCCTGGCAACCGGCCATACCTTTTTCCACCCAGCTCCGAGATAATATCCCTACCGTGACCCCCCAGGGTGAACTCGCGCACTTTGCCCAATTGGCAATGGGTTGTCCCAACCCTTCATGGGTCCCCGACCATTGGTATCAAGCAAATCAGGCTTGACATCCCCGCGCTCCAGGAGAAGCTTCCTTAGATGCTCTCGCCCCCACTCAGCCGCAAATCATAGGAGTGTTCGACCATTTCTATCCGGTAGATCGGGATTAATATCACCGTGTTCCAGAAGTAGGTTCACTATATCTGTGTATCTTCTCCAGGCAGCAGAGAATCAGGGTGTTCGGCCAGCATCAGGAGTTAAGTTAGGATTGACTTCCGGGGGTCCAATAAGTAGTTATTGTGGTAGAGGGTAGGTGGCGGGCAATACATCCCTTGTCACATTGATGTTACGCAGTCGTGCTATCCAATGTTGCAACGAAGGAGTTGCGTCAAAAAATAATTGAAGGGGTTGGAAGGTTCTACCGTATTCGAACCGGGGGATTTTCTCCTGGACTTGCGGGGCATTGAAAATTTCGTGCCACCCCAGTCAGACTTCGAGACATAAATTTCTAAAGGCTGTAGAGACCCCAACCTCAGTGTTCCCTAGTTATATCAGCGTAAGTGTGGTCATGTTGCTAATATTAATTGGGTTCTGAAGCCTACATATCTGTAAAACTTTAGTTCTTAACAAAAAGTTGTTTATTAACCGCGGTCTCAAAAACTAACAGGGGTGACACAAAATTTTCAGTGCCTTGTCAGCCCAGGAGATACTGAGTTTAGTCCTAGAAGCTAATGCAAGAGGGAATTCTTGCAACTGTCTTGTGCGTCCAAGAGCTAAAGAGGAAGCACGGGGAATGAACGGGAAGCATTTATCTGTTAGGAAGTTATGGAAGAAGCAATAATTTGCGATGATACCACCGTTTATACATTAAAGGCAATAATACTTGTATAATAGCCAAAAAAGAATTCTCAAAAGAATATATACTCTAGTGCCTTAATTTAGTACCACATCACCAGTTAAACCCCGAACATATCTAGTGATGGGCACGATCAGATCATGATCGAGTTTTGGTCGATCAATAGTCTGCTCGATCACCTCGATCATAGGGGTCCCTCGATCAGATCATGATCGAGCAGAGCATCCATGATCTGATCGATTTGCTCGATCATGGGCACTGCTCGATCATGCTCGACCATCATCGAGTATACTCGAGCATCCTGGTTCATGACCGATCACTCTACTAATCTTAGTGATTAGGTGATGCGATGAACTATATAAAAAGAGTCTACCAGCACACTAGATACCAATTCTTTTGGCTGGACTTTACCCTGTTAGCTCCTCAACAAACTATCATGACTGCTGACTTTATAATAAGGTCACCACTCCCATTTCGAGTCTATGGCAACTAGTCAGTACCACCAATGACTTTCAATAAATTTATTCAACAATAAGTAGGGAGTCGAAACCTATCCGGGCTTCTACACACTCTGGATCAGCCACAAATTACCGTGATACATTAAATGGACGATAGGGTATGGCTCTTCTGTTCTTGTTATAACACGAGTGAAAATACTCAGAATCCATATTGAATGAGTATTTAATCCCTGATGGGCACAAAATCGATCATACTCGAGTATGGTCGACAATGATCGACCATCCTCGATGATGCTCGAGCAGTGACCATGATCGATCACTCGATCAGGGCTCCCAGTTTCGTCGATCATTCGATCATAGGGTGCCCTCGATCAGATCATGATCGTGCCCATCACTAAACATATCCTTATAAAAACGCCAACCCATCGCAGCAAGCCCCCAATACTGCTCCCAGCGTTGTTACGGAATAGGGAAGGAATACATCGCCCACAAGATGAACACAAATAGAGCAAAAAAACCCACATACGACCAAGTCAGTACCTATCCCTAGGCTCAAAGCTCTACCAAGAGAGTGCATGCTTCCTCCGCTCCCTCCCACCCAACACCATATATAGCAACACAGCCGACCTACCTCCGTCTCGCAACGTCTTATACGGCATAGGCGATACCTCGACGCTAGTAGAAGCCGGAAACACGTTCGTACTGGATTACACCCCCCGGTCCGTAGGCGACAAATGGTCATGAGAGTATCTTGGCCACCCCATGGTACTAGTACAACAAGTATTGTTTTAAGATGACCCAGAATACACTCTCTTTCCAGCTGTTGTGATCGCCTCATTGCATCGGCCTTGATTCAGCACGGGTATTTTCCGTTTTTTAATGTAATAATAATATTTTTCCGGCTCCCTTCTCAATCAGGCTAATTAAGAGAGCCCTCAATGGGGCTTTGCACTAAAACGAAGCGCACGTTCAACACCACGCGTGCTTCTCACCCAAGATTTGGTTTCCCATTCGCTGGTATCATACTAATTACTGATTGGACATATGATAGTAACGAATTTTCAGGCGCTACGATGTTTCCATCCCTTCTGCCCCCTCCTGGTACAGCTGATTGCCACCTGTCATGCTTTGCAATCCTGCCATCGCCAACCAACCATTTCCAAGACAACCGCCCTGGCGGCAGTAGCCGCGGCATCCAACTACCCCCCGCTTTGCATCAAAAGTTTCCACTTTCATGACAACAATGGAACTGACCTTGGAAAGAGTCTTCCTCAACTCACCACTGTGTTGAAATTCGCTAGGTGCTGCTCTCGACGCTCACGTTATTGCTTCACTATTCGGATGATTTGCGGGAATGGGCGTTGGCTTTAGTAATACGTCCTGGATTGATACATCCACAAGTGAACAAAAGAGCCGGAAGGGAGAATGAAAGAGTTCGATGCCCGGCGCTACCAATAGTAGAGGGAATCCCCGTCGTTCTGTTGGTCGCAAGGGTGTGTTCAAAAGGGAAAGGGAGAGAATTGATATGTGTGTAGTGATCTAAGGAAAGATAGGAGAACGACTTCTTTGTGATTTATTATACTTCCGTCTTTAAGGCTTGTTAGTTGAGTGAGAGAGAAGTGAATGAGAATGAGCGGACTTCCCTATTTGCCTCGGCTCCATTTGGTTGGGTTCTACGCATCGCGCGGGTGTCACTTTCCAGATGTGCTGCGGGATAGCTAGGTTGGGCTGGCTTACCTCGGGGGTGTAATGCTGTGCTGCGCAAGCATGGATGTGTAGTCGCTCCCAACTTTATAGTTGAATGAAATATTGAACCATGTACCCCAAAGTTGTGCTCAAGCGATCGTATTTTTGTTGCTTAAACTCTTGGTTTGGCCGTTGACGTTAATCCGTTTAAAAGACCAGCGTCGAAGAGGGGTTCTCTCTTTGTGGGAAATACCGTAATTTCAGGTACAGAGTACGAGGGAGAGTAAATGCAGGACGAGGTTAAGACCTATTAGTCCCTGACAATAAAGGAAGTCCACTGGCCTAGGAACCAGAATCATAAAATTTAACGATAATGCCTGTACTAATACTCATGGCTCTCCGTTCCCCATTTCAATACTTCATTCATGAGCCCAGCCAGTACCATAATCAGCCTCTTTATTTCATCAAATAAAGCTGCCTGTGGTTAGCTTGGTTTCCTCAATACTATTAGCAAGTGCAATAACTCAGGTATTGAGCGGTGATGAGGAGGCACGCAGATAAGGGGGTCGAAGCCTGATTCAAGAACCCTAACCTTGCAAATAATCACTTTCCTCACAAACAGAGCGGCTACGACACTAGAAAGACTGAAAATGGAACTAGGACGTCTAGGGCTTCCTCCCTCCTGATCTGATAGAACATAAAGAAGCTTCAAAGAAGAAACAAAAGTACGATCAGAATAGGCTCTATGCGCGGCAGAACATGGGAAGGAAGATGGGCTAGTTAGGTACCCTCTCCGCCGGCTAAGGACCGGTCAGGAGTCGCAAAGCTCCCGAACTCCAAAATCTCTAAAGAAACACACTAAGCTGACAAAACGAAAAACTCCTATCATAGCTATGGAAACTATTTTAGAACTATCCTGATATCCAATGATGATTCCTTCGCGATCGCTGAAGCCTATGCCCTACTAGTGTGGCTCGCGAATGAGGTATCATCATTTTAGCTACAGCCTAGGATTTGTGGAAATAGTACGATTAAATATGGACTTTCTATGTCCAGGTGAACAATATAGCTAGCAAGCATTTTTTTAATCACGGTTTGAGGCTGTCTGGATTTAACTCATCTTATTTACACCTTCTCCCATTTCCCCTCGCAATTAATTGATCGGATTGGCAATTCCGCTCCCGTCTGTGTTCTCCGGTCCTCCATGCTATTTCATTTGACTCCTTTCGCGCTGCAGATTTATGCTGCTGCTTCGCCGCACAAATACTGGGTCACTCATGCCTTCTCAGAGGGAATGGGGGTCCCAGAACCTCCCGCTCACTCCAGTCTCCAGTATATAGCCTCGCCATCCCATTTATTGTTCCCCAGGATTTAAACGGTGCCTATGAGTGATAGCATATGAAGCGAGTAATGATTTGCCTTCACCACAAAACAGCACCGAACAAAAAAATCTCCATAAGAGCAACATCGGGTAAAACAATTCAATATATGATATACCAAACTATATATATCAAATAGTCGTCCCCAGCCTCTCTCTGCTCCCTCCCCCTCCCCCGCCTCCCCTTATTCGCGGGGAAGATAAAAATATCATACAGAATACAAGACCCAACCCAACCCACCCCTGGCTCTAACTGTTGAAAATGGTGCTGCTCGCCATACTCTCACGATACCTCTTTGGTTCAGACAGTTTCCGGGAGCGCGCTTGTTTGTGGCTGAGGATATGCGCTCGGGATCCGGGAATATAGCTCTGGAATAGGGCATGGGTTTGCCTTCGGAGACTCGCTTTGGCTTCGGGTATACGGTTCCGCTTTCGGCGTTTGGTTTGTACATTCGGGAAAGCATTGCCAACGCAGGAATGCGCGATAGTTTTGGGATCGTGCAACTTTCGGGAAAGCCGGGATAAAAGCGGAAGTACTGTAAGATCAGCCGGAAAAGAGCTGGAAGCCCGGAGGTAGAAAAGTGTTTGATTCCCTTTTAGTTGGCCGGGAGTGCTCACGGGGGCAGGAGATACTCGCATGGAGTAGTGCGGTGCCTCATGGATGGATATGATGTCTTCGTGATTGATATATACTCCTGTGATCGCCTTAGCTAGTTAGTTAGAGAGTAGAGCATCGAATATCGAGAGTCGTCGTTGAGCGAGAGACTGTGGTTGCTGTTAAGTTAGTGAAGAGTTTTCCCCGCTCCTGTGTGCGATCGGTTAGGTTGTAAGTTCCTTGGCATTTTTCGTTTCGTTTCACCGCATGTCACTCGCCGTATCTCGTTTCGCCGTGTATCGTTTCGTAGTCGAGTCCAAAACTAACAACCCTAACATTGAACAGAGACCTCCGGTGAATTATCAAACCCTCCCAGAACCAGTTTCGGAAGCGGAGGCAGGAGAAATAATTCGCCTCTGTATCGGCCTCAGGATCTGAACGACCCCGGAGCAGCTTCACAATCCCACCATGCCCAAGCTTGGCAGCACAGCACGCCTGAGTGGTGTTCGGCCATAATTGTCTCCAGTGTTCCCAACCGGCAAGTCCGTCCGGCTTTGGGTACGAGGGATAGACCCAGGCTTCGTCAGGGACGGCCGGGCCGGACTGTCGGAAACCAGCTTTCCAAAACAAAAGCCGTGCCGGGCCTGGGTGACCTGCAGGCCCCAGGTTTTTTTTTACCCTAACCTTAATGCCCAGAAGCCATTTCTACAGATTAAGGTTACTGTTGATACACGTGACTTCGGGTGTTTCAACATGTTGTGATCACTCGGCTTGAATCTTTACTTCAGGAGGTAAAACTTTTCGTGAAAGGGCTATGGTGGCTGACTAAACGGGCAACGGTCAAACATGTGAACACAAGAACTAGATATTGGATATATGGATAAGCTGGCGACATTGATTGACTTTAAAATGATCTGGAAGCACACACACCGTGCAGCATTATTATTCTAGTCTAGGAAAGAGCCGCCAACAGCCTGACGGCTTTCGCAAATATCTTTGAATGACATGGTATCTGTCGGTTAATTTAACTTATGTAGTTAAATTTAAAATGTCATAATATGCGAGACGCTTAGCTAATCAGTATTGAGTTTTATGCGAGTAGCACTCGTTGCAAGGTACAATATCTGGCGGCTTTAGCCTGGGTCACCTATCCACATGGCGGTTGCCTAGGCGCCTGCAGGTTTTGGCGGCATTTGATAATTAAAGCCCGACTGACCCAGGTTTTTCAAAACCATGGTCCGGACTGGCCGCCTGGGAACACTGCTCGGGGGGTACCTTACTCAACAGGAGTAGGTCGGAAGACCCCCATATGGTAATTAACTAGATTTCAAAAACATACTGTGCGTACCGTTTTTGCAGCTGTTTGTTGAAAGAAAAAAAAGCTGAGCTATGGCCGCAAGATGTCTTGACCGGTAACACAAGAATTTGCCCATCCCGTGCTCGTGCAATTCTCCGAGCGTGTTTGTGTTACCGATCCCCATCCACTGACACCCGAGTCCACCCGGAACTGAAAACAAAAATAACCGGGCAACACTATCTACTCTGCGAGATGGGGGAAGTATGGGCAAACAACTGTCACTATCAAGAAATCTTAACCAGAAAGGAAAACCACACAAGCCACGATTAATTCAAATCCGCTTGGCTGCACAAACCTTTTATCTAACTTTAGGGCCAACCCAAAGAACCACACAAAAGAGAGAAAAATCCCACCGCAAGAAAGCCCAACCTTACAGGTTGTCAAACTAACCAGGTACAGGACAAATCTTCCTTCCATCCACAATCCAACAGTTCCTGTGTTGTGCTGTGTTCCCTCGTTGTCCCTGTCGCGGTGATGGGGAGAAAGCGGGGGAGAAGTAAAGATTGTAACTTACATAGTGCCCCCGCTGTCTGCCAAGACTATGCATCAGCCATCCCTGCAGAACCGTGACCCATCCCCCAGCAAAGATCATGAACCACTATCTATTTTATCTAAGTTATTCAGAGATAAGTTAAAAAACTACAAGTGAGGAAAGCCAAATTTCATCCATAACAGTACCCGGCCGTCCTGCCCTGGGATCCGGCTATCGCCAACCAATCATGCTTAAGCCAACCATCTTAGCGTCAGAAGTCATGGCAGACAACCAGCCGCCCGTTTTGCACCAAAGGTTTCCGGCTTCAACAAGACACATGACAACTGCTCGAGTAACAGCAATACTCACCTTCGAGCGAGAGTTTTCCTCAGCTCACCCCTACTGTCGCGGAGGGATTCTCTCTCTCCCTGTGTGATTTTGTACGGCGACGGCTGATCGATGAACGACGAAAGACGAACGACGAAAAAAACGGTGGTGGGCAAAACGAAATGCCAAGATTCAAACAACACCGAAGACAAGCCACCAACCCACAACGTGGAGAGGGAACTTCAATTCTATTCAACTGCTTGCTCATGCCCACTACTCTTAACTCTTGATACTCTAAAACACAGGAGTATATAATATTATAAAACAACAACAGGGTCTTCCTCCTCTCCTTTTATCGATCATGACACAGGACCATTCGCTTCCATGCATGCCCCCTTTTCTACAAACATTCCCCTTTTCCTTCGGTAAAAACTTTCATGGCTGACAAATGAAAGACAAATGTCAGAAAGAAAACTTCTTCATGCCCCATGGCCTCCGCGTACATGACCCCGCTCCCGTATCCCACTCTTTCAGAGTCGCATTCCTTCCGTCGTTGCACCAATCCCAAATCCATATCCCACAGGTTTGTCAGGACAGTAGCGGAATAGGTTGTACGTCTACTGAGCATGCTGAACAGTGCCAAAGACTTCCACTTTGGTTCCGGCGGACGTATCGATCCGGAGCGCATGTGCAAACTTCTTTGGCTCAACGATGGCGGGATTGGCTATACCCATGCCCGGTAGGCTGAGAATGCTGTGCGGCAGCAAAAGCTTTGATCATGGGAACTGTCGTAACTTCAAGTACGGAGTAAGAAGAATGATAAATACAAGACAGGGCAGGGGTTTATCACTGTAGTCGCCTAACAAAAAGGGAAGTCTGCGCACTTTGGAGCTAGAATCATGAAATTTGGCGGTAATGCGTAGACGAGTGCCCATGGCCCTCATTTCCCTATTCCCGATCTAGAGTACTGCCATGAACCCTGCCAATAACAGAACTAGAGTTTTTATTTCATCAAATAAAGCTACCGGTAATTAACTTGCCTTTCTCAATACTATTCGCAAGTTCAGGAACTCGGGTATGATACTATGTGATTATGTGGAGCCAGGCAAGTGAGGAAATCGGGGCATGTGTCAAAGCCCTAACCTTGCAAATGACCAGTTTCCCCTTAAACAAAGCTATCGCGACACCCTAAAACTGATAATGACAACAGGATGTCCAGGGCTTTCCCCTCCAGATTGGATAGCACTCAAAGAAGCATCATAAAAAGAAGGAACAAAAGTACAAGCGCAATAAGCGCTGAACGGAGGGGAACATGGGGGGACGATGGACTAGTTCGGTACTCTCTCCGCTAGCTAAGGACAGGCTAGGAGATATATACCTCGATGTAACTAGAAACATCGCAAAACTCCCAAACTCAACAAATTCTCAAGAGCACAAACAACTGACAAAACAAGACCCCAGCCATCTCAACCATTTTAGAACCATCCTGACGTCCCATGATGCTTCCTCCATGATCCGTTAAGACGCCTCGCCACTGTGGCTCGTGAACGTGATAATACCTCCCAGAATTCGAGCAACGGTCGGTAATGTGTGCAAATAGTACTTTTAAATATGTACTATCTACTTTACACCACGTAAATTATGGTGCAACGGCTCTTCACCTAGATACGGCTCAGCATGGCAACCACTGGAACACCCAATGTATATTTTATTAGCTTCACAACTAGTAATGATACTATATTGAAAATATGTTAGAAAGTACCCTTAGAGATGGAGAATCTGAATCTTAAGTTTATATTTAATAAAAAAAAATGAGGCTTCTTGTATACTCACTTTATTCCAAATTGGTGCAAAGAGCATCTTACTTACAATAGTAGTGAAGAAAATTGAAACCAACGACAAAAATCATAGTTTAAGCAAATAATATGATTACCTAGGTTGTGTATTTGATGTATCAACTGCTTGGGTATTTGTTGGTAGCTATTTAGGAAGACAGTGTGACTTGAAAAACAAGGCTAGTTAAATATCTATCTTAAAATCTGAACAAGACCATAGCTGCTCATGGGGTTTAAGTAATGTTCTGTAACAGGTTTTATTCCTGTCTAACGAAAATACAATAGGACCAGCAGTAGACCTGCTGGCACTGGTGCTAAGGGAGGCTTCAAGGGACCTGTAGCTAGAAGGATAATAGTTAAAGGACAAATTGGACTCAGAGATTGCCGTTCAACCATGTGTATTCTTAGACTGAAGGTCTGTTGAAGTCTGCTGTCTCCTGCTAGCCAGGAGACTGGTTTAAATACAAGACCCAAGAGCGATAGCCTTCCTGCAATCATGATCATTACCAGTAGCTGGGCACATACCGGAATCCAGTAATCCTGCAAGACCAAAGAAAGAAACATAGCTCAGCCTCCACCAGTGCTACATGACCACTCCATACCCGGAATCCTAAATATAAACTTCCAGCAAAGCAAACTAAATATAGCAATACAATAGCATAGCCTATCTGACTCAGAGACACTGGCGGAGCTGAAATCAAATCAAATAAACCAAATATAAATCAACTAAACATAGGAGATCCTGCACTGCCCGTTCCTGTGTACCATTACCGGAACATGTCCACATGTTACATTCCCTTATTCTGAAAAATCAACCATGATTTCAAAGTCCGCGCTGTCCTCAGCGCTGTCATCGGTGTGCCATAGGAGGCTGTCGTCATCTCTGGGGATGTAGTCCTGGTCAGAGCTGTTAGAAACGTATTCCTTATCGTCATAGGGTTCCCAGAAGTCGTCAGGGCAATTGTTTGCAGTACAGGCTGTGGACGAAACTTCCATTGGTTCCCAGGAGGGTATAATGTAGTGGGATGTGATCTGGGGCATTGGTTCTGCCGGGTGGTTTGCGTCCCAGTATTCCTGTATGAGTTCCAGGGAGTGGTCGAGGTTCTCGATAGGTTCCCAGGAGTCGTCAACTCGCTCATAGCCTTTCCAGTGAACTAGGAATTCGTGCCTCTTGTTCTGGCGGCGGTAGTCGAGTATCTGCTCTGCTTCCCATTCTTCTGCATTGTCGATTAGGATGGGTGCTGGCTTATCCATTCGGCGGGACTTGAATCTATCGGGGTCATTCTCTCTGTATTCATTAAGGGAGGTGACGTGCAAGTAGGGTTTCTGGCCGGCCATTCTGGACCGGAGATGCAGTATGTACTTGTCTGGGTCATGTAGATGTTCTAGGAAGTTAAAAGGTCCGAACCAGCATGGTTCTAGCTTCTTGGATCGTCCAGGGGAGGAGGTATAAGGGTGGCCTCGAACAAGAACTCTCCTGCCATTCTTGAAGGGTTCCGTTAGGGGTTTGCGGCGTTTGTCAGCTTGGACAGTTTGGCGGAATGTAGCATGCTTTCTGGCCATGTCTACTTCCATTCTCGTTGCTTCATGGGTGTTTAAGATATGGTCCACAGCTGATACCTTGCTGGTGGATCTCTGGACAGGGTTGAATATCTTCCAGGGGCGTCCATCGTGGGCATGGTATGGCGAGATGCCTAGGAATTCATGAGGGGCACTGTTCATGGCTGCTGCAATAGCCGGGAGGGCGCCAGACTAGTTGTTTTGTCTGGGGTTAATGAAGTTCCTCATTAGGTGTTTCAGGGTGCGAATCCTTCGTTCAACCTGGCTATTCGTTTGGTGATGGTATTGGGTCGCCATCTAGACCTGTATACCAAGTGACTTCATCATTTGTGACCAAAACTTATAGGTGAAGCGGGAGTCCTGGTCGAGGACAATGCTGAGAGGGAGGCCATGGACATCAAAGATAGTAGTGTGGAGTTTCTTGAAGATCTTCTCAGAGGTAGCCAAATCCTTTAGGGGGATGAGATGTGTGTAGGAGGTAAAGCTGTCCATAATGACCATGATAGATGTATAGCCATTGGATTTGTTAAAGGGGCTGGCAAACTCTATAGCTACAGATTGGTAAGCTTCATCGGGGTCAGGGAGGGTAAGGGATCGTCCAGATGGTAGGCTGGAGGGCTCGTTGTTAATCTGGCACTTATCGCATGACCGACAGTATAGGACAAAGTCCTGGCGTATCTGTGGCCAACAGAAGAAGCATGCCGCGTAGGAGTAGCATTTGTAGACGGAGAAATGCCTGAGGCCTTCATGGATAGTCTTGAGGATGAAATCCCATAGGGTTACCTCCTTCTCAAGACGTTCCGCCAGTATAGAAAGCTTTCGTACCCATTGGCATTTTGGGCAAGTAGAAGGCCATCGCAGATGGAATAGTGCAATTTGTTATCAGTTTCCTTGACCCTGGGGTAGAGGGCGTCAGTCTCAAGGGCTTCTCTAACTCGCTGGGCGAGGATACCCATGTGGCGGGAGTGGAGCGTGCTTAGGAATTTGGTGGCATTGGTAGCCTCATCGGTGTAACGGGGTCGTGGCACAGGACGGTAGTCCAAGGCACACAACGACAGGAAAGTCCTAAACGATAACTGTTGTTTAGCGTGAGGGTTTCGGAGATGACAATCTCAGGTCAAGGCTGATCGCGTAACGGCAGATCAGGGTTAGGGTTTGTGGGTTTTTGGCGTGGATCTTGGATATCAGAATAGAAGACGTTATATTCTGAAGTACCGAAGTCGTGAAAGAAATAACCAGTAGTGTAAAGAACCAAGGAGATAGGGGGCTTTTTATTCTTTGTTTTTTTTTTATTCTTTTTTTTATTTTATATCATATGGGGGGATTTATGCGAAAAAGGTGAAACTCGTCAACAACACCAAAATAGGTTGAATGCCCCGGAGACTTTAATGGCATATTGAGTATCCTCTGAGTTTCTTAAAATATATTTAATGTTAAAATTGGTGTAATATTTGACCTGTAATGATTATTTTAAAAATATCTCTAAAATTTTATTTTTGCATAGAATGATAGCCTACTATGAAATGTATCTGGAAATGAAATTTCAAATATTTTCAAGTGTAAAATCTATAGTTATTATAAAGAAGATCAAAATATCTTTACGTTCTCAACATTTAACTGATATGATAAAACATGTATCAGGAATACCAAATGCAACAAAAGCGAGAATTAGGGTTTAGGTATGAGTGTAATTTTGAGCATTATGGTGATATCGGGTGATTTTAATAGACAGGTACACTGATTGTATTGAATTAAGTGCTTTAAAGTATAAGCTAAATGTTGTTGATTAATGTTAAAACGTGTATTAATTCTGAAGACTTAGCTCTTATAACCTCCTTTAATGTATATTATTAATAAATAATTTTGTTTGAACATATTAGTTGCATTTAAATCAGAAAGCATTTACGTAGAATCCAAGAGGCAGCTTAGGCCATTATTCTCTTTTATTGACATACTATTTGCTTCATTGATGGTGATGCTATTTCTATTTCTTTGTCACAAAATGTTTCTTCCATTTTCTCAAAAGGTCATTCATTGCTATGCAAACAAAAATGCTCCTAGCTCAAAATACGAAAAAGGCAAGTTTATCTCTTTTCCCTAAACTGCACCCATATATTCGTTGTTAAGGTACAAGAAATCGCATGGAGCGCTAGCTAAGGCGAAAACAAAAGCCAAAATCCAAAATGAACAAACAAAGGAAACCTCCGTTGCCAATCATCTTCATAAGGGTCCGTAGCGGTCCCTGGCTGTTAGGTAGTAGCTTCGGGTGAGGTATTCCGACAGCTAGGAGCTGATTCGATTTATATCGGAGAACTCGCTAAGAAGACGCGAGTAATGTAGGCTAGATATAATGATATACTTCGGGATAGATTGTTGAAGTATTGGTAACGATAAGATAAAAACATATTATATTGATAAGATCTCTTCTCCGTGCTTGTTGTGTCTAAATAGCAGCGAAGATACTTCAATATTTATATTCCGCATCTGAGCAATCGCGATGTACATGCTAACTCTATACTAATTAAGTACCTTGCCTGCAGCTCTGTGAACTTCACCTGAGTGCAAACACTCGTAGACCCTGAAAACTCTCCACCACACATTTTTGCTCCCATGGCCAACTTATCAGTCTGGGCTTTCATTACTCCTGATGGTGTGGATACCACGTCAGGTGTCAGATCATCCATTTATCTGTTGACAACGATAGTCACGATTTATCTTGCCCTCGTGCTCGTTGAAGGTAGTCTAACTCGCTGGACAGGAGATGGCCAATCTTCTTTGGTTGGTTCCGTCGAGAATTCAACCTGCAACTGCATGTTGTATTCTGATCTTCCGGCATTACCCGACTTGTCCTCGGGATCGTACCTATAGGCTTTTTCCCTCAGACTCCATCTTTTACCAACTTGTTCTCTGTGGATGCACCCGATCCACTTACTGGGCATAGTTACCTCCTTCATACCTCACACGACTTTGTGGATACGAGGGGACTAACTTGCGTGCAAAACGTCACGTTACTATCTACCTAACCTTCCGACTGTCTGTCTTCAAGCGTCTGTAACTTTATGCGTCGTCCGATTCACCTGCTTCCACTTGCATAAGGTGCCCGAAGGTCTCCCATCATATATTCTGCGAACAGGATCCGGCCGGACGGACGGCCGCAACGTGTACGGTGTTATAAGATGGGTTCCATTGCTAGTGGTCTTTGGTGTTGGGAAGCAACTACCCAGGCAGCCAGTGATGACGCGCTGTCCCAACGCTGGGGCTGGAGGGGGGTGTTATCTTTTTCCTTCGAAGTTCGGGTGCGTCAAGGTAGGGTAAGTTTTACCCTGTAAATCCTTACGGGGAGTCCCTGCGCCTAACATTGGCCTACATACGGGCACAAAAATTAACCAAGTCAATCAAGGAAACCCTCCTACAACCAGCTGAAACTACAAGCAACTTGGCACAAAAAATAAAAGTAAACCTAGCCCTTCTGAGATAACTTAAAATATCCAAAGGAAACTACATTAGATGAGCGGGAAGAAGCGGAGCTAGCAGCGGAGGTAAGGCGAGAAAACATACTGGGTGGGAAGGCAGTCCGCGTCGACCTGATGAGGGGGGGGAGGGTGCTGAGGAGGGCAGCCGAAGACCAGACAGGGGCGTTGGGGCCCAACTTAGTAATCGCCCGAAGGTGGCGGTTTCTGGCGGGCCCCCTCACAGAGCAAGACAGTTCGGCGTACTCGAAGTTCTTAGAAGACTAGTCGCATCTGTGGCAGGTTGTAGGGCAGTCGTTACATCAGCAAAAAAAAAAGGTTACACCTGGACGCACCCCGTAGTCCCTGTGTGTCCAGTGGTCCAGGCGCATAGGAGATAAACTCGCGTCGTGTGTGTGCGCTCTTTTGGGGAGTGCTTGTGGACAGGGGTCTATGCCACCTAGACGCACCAGACGCAACCAAGGACACAGAAGGTACCGGACGCAGAAAGGTTCTCCAGACGCAACCCGATAGGATAGTAGAATAGTGGAAGTACTCAGGTGTCACTAGCTATCATCAGATACCTCCTAAGTCAACAACTCTACCTTCGAGGACTTTGAATGAGTTAGTGAAAACTGTGGAGAATATCCAAATTGTCCGGAAAGATCCATCTAGTATTACTCATGTTTACTTATTTGAGTCATTTAGATACTAAAATAGGTATATATTTAATAAAACTAGTCTAGAAAACAGTAGCACTCTGTAGCTAACAATTTGAAAGTACATGCCCGGAGAACTAAAGTACAAAAGTATGGATAACCCTTAAACTAGCGGTCGGACAGTGTCCGGACAGAGTGCTCTGGATTCCCCTCGGCGAGCGGAATTAAATGGTATAGGTCCCGTAGTGTCTGCATGCCTGTAGCCCTCAGTAGCCAACAATTTGAAAGTACTTGCCTGGGGTACGCAAGTACAAAGATTTGGGTAACCCGTCAACCAGCGCTTGGATAGCATCGGGACAGGGTGCGTTGGATTCCACTGGTCGAGGGGAATTGAATGGTATAGGTTTCGAAGCGTCCGCATGGCTATAGAGGTCAACAGGATGACAAAGGTAGATATCTCAGGGGGCAGATGTCCGCCAGAGTCAGGACGGGTCTCATTGGAGTCCGCTCGGCGAGGGGAATTGAATGGTATAGGTTTCGAAGCGTCCGGATGCCTGTAGCACCCAGTAGCCAACATTTTGAAACTACTTGCCCGGGGAACTCAAGTACCTAAGTATGCATAGCCATTCAACCCGCGGTCGGACAGCATCGGGACAGGGTCCGTTGGAATCCGCAGGTCGAGAGGAATCGAATGATATAGGTTTTGAAGCGTCCGTATGGCTATCGAGGTCAGCAGGATAAAAATGGCAGATACCTCTGCAGGCAGATGTCTACCAGAGTCGGGAAGGGTCTCATTGGAGTCCGCTCGCCGAGGGGAATCGAATGGTATCAGTCCCGAAGCGTCTGCATGGCTATAGAGGTCAGCAGGGTGAAAAAGGCAGATAACACAGCGGGCAGATGTCTCCCAGAGTCGGGAATGGTCTCATTGGAGTCCGCTCGCCGAGCGGAATCGAATGGTATAGGCCTTGAAGTGTGCGCATGCCTGTAGCACTCAGTGGTCAACAATTTGAAGGTAGTTACACAGAGAACTAAAGTACAAAGGTATGCATAGCGATTCAGCCAGTGGTCGGACAGCATCGGGCCAGGGTGCGTTGGATTCAACCGGTCGAGGGGAATCGGATGGTATAGGTTTCGAAGCGTGAGCATCGCTATCCAGGTTAGCAGGATGAAAAGCGCAGATATCTCAGGGGGCAGATGTCCCCCAGAGTCGGGAAGGGTCCCATTGGTGTCCGCTCGCCGAGGGGAATCGATTGGTATAGGTCTCGCAGGGTCTGCCGGGCTATAGAAGTCAGCGGAATAAAAAGGGCAGATATCTCAAGGGGCAGATGTCCGCCAGAGTCGGGAAGGGTCTCATTGGAGTCCGCTCGGCGAGGGGAATCGAATGGTATAGGCCTCGAAGCGTCCACATGCCTGTAGCACCCTGTAGCCAACAATTTGAAAGTACTTGCCCGTGGAACACAAGTACAAAAGTATGGATAACCCGTCAACCATCGGTCAGACAGCTTCAGGACAGAGTGCATTGGATTCCGCTCAGCTAGGGGAATTGAATGGTATTGGTTTCCAAGTGTCCATATGGCTATACAGGTCAGGAGGGAGAGAAAGGGAGATACCTTAGCAGGAAGATGTCAGCCAGAGTCAGGAAGGGTCTCATAGGAATCCGCTCACCGAGGGGAATCGATTGGTATAGGTCTCGAAGCGTCCGCATGCCTGTAGCACTCAGTAACCAACAATTTGAAGGTACTTGCCCAGGGAACTCAAGTACAAAAGTATGCATAGCGATTCAGCCAGTGGTCGGACAGCACCGGGACAGGGTGCGTTGGATTCCACAGGTCATGGAGAATCCAATGGTATAGGTTTCGAAGCGTCCGCATGGCTATAGAGGTCAGCATGATGAAAGGGACAGATATCTCAGGGGGCAAATGCCCGCTAGAGTCGTGAAGGGTCTCATTGAAGTCCGCTCGGCGAGGGGAATCGAATGGTATAGGTCTCGAAGCGTCGGCATGGCTATAGAGGTCAGCAGGAAGAAAAAGGCAGATACCTCACCGGGCACTGGCCGATGTCCGCTAGAGTCAGGAAGGGCCTCATTGGAATCCGCTCGCTTAGGGGTAATGAGTAGTGGTAACCTGGATGGAAGAGCATGCCCCTCTCCGATGGTTGATAATATTCTATACTTCTACTTCTTCGATCATGAAGCCAGATATGAGGTGTGCTAGAACTTAGAAACCTTTTGCGAGTGTTGTTAGTAGTGATCAAATAAGGGGTATGTTTTGGGTCGTTATCGGGACAATAGATGGTTAGTCATCCTATATTTGGATCCTTTTTCGTCTGAACAGCCTTTACCTGGGAATAAAGTAGTCTGTTGTAAGTAGAGGCCATCCGGGGCCTGAGGAGTTCCCCAGTGTTGACCCCTATGGGTCACTTACCTTGGTGTTCTTCCGGAGATTAGGGTGTGAAATGGACCATCCAAGTGGACGGGGCGGACAGGATGCGGGTTGTATTGCACCCAACGGACTAGGATACAACAATTGTGCTGGGGCCATCGGAGGGCAGGCTGGGCGGACAGGATGCTCGAGACGGATTTCGTGCGTCCGGACGCAATGCCTATCCGTCCGGTGCAAACGCTTTTTTTGCTGATGTATCCCAGGATGGGTGGGCGCGGAGGTAGCTCTTTCCAGATCTCATTTGCTGGAGCTTTCCCGCCTCAAACTTGTTGAGACCCATAAAGGGGTGAGGTTTGAGGGAGGGGGGGTATGGGTACCTGGCCGGCGCCCTGGCCTTTCCATTCCTCCATAAGGAGGTCGCGGCAGCACCGCCTTTGTTGGGGGTATTTGCGCCCTTCCGGGGGCTGAAGCCAGTGCTCGACCAAGAGGTGCTGCGAGGTGACTGGAATGGCGGCGAGCCTGTTAGGGCCTAGCAGGACAAGCATTGAGTAGGGGATCGCGTCGGGCGGAAGGTGGGCCCTGTTCTTGGTTGGGGCCGAGGCTGGAGCCATGAGAGGGGGCGGCGACTCCCCGCATTCCTCGCCAGTAGGCTCCTGTGGTCGTGGGTGTTGCGGAGGAGGGACGGGGTCTGTACCCAGGGGGCAAGATGGGCCGTAGCGGAGTTGATCTCGGGGGGGGAGCATAGCACGCGGAGGTTGGCCAGGCGTCTCTTGTAGGCCAGGAGCAGGTCAAGGGGGGGGAGGCAGGCTTCTATCGCCAGAAGGTCGGTTGGGGTGCAGGTGAGGCAGTTGGTGCACCATCTCTAGACCTTATGCCAGAAGCCGCCAGCTTTCTAGCCATGTGCGCGGTAGGGTGGAAGACGTCGCCCCCGTAGCTAAGGATGGGGAAGAGAAGGTACACAGCCAACCTGTGGCAGAGGTAAGGGGGGAGACCCATTCGTGGGGGGGGGGAAGTCGTTTGACAACCACGAAGGCAGCCTGGGCCTTGGCTAGTCGCTTTGTGAAATGGGGGGTGGTCGCTAGAGAAGAGGTAAACCAGAGGCTGAGCCATCTCAGCTTGCTTCTTGGACGGATGATCGACCCATCGAGGTGTATCGGGGACTCTGAGGCCGGGTTCCTGTCCTGGCACGTACGCCAGTGGATGAGTTCAGTGTTTGGGATGGTGAATCCAACTGCTAGGCGGGAGCCTTTCGCTTTTAGGATGGCATACTGTCTCTGCAGTAGCTGAACGTTGCGGCGGTAGGGGCTCGACGAGACTGTCAGGGTGAAGTCATCTATATAAGATACTGTGGGGCAGTATGGGATTTCCATGTGGAGTCTCAAGACATATATGACAAATAAAAGGGGTGAGACTGGGGACCTCTGGGGGGTACCGACAGTGACATGGGCGAAGACTTTGGGTGACCCATGGAAGAGCAGGTGACAGGACCTGCCCGTGAGGAAGGAGTGCGTCCAGGACACTAGGTATGGGGTGACCCCCTTGGCGCTAAGTATGCCACAGAGGGAGGACGGGTTGACGTTTTCGAAACTCCCCTTGATGTCCGGGAAGAGAGTAGAGACTTTCCTCTTGTCCATCTCCAGAGTTCTGATTTCGAGGATCAGGGTGTTGCAGGCATCTGCCACTGACAAACCCGTCAGGGAACCGCATTGGTGGGGGTTGATGAGGCCTGTTACCAGTGCCATGCAGGAGAGGCGGCCGTTTATAACTCTTTCTAGGATCTTTGAGAAGGTCTGAAGGAGGACAATGACGCAGAAGGAGAAAGGCGAATCGTAGCTTGGCTTTCCCGGTTAATCCAGGACAATGCCGTCTGCCTTTTTCAGTGAGAGGGGGTGGTAGTCGTAGGATAGAAGAGAGGCGAGACGGTCAAGAATGAAGGGCTGGAGCGACTTTATTAAAGCGTTTCCAAACCAAATTGGGGGTCTTATCAGGACCAGGGGCTGACAAAGGGGATGAGCGGGCCAGAGCCCTAGCAATCTCGGACGCTTCCAGCGCCAAGACGTCCTTGAAATGGAGGAGGATCGTGTGAGGTACCTCAATTGGACAACCCGCAAAGAAGTGATCTAGCAGAGTCTTGTTGATCTCTAGCGGAGTAGAGGCCCCAGGCAATTCCTGGAAACGGGAGGGTGGGCGGCCTATTGCAAATTTCTTTGCCGTCCAGAGTCTTTGGGGAGTGGCTTTGGACAGGAATTCACACCAGTGATCCCTTTTTGCCTTCATTATAGCTTGGAAGTAGTAGGACCTGGGAGCTCTAGCCGACATGAGGAGGGAGGAATCGTGGCAGTCCCTTTTCAATGCGCCGAGACTGGAGTTGTAACCCTTTCGGTGTGCCGAGAGTGTTTCGGTCCGCCATGGCTTAGACCTTTGGGTGACAAACTTGAGGGAGGTGTGCAGCGCCAGGGTTGCCCTGATTTTGTTGAGGTTGGTGTCAAACCAGACTTCTAAGGAATGGGAGGTCAGGAGGGGGGGGGCGGACGGATCTTCATTGACTGTAAGGCTCCTTCTACCTGGGGCCATTGGGCCCGGGCCCAGTTGGGCATGGGGGGTGGGGCACGGAAGAGTGGTGCATCGAAGCGTAGGTGGATGGGGATATGATATGAACCCATAGAGGGCAGGGGGTCGGACCAATCGGAACAGTAGGGCATGAGGAGAGGGCAGGCAAAGGCCAAGTCTAAAACCCTAGGCCTGCCCACAAGGAAATAGGGGGCTTTTTTTCTTTCTTTTTTTTTACTTTTTTTTTAATCATGTATTCGTTGATTAAGGTACAAGAAACAGCATGGAGCGCTAGCTAGGGCCAAAACAAAAGCTATAAGCAATCCAACAACCCGCTTCACCCCGTCATGGGAATAATCAAACCCCTCGAAACCAGAGCCCACCCTCCCCCCTCATAGCACCTAAGACTACAGCAAGATGGAGCAATACCCTCCGCCAGACACGTAAGGAAAGAAAAGTATAAAAACAAAAAGAGGGAAAGATGCAAACCCTTCGGCTGGTTCCCCAAAACAAAAGAAAGAGTCTTACTGCACCAAGTGCCGATGGGCAGGGAAGAAAAAACTACTATTGCCGGTTGTCTAACAGTATGTCCCCAACCTGAGCAGCTATGGGGCAAGGCGTTGTCACGGGTGGAGTGCCCGGAATGTCGGCGGCACTTCGGACTTTAGCATGGGCCAAGGAGGTAGTGCTATACCATGACACAGGGTAACCTAATGCGAGGTTTGCGACTGTAGAGTAAATCGGGGGCGTGGATGAGAGGAGCGAGGGGAGCAACCCGGGGAGGAGAGCGACTCAGCAGTAAAGGTGCCAGGGATTGTGAAGGGCAGTAGGGTGCCCGCCGAGAAGGCAGATAAGGGGCCAGGTAGAGAGGGAGCAGCAGTACGGTGCAAGCCGATCCAAAGCGGGGGAAGGGGGAGGAGGAATGCTCGCCAAACAAGGGAGAAGTACGAACACGGATGACGGAGACAGGGTCATAGTTTTTTGCATGCCGACCGTACTGAACCTGCAACTCAGGCGAGAGTGCAATACCAGAGACCAGGGCGACCAGGGCAACTACTTCACCGATAGTCCGAAACTAGCGACCGTGTGTTGACGGAGGAAGGAGGGTTGCAGACCATGCAAATCGCTAAGCGAAACGCGTCGTGAAGTGCGGGGTAAAGGGTAGGAACATCAACCTGAGCGTGCTTAACGAAGACGAACAGAACCAGAAAGGAATCCATAAACCGCGGGAGGGGAGGCCAAAGGCCCCAGAGAGAGGAGAGAGAGAAAGGCATGATAAGCCCCCGAGCAGTTGCCACAGACGGGGAAGATCAGAGGCGGTGGACACTCTTACGATGATTTCCCCTGGTGTTGAGATTTCAATCGCTGGAGGTGGAGGGGACGAGAAAGATGCAAGGAAACAGGAGGCATGTTTACTTTTTTTACTTTTTTTTATATCATATATTGGTTGTTAAGGTACAAGAAATCGCATGGGGCGCTAGCTATGGCGGAAACAAAACCCAAAATCCAAAACGTACTAACAAAAGAAACATTGAGCACCAAAAACCTCTTCAACTGGGGTCTGTACCGGTCCCAGGCCAACATACGGGGACGAAATTCAAACGAGTAAACCAAAGGATACCCTCCCTTTACCAGCAGATAGCATGAAAAAACAAAATCTTAACCTACCTTTCCAGAGACGACATAAAATAACCTAAGGAAACTACATTGGAAGAACAGGAGGAAGTAAAGGAAGTAGGGGATGTCGGGCGTGCGAACATGCTTGGCGGGAAGGCTGTAGCCGTAGACTTAATGAAGCGGGCGAGGGCGCCCAGGAGTGCTGCGGATAACCAGACGGGGGCGTCGGGGCAAACGTCAAGGACCCCCTGAAGTTGGCAGGTGCAGGAAGGCTCCTTGGCTGAACAGTGGAGGATGGCGTGTTCAAATGCCTTGGGGGCACTTAGGCACTGGGGTAGGTGGTGGCGACGTCGCTGTCCCGGCAAGGGTGTGCGTGGAGGGAGCTCTTCCCAGATCTCATCTGGTGGAGGCGGCCCGTGGAGAACTTCTCTAGGCCCATAAATGGGTGGGGTTTGAGCGAGGGGCGGTATGGGTATCTGGTGGTATCAGGTGTGGCCTTTTCCCATTCTTCCATGAGGAGCTTCCTGCATTGGATCTTCAGCTGGGGGTGGCAGCGGCACGGAGGGGGCTTGGTGTAAAACTCTCAGAGCAAGTGTTGGGAGGTGACTGGACGGGGTAGGAGCCCATCAGGGCCTGGGAGAAGAAGCATGGAGTGCGGGAGGGCGTTGAGGAGGAGGTGGGCCCTGTTCTTCGAGGGCGGTCTTGGCTGGATCCACCGGAGGGGTAGACGACTGCCGGCATGGCTTGCGCTCAGGGTCCTGTGGTGTGGTGAGTGGCGGTTGTAACAGGTTTATTCCTGTCTAACGAAAATACAATAGGACCGGCGATAGACCTGCTAGCGCTGGTGCTAAGGGAGGCTTCAAGGGACCGGAGGTAAGAGATAATAGTTGAAGGATAAATAGAACTCAGGGACTCAGGGATTGCCGTTCAACCAAGTATATTCTTAGACTCAAGGTCTGTCGAAGTCTGCTGTCTCCTGCTAGCCAGGAGACTGGTTTAAATACAAAGCCCAAGAGCGATAGCTTTCCTGCAATCACGATCATTACCTGTAGCTGCGCACATACCGGAATCCTGTAATCCTGCAAGACCAAAGAAAGAAACAAAGAATGCTCAGCGCTCGCCAGTGTTACTACATGGCCATTCCATACCCGGAATCCTAAATATAAACTTCCAGCAGAGCAAACCAAACATAGCAATACAATAGCATAGCCTATCTGACTCAGAGACAATGGCGGAGCTGAAATCAAATCAAATAAGCCAAATATAAAACAACTATACATAGGAGATGCAGCACTGCCCGCTGCTGTGTACCGTTACCGGAACATGTACACATGTTACATTCCCTTATTCTGAAAAATCAACAATCAGTCCAAAGTCTTGGCTGTCCTCAGCGCTCTCGTCCGTTTGCCATAGGAGGCTGTTGTCATCTGTGGGGAAATAGTCCTGCTCTGAGCTGCTAGAATCATATTCCTCATCATCATAGGGTTCCCAGAAGTTGTCTGGGGCGTCGTTTGCGGTGCAGGGTGTAGAGGAAACTTCCATGAGTTCCCAGGAAGCTTTAATGTAGTGGGAGGTGATCTGGGGTGTTGGTTCTGCTTGGTGGTTAGCGTCCCAGTATTCCTGTATGAGTTCCAGGGAGTGGTCGAGGTTCTCGATAGGTTCCCAGGAGTCGTCTGCTCGCTCTTAGCCTTTCCAGTAAACCAGGAATTCGTGCCCGTTGTTCTGGCAGCAGTAGTTGAGTATCAGCTCTCCTTCCCATTCTTCTGCATTGTTGATTAGGATGGGTGCTGGCTTGTCCATTCTATGGGATTTGAATCTGTCGGCATCGTTCTCTCGGTATTCCATAAGGGAGGAGACGTGGAAGTAGGGTTTCTGGCGGGCCATTCTGGGCGGGTGGTGTAATTTGTAGTTTTCTGTATCAGGTAGATGTTCTAGGACCTTGAAAGATCCGAACCAGCGTGGTTCTAGCTTTTGGATCGTCCAGGGGAGGAGGTATAAGGGCGGCCTCTAATAAGAACTCTGCTGCCATTCTTGCATGGTTCCGTTAGGGGTTTGCGGCGTTTGTCTATTTGGACAGTCTGGCGGAAGGTAGCATGCTTTCTGGCCATGTCTACTTCCATTCTTGTTGCTTCATGGGCTTTTCAGATATCGTCCACAGCTGGTACCTTACTGGCGGATCTCTGGACTGGGTTGAATATCTTCCACGGGGGTCCATAAAGGGCATCGTATGGTGAGATGCCTAGGGATTCATGGGGGGCGCTGTTCATAGCTGCTGCAATAGCTGGGAGGGCACTGGACCAGTTGTTCTGTCTTGGGTTAACGAAGTTCCTCATCAGTTGTTTGAGGGTATGGATCCTTCGCTCAACCTGGCCATTCGTTTGGTGGTGGTACTTGGTCACCATCCAGACGTGGATACGAAGGGACTTAATCATTTGTGATCAAACTTAGAGGTAAAGCGAGAGTCCTGGTCAAGGACAATGCTGAGCGGGAGGCCATGGATGTCGAAGATACAGCTGTTGAGTTTTCTGAAGATCTTCTCAGAGGTAGCAGCGTCCTTGAGTGGGATGAGATGTGTGTAGGAGGTAAAGCAGTCCATTATGACCATGATAGATGTATAGCCATCGGATTTGTTAAAAGGGCCGGCGAAGTCTAGGGCTAGGGATTGGTAGGCTTCGTCGGGCTCAGGGATGGTAAGGGATACTCCATAGGATAGGGTGGTGGGCTCGTTGTTAATCTGGCACTTATCACATGACCGACAGTATAGGACAAAGTCCTGGCGCATCTGTGGCCACCAGAAGAAGCAAGCCGCACAGGAATAGCATTTGTAGGCTGAGAAATGCCCGAGGCCTTCATGGACAGTCTTGAGGATGAAATCCCGTAGGGATACCCCCTTCTCAAGAGGTCCTACCGGGATATAAAGGTTTTCATACACATTGGTGTTCTGGGCAAGTAGAAGGCCATCGCGGGTGGAATAGTGCAATTTGTAATCAGTTTCCTTGACCCTGGTATAGAGGGCGTCAGTCTTAAGGGCTTCTCTAACTCGCTGGGCGAGGATACCCACAAGCGGGGAGTGTAGGGTGCTCAGGAATTGGTTGGCATTGGTTACTTCATCGGAGTCATAGCCTGCTTGGCTGTAAAGGGGACTTAAGGCCGGCGAGGCCATGGGCGGTGTGGCTAGAATGGTATCATTCATACGAAAAGGTGGGAGGCTTTCTTAGAGATATGGGATATCGGGGAGCGAGGCCTGGCCTGCCTCAAGGGCTGTATTCGATGTTGAAGTCTTATCCTGCTCTTTTCTCTTTGTCTTCTTACTCCCTTTCCGGACCTTAGGGTCCTTTGGCCAGTAGCCTGCACCTTCTTTTTCATTCTTACGTATTTGACACCCATCATTAGTGTATGACATCCAGCTCATTTCTGAGTGTCGTCGTTCCATTTCACTAGAGATTGGGAGAGTTCTATTATCACCCTAAGAGTTTCCAATCGATATTCTGCTATCGTTGCTGGCTGCGTTTGATGTCGCTGGCGAGGAGGCAGAAGCCTTGCGCTTCTGGGAACGGGTTACTGCATCGCTAGTAATTTCGTCCATAAGGTATTCAGGGCGGCAGCGACTGATAGAGTCACTGCTGGTAAGCGTGGGAGCGGTTTGGGCTGCGCCTGAGTGGTACATTGCGTCGTCTGATTCAATACTAAAATCGGTAGAGGAGGCGTAGCTGGTATTCATTTGTAGGGGTTGAGTGGGGTCAGGTAGCTCAAGGCTGTCATGATCGATAGTGGGGTCCCTGAGACTGATATCTAGCGGCGCTAGGGTTCCCTCATAGATTCTCGATAGGTAGTCTGCTAGGAAATTCATCGCTCCTGGTTGGTATTCTATTTTAAAATCAAAGCGACTGATGTGCGTTAGCCATCTCTGCTGTTGTCCATTGAGATTCTTTTGTGTCATGAGTTTGGTGAGATTCTCGTGGCCTGTAACCATTTAAATTGCCTGTGTAGCAAGTGGGGAGCGAATGCTTCCATAGCCTCAATGATTGCAAGCGTTTCCTGTTGGTGTATGGGGTAGTTGCTTTGTGATGACATCAGCTTCCTGCTGTGGAACGCTGCAGGTCTGGCTGCATCTCTGGTTGGTCCTTGGCCTATCCAAGCGCCCGTACCTGTAGGGGCTGCATCGGTAAAAAGCCATATCATATCTGGCTTATTATAGTCGATCGGTCTTAGGACTTTGTGCTTATCTGCAGCTCGCTTGACCGCTTCAAAGGCTGCTTCCTGCAGATCCGTCCACTGCCATTCAGCGTTCCCACTCAGCTCTGTGAGCGGGGCTGTGATGGTGGCGATGTGGGAAATGAACTGCGAGATATAATTAACCATTCCATTGAATCGCTGCAGTTCTTGCTGGCTTTCTGGCCTTGTCCAGTCCAGTATGGTCCAGATTTTCTCTGGTGCAGGATGGATGCCATCATCGTCTATCCTATGGCCTAGGATATCGAGTTTTGTGGCAAAGAAAACACTCTTTGTTGGGTTGGCATAATAGCCAGCGTTCTGCAGCTTACTGCAGGCCTTCGTAACGTCCTTAACATTCTCTTCAAAGGTGTCACTGAAGACAAAAATATCGTCAATGTAGACCCATATATTCCTGCCTAATTCAATTCGTCATGGAATAGGTCCTCCATAGTCCTCACAAAGGTTCCGGCAGCATTCATGTCTCCTTGCATCATGACCTCGCTGGTAAAACCGCTGAAGGGTGTGTTTGATAGTGTTGTACTTTACATCATCGGAAAGCACTCTGGTCTGGAAGTAGGCATCACTGAGATCTATCTTGCTGCGGAATCGTCCTCTGGCTACCGCATTTAGTATAGTGTCTTGTTCTGGGATCTGTGTGTGATCGGCCTAGGTGTTATCTTTCATGAAGCGGAGGGTCTACCAGGGGTCGGATTCTGCCATCGCTGTTTGCTTCCACAAACATGCTGGCTCCTTCGGGCACACTGGTCCGATGGAGGATACCGGCGTTCATCTGCTTGTTGATCCATGCCTTGTATTTGGTCATCAGGGCTTGTCGCGCTTTGAAGGTGGGTGTCTTTAAAAGCTTCGTCCCGTCTATGAGGCTTATCCTGTGCATTATCTTGCGAACTGGGGGCAGTTCCTCAGGTACTTCTTTGACAAATACCTTGGGGAACATTGCCAGGATGTCTGGTACTTCCTGTGGCTTCGTCATGGCTGATCTAGATTCTCTAGATTTTCCGTCACAGGTAACTCTGACCTTGTACTTGGAGAAGTAAATGCTGTTCTTTTGGCAATCGATGACGGCTGCTAGCTTTATGAGATCGTCCATACTGATGAGGATATCATAGTCTGATACTGGCATGACCAGCATATGCACCTTATCGACTCTGATCTTGCCTAGCTGAATCATAACCTCAACAGAGAAGTTGCTAGTTGATCGTGATCCTTTAACTGCCATCTTCAGAGTGACGGGATTCTTCCTAGCTGTGTAGGGGATGTTGTGTGTTGTAACGAATTTGTTGGATATCAGGGTACCGCCAATAGTACCTGTATCTGCGAGGGCTCTGGCGGGCTTGCCATTGATGTAGATAGTGAATTCGAGTGCTTGGAATGGTCTATCCTTATGCGTGCCTACTGTAGTCTTGTAGGTCCTGACAGAGCCGCTGCCATCTAGCTCCTCTGTGCTGTCTGTATCAGGCTCATATTCGCCTTCGCTGTTGTCTGGGCTTTGCTCAGAGAGGCGAACATGGTTGGTCTGAACTTCTTTCTTTGGGCATTCATTTGCCATGTGTCCGCGTTCGCCACAATAGAAACAGGCGCCTTCTGCCTTGCGGCGGTCCATTTCAGCCTTACTTGGCTTGTTGGACTTGGTATAGGTTCTCTTCTTAGCAGGGGCCTTTCCTTTGCCTGTGTTCCGGGGCGTTGGTGTGGTAGAGGGTTTGCAGTAGGTATTCTCTTTCTTTGGTGTATGGGTTTTGCCGCTAGAAGCCTGGCTTCTATAGCTGCCTTTGTAGCCACCAGTTCTATACATGGTAGCGTCATAGCGTTCTGCTACAGCCACCATCTGGTCCCAGGTATCTTCTGGTCTGAGCTGGGGCTCAACATTCCGGCGTAATCTAGAGTCCATAGCGTCGAGAAATCGCTGTTTCTGTGCATAATCTGAGATGTATCCATTTGGAAGAGATCCTTTGAGGTCCGCTAGCTCTCCAGTTATCTTCGTTATGCGTGCTGGCTGTCCACCTGCTGTCTGGCGGACATTTTGCCACTTGTGATAGGTGTCATCGGTGTTTGTAGAGGCTTCGAATAGCTACTAAAAGCGGTGTGTCAGCTGCGGTAGGGTGAGGTTCTCTTCCTCGGTGTCTAGTGTCTGGAATGCGTTGTTTGCTTTCCCTTCTGTGTAAAAGCCATAGTAGTTGGCCACTCCAGGGGAGTCATCATTCAGTCCAGATCTCGCCAGGTACTGTATGACTGTTCTGAGCCATCGCTTGAGTTTGTCTGGTTCGAGGTCTTCTCCTTCACAGCTAAAGAAAGGTGGTTTAGGGGGGTTAGGAGGGGGCAACCTGCCCGGAGCTGAGTCTGCCATGGTGCCTGTAGGTGAATCCGGGGCTGAAGGTGGTGGATCAGGTCTTTCAGGGGGCTCTCTGGCGCTCCTGAATCTTGAGGGTCTTTCTGGTGTGTCTGGGATGAATGTACCGGGCCGTGATTGTTCTCTATGTTCTCTAGAGGGCGCCCTGGTTGGTGTCTGACTTCCAAAGACTCCTAGGATCCTGGGTGCTCGCCACCTGCTTGTGGTGGGGCGTTCTCGTGGGCGTTCAGTTTCCGAAGTTTGCTGGGCTGCTGCTCTTGCTGCTGCTCTTTCCTCAAGCCGCCGGGCTTCTCTTTGAATGAGTTCCGCAGGTGTCAGGTTGTGGTCTTCGTCTGAATCTGTATCTAGATCTCCTGGGAGGAGGTGAGTTGTTCTTGCTGGTGTATCTGCTGAGCCTGGCGTGAGCCCGGGATTGGTTCCTGTGTGGTTGGTTCTGGGGTAATATCGGTTGGTTCTGCTGAAAGACGATTGTAGGCCCTACCGGACCTGGTAACGCTTCTGCTCCTGCGTTCTGCTATTGTGAATGTAGTACCTGAGGTGGGAGTTCCTTTCCCTGCCACTCCTGCTTCTAACTAGTTATCAAGATACTGGAAGGGTGATCAATCCTACCACGCTGTTCCCAATCCTGAGAACGAAAAGGGTTTTCACCTGCTGTAGGCAAAACAATGTAACAGGTTTATTCCTGTCTAACGAAAATACAATAGGACCCGCGATAGACCTGCTAACGCTGGTGCTAAGGGAGGCTTTAAGGGACCGGAGGTAAGAGATAATAGTTGAAGGATAAATAGAACTCAAGGACTCAGGGATTGCCGTTCAACCAAGTGTATTCTTAGACTGAAGGCCTGTCGAAGTCTGCCGTCTCCTGCTAGCCAGGGGACTGGTTTAAATACAAAACCCAAGAGCGATAGCCTTCCTGCAATGACGATCATTACCAGTAGCTGCGCACATACCGGAATCCTTTAATCCTGCAAGACCAAAGAAAGAAACAAACAAGGCTCAGCCCTCGCCAGTGTTACATGACCATTTCATACCCGGCATCCTAAATATAAACTTCCAGCAAAGCAACCTAAATATAGCAATACAATAGCATAGCCTATCTGACTCAGAGACAGTGGCGGAGCCGAAATCAAATCAAATAAGCCAAATATAAATCAACTGAACATAGGAGATAGAGCACTGCCCGCTGCTGTGTACCGTTACTGGAACATGTACACATGTTACAGAGGTGAAGGGATGGAGTCTGAACAGAGGGGGGAAGCCTTGCGGTGGCAGGATTGATCTCTGGGGGGCAGCAACGTACTCTGAGGTGAGCCAGGCGGCGCTTGTACCCAAGGAGAAGCTCGAGTGGTGGGAGGCAGGCCACGATGCCCAGGATGTCGGAGGGGGTGCACACGAAGCAATTGGTCGTCCATCTCTGGACCTTGGGCCAGAACCCGGAGAGCTTCGTAGTCATGTGGATGGTGGGTAAGAAAACATCTGTGCGGTAGGAGATGATTGGGAAGAGAAGGGAGGAGGCCAGTCTGTGGCAGAGAAAGGGGGGGTGGCCGATCCTGGGAGGGGAGAGTCGTTTGACAGCTAGGAAGGCCGCCTGGGCCTTGACCTGCCTTTTGACGACGTGGGGGGTAGTGGAGCTCGAAGGGGTGAACCAGTAACCCAGCCACCTGACCTCAGCCTTGGGCGCGAAAACAGACCCATCCAGGTGGATCGGAGCATTGGAGATGAGGCCTCGGTTTCTGTTTGTGCGCCAGTGGAGGAGCTCCATCTTGGGGACCGAGAAACCAACACCCAGCCTGGATCCTCTGGCCTTCAGCCTGGCATACTGTTTTTGCAGGACTTGGATGTTGCGCCGATAAGAGGCAGAAGATACTGTCAGACCGAAGTCGTCCACGTAGGAGAGGGGGAGTCCACAGGGGATCTCGCAGTGAAGTCGGGAAACATAAATAACAAACAAAAGCGGAGAAACCAGTGACCCCTGGGGGGTACCTACTGAAACTGGGGCAAACACTTTGGGGGACCCCTGGTACAGCAGGCGGCATGTCCTGCCAGACAGGAAAGACTTGGTCCAGGACACAAGATACCGGTTGACCCCTCTGGCTCTAAGCATGCGGCAGAGGGTGGCGGGGTTGACATTGTCGAAACCCCCTTTTATATCCAGAAAAGGTGTGGAGACGTTCCTTCCAGCCATCTGGAGAGTCTTCACCTCGTGGGTGAGGGTAGTCACTGCGTCCGAGGCCGAGAGGCCAGCCAGCGAGCCGCAATGGTGTGGGTCGAGTAGGCCAGTTGACCGGGCCACGCAGGAGAGCCTCGAGTTCATTATCCTCTCCAATATTTTTGAGAAGGGCTGGAGGGGGACTATGACGCGGAAAGATCAGGGGCAGTCGTCGGAGGGTTTTCTGGGCTTGTGAAGCACAATGCCATCGGCCCTTTTAAGGGTGAGGGGGTGGGATCCGTAGGTTACCAAGGGAGCGAGTAGGTTGTGGATGAGATGAGGGGCTACACGGTGCACCCTCTTCCATACCGAGTTGGGGGTCATGTTCGGCCCAGGGGGCGATGATGGGGAGGAGCGGGCTAGGGCCCTGCAAACCTCGTCCGCTGCCAAGGACAGGCAGTCCTTGAACGGGAGCAGGATGGTGTCACAAAACTTGGCTGGTTCGGTGGGGAAAAAATGGTCGAGGAGTGCCCGAATGAGTTCAGATGGAGTCGAGGCGCTTGGGAGCTCCGGGAAACGGAAAGGAGGCCGGCCGACGGCGAGATTCTTGGCCTTCCCCACAGTGTGGGGGGTAGCGGAGGCCAAGAAGGAGGACCAGTGATCCCTCTTTGCCCTCTTGATGGCTTTGAAATACGCGGATCTCGCTGCCCTTGCGGAGGCGAGGAGGGCGGCATCGAAACGGTCCCGTTTCGAGGAACAGAGAGCAGAGTTGTAGGCCTTCCCGAGCATTGACAAAAGCTCTGACCACCAGGGCTTAGATCGCAATGTCACTCTCTTTAGTGGGGTGTGTAGCGCAAATTGGGATTTAATCTGCCCAGGTTAGTGCGGAACCACATCAGCAAAAAGGTGGCCTGCGTCAGATACAGTAGTGTTGCGTCCTGACTCCCCCCACCTGGACCCTGCGTCCTGTGCGTCCTGTGTGTCCTGTACCCATACGCGATATCTTGTTGCGTCAGGTGCATCTGGAGACCCTTGCCTCCACTGGGTTCCGTCCGGACACATCCAACCAAGCAACCCTGCCTCTCCTGCATCCTGACTTAAACCTCAACACCATCGCACATCAGGATTCACCACTACCCCTGATTCTCCTTTCAGCCTTCTTTGTCTTCTAGCCCGGATGTGAGCAAGGAGTATTTCTTGGCAAAGAAAATATAGTTAGTGCTGGCGCCTCGTGAGAAAGCCATCATACCCTTAATCTTAAATTTGCGCTAAAGACCCCATGTCCAAGTCACACTGGCACTCAGAGTTCTATTTTCAGAACATCATCTTTGAATGAGTGAAAATGCCAGCTCACTCCAGTCTGAAAGCGAGTGATAGCCATAATACTCTCAAGTCTAGCATAGTGCCTGGTGGTTTCTCGGCACTTAGCCTCAAACTGGACGTGACACGACACTCTTTTCATCACAACACTCAACATCCAGACTCCCGGGCCACAGCTGCAACACTCGACCACAGCTGCAACACTCCACCACAGCCAGACAATCAATCCTGAATCCGACACTTGGAGGTTCCTGGGCTCGATGCCAGCTATCCAGCGGTATAAGATTCATCCCCAGAGGGATATTATTCAGGAAGTTACAGGGCTGAATGGGTGGGGTGCTGGCGATCTCAGAACTCGATGGCAGGTTCCTCCACGAGCACCGCTCCGATCCTGAATCTGATTGCCGGAGATCGTTGGGCTCGACGCCAGCTACACAGCGGTATAAAGAACGTCTCTGTAGCATCAAGACTCGGGAAATCGCTGACCCTTATGAGAGTTGTCTTTATAGAGACCCTGGCGATCTCAGAACTCGATGGCAGGTCCCTCCACAACCACCACTCCGATCCTGAATCTGATTGCGGGAAGGTATCGGGCTGGACGCCAGCTACGCAATGGTATAAGGTAGGTCCCTGTCACATCAAAACTCATGAAATCGCTGTCTTCGGTGCAGGGTGTATCAGGTATCAAGCTGGCGATATTTTACTCGATGGCAGATATCTCCACAACGAATGGTTGGATTGTGATTCCGTTTGCGGGAGGTTGTTGGGCCTGACGCCGGCTTTCCAACTGTATAAGGTACGTCTCTGTCGCATTAAAACCCAGGAAGTCGCTGTCTTCTGTGGAGAGGATCTTTATAGTAGCCCTGGCGATACTTTACTCAATGGCAGGTTACTTCACAACCGGTGGACGGACTTTGCTGCTCTTTGCGGGAGATTGTTGGGCTCGACGCCAGCTAGGCATCGGTATAAGGTACGTCTCTGTCGCATTAAAACACAGGAAATCGCTGACTCTTGTGGGGGTTGTCTTTATAGATACTCTGGCGATCGCAGAACTCGATGGCTGATTCCTCCACAACCACAGCTCCGATCCTGAATCCGATTGCGAGAGGCTGTTGGGCTCAACGCCAGCTACGCAGCGGTATAAAGGACGTCTCTGTCGTATCAAAACCCAGGAAATCGCTGTCTTCTGTGGAGAGGATCTTTAAAGTAGCCCTAGCGATATTTTACTTGATGGCGGATATCTCCACAACCGCGGGACGGAATTTGATGCTCTTTCCGGGAGGTTGTTAGGCTTGGCGCCAGCTTCCCAACGGTATAAGGTACGTCTCCATCGCACCAGAACACAGGAATTCGCTGTCTTCTGTGGAGGGTATATCAGGTATAAAGCTGGTGATATTTTACTCGACGGCAGATTACTCGACGACCGCTGCGCGGACTCTGATACTCTTTGCAGGAGGCTATTGGCCATGACACAGGCTTTACAATGATGTAAGATACTTCCCCCCGCGAATTTTATTCATGAAGTTACAGTACTGAATAGTGTGCTGGCGATCCCAGAACTCGATGGCTGATTCCTCCATAACCGCTGGGCCGATTCTGGATCTGATTGCAGAGGAATGTTGGGCTCGACGCCAGCTACGCGGCGGTATAAGGTACGTCTCTGTCGCATCGAAACTCATGAATCCGCCAACCCTTCTGAAAGTGGTCTTTCTACAGGTCCCTGAACTCGATGGCAGATTCCTCCACAACCACTGGGCCGATTCTAGATCTGATTGCGGGGGATGGTTGGGCTCGATGCCAGCTACATGATGGTATAGGTTCCTTCCTGTGCCCCCCGGGAATTTTATTCATGAACTTGAAGTTACAGTGCCAAATGGTACTAAGGGGGGGAATCAGGTGACGGCCCGGGCGGGGGGTTTGGCAAGGGGTCAGACGGGTTCTTATGACTGAGTGTTCAAATTTTTCTATGAATTGGCCTGTATATTAGAACAATAGAAGACTACTAGTAGTAAATTTAACGGTTTGACGGTATGAAATCTATTGTGATCCAGGTCAGAAAAAAGTAAAGGGGAGACCCTTCGCTTATCTCTGGAAGATGTGGTCTGGCGTCAGGTAGCATCCTGAGTATTAGGTGCGGGGTCTGGTGCGTCCTGAGGATCAGGTGCTGCGTCAGGTTGCGTCAGATGCCTGGTGTGGTGGTAGTGGTTGCGTCCTGGTTCGCAATTTGCGTTCCAGCGTCAGGTGCGTCAGATGCACAGAACGCACAGAACGCAAGGTATTATTTTTGCTGATGTACCCAGCAGTTCATGCACTGCGTGACCCTGTTGGAAGAGTAGGCGCGTTCCACTGTTCGCGATCGGGAGAAGAGTCCGATTGAGGAGCCCATTGTGGGTACGTCTCCAGAGTGCACTGAAACGACGACAGAGGTGGCGGTCTTACCCTCCCTGGGTTGTGCTTTGGGGTTGAGATATCTGGCGGCGAGGATGAGTATGTCATTGGAGTTGAGGATCGACTCTGCGAGACACGGGAAGTGCTCTCCCGGGTCCTCCGGGAGGAAGGCGATTGGAAGAGAGTGGATAGCGAGCTGTGCTTCGTTGGGGGTGAGGCGGAAGGGCAGCCAGGGAGATTCTCCCGCGGGGAACAACTTGTTGAGCTGGCAGGAAAGAGCGTCGAAGTATCGTGCAAAGGCAGCAGCGGGACTGGCAGGGTGGGTGACGAGAAGGGTGACTGATCCCCGGTCGTTGACCTTGGTTGTGACTGCGAGTAGGAGGATACAGTTCGCATCCCTGAGGAGGCGGGCAGCAATGTCGGGGAAGGTGGCAGCAATCAGGGGCGCTTGTGGGTGCTCCGAGGAGGAAGAACGGGGAGCGTATATCTTTTTTTCGGCCGTAGGGAGCGACCTCGGTGTCGGGCTGCAGGGGCGAGGTTACTGGCTGACGCGACTTTGGGGGCAGTGAGGGAGCTCTTAGGCTTCCTGCCCTTCGAGGCATCTGTGGAGGTGGCCTGGGCGTATGAGGGTTGGGGTACGGGGCAATCAGGCCCGAGATGAAAGTGGTGGGGTGGGTGTACTTCCCTTCGCGGAACGCGTTTGCCTCCCAGAAGTCCGGGAACTTGTCGGCGCAAGCGCGCGGGTTGCCATAAAAGGCTCGGGTGTCTGGGTCGTATCGGGGAATTTCGGGATCGAAAGATAAGGAGGGAGTCTTGGTGGGGGGGGGAGCGCGGACCCTGTCCCTGGGCTGTGCCAGGGGGGGCGTGGGTTGTGTGGTAAGACTGGTCGTGGGAGCTATAGGCCGAGTGGGCGCGGGTCGTGTGGTAATACTAGTCGGGGGAACTGGAGCCCGAGTGGGGGCTTGCATACTAGGACGGGGGGCAGCTGACACCCTATGTGACAGGTCACATAAGGCCGCGTTGATAGGGGCGAGTGTGTCTTCGAGTACGGGCCAGGTCGGGAGGGTCGGGACATGGGCTTGGATGTTGCCTAATTGGGTTGTTATGGTGTCTAGCTGACTCGTCAAGGAGGCGAGGGCATTGAGGGCGGAGCAGGAGAGGGGGACGAGGATAGTTTCGCTATCCGAGAGGCCGGCGCGCTGGTGGTCATCGAGGATCCGGAGTTGGACAGGAGTAAAGTTGTGACCTTGGCTGGTCTCACGAACCAAGTCGCGGATGTAGAGGTGGCTCTCCGAGAGGTCTGGAGCAGAGGACAGCCTTGAGGGCGCTCTTGACAAGACCCCCGAGGCCGGGAGGGGAGGAAGGTCTTTCATCGCGAAGACGGGGTATCCAGGACGCGAGGCCTGAAGGGCAGGAGACGGTAGGGGGCGAGGGGGGATCGTGCACTGAACAACGTGCATTTGTGATTTCAATGACTGGAGGTGTAGAGGGCGCGGAGTGTGGAAGGAAATAGGGGGCTTCTTCTTTTTTGCTTTTTTCTTTTTTTTTAAAATCAGGTATTCGGTGATTAAGGTACAAGAAACAGCATGGAGCTCCAGCTATGGCCGAAACAAAACCTATAAGCAATCCAATGACCTGCTGCACCCCCTCATGGGAAAAATCAAACCCCTCGAAACCAGAGCCCACCCTCCCCCCTCATAGCACGTAAGAGGAGAGCAAGACGGAGCAATACCCTCCTCCAGACACGTAAGGAAAGACAAGTATAGAAACGAAAACAGGGAAAGACGCAAACCTTTCAGTGGACTCCCCAAAAGAAAAGAAAGATTCTTGCGGCACCAGGTGCAGACGGGAAGGGAAGATAAAACTACTATGGCCGGTTGCCTAACGGTATGTCCCCGACCTGAGCGGCTATGGGGCAAGGCGTTGTCATGGGTGGAGTGCCCGGAATGCCGGTGGCCTGTCGGACTTTAGCATGGGCCAAGGAGGTAGTGCTATACGATGAGACAGTGTAAGCTAATGCGAGGTTGGGGACCGTAGAGTAAATCGCGGGAGGGGCTGAGATGGGTGAGGGGAGCCACTCGGCGAGGAGAGCTACTCAGCAGTGAAGGTGCCAGCTATCGTGAGGGGCAGTAGAGTGCCAGCCGAGAAGGCAGAGTAGGTTCCAGCTAAACAGGGAGGAGCAGTACGGTGCAAGCAGATCCAGCACGTGGGAAGTGGGAGGAGGAACGGTCGCCAAACAACCGAGAAGTACTAACCCGGAGGACGGAGACGGGGTCACAGATTTTTGCATGCCGACCGTACCGAACCTGCAACTCAGGAGAGAGTGCAATACCAGAGAGCAGGGCTACCATGGCATCTACTTCACCGATAGTCCGAAACTAGCGACTGTGTGTTGAAGGAGGAAGGAGGGTTGCTGACCGTGGACATCGCTAAGCAAAGCGTGTCGCGAAGTGTAGGGTAAAGGGTAGGAACATTAACGCGAGCGTGCTCAACGAAGACAAACGGAACCAGAAAGGAATCCATACCCCCCGGGAGGGGACGCCAAAGGCCCCAGTGAGAGGAAAGAGAAGCAGGCGTGATAAACCTCCGCGCAGTTGCCACGGAGAGGGAGGATCAGAGGCGGAGGACACACTCACGATGATTTCCCATGGTGTTGAGATTTCAATCGCTGGAGGTGGAGCGGACGAGAAACATGGAAGCAAATAGGGGGCATTTCTTTCGTTTTGTTTTTGTTTATATCATATATTCGTTGTTAAGGTACAAGAAGTCGCATGGAGCGCTAGCTATGGCGAAAACAAAACCTAAAATCCAAAAGGTACTAACAAAAGAAAAATCCAAAACAATTCATCTTCAACTGGGGTCCGTAACGGTCCCAGGCCCACATACGGGGACGAAATTCAAACAAGCAAACCCAAGGAAACCCTCCCTTTACCAGCCGATAGCATGAAAAAACAAAATATTAACCTAGCTTTCCTGAGACAACATAAAGTAACCAAAGGAAACTTCATTAGAAGGCGGGGAGGAAATAGAGGAAGTAGAGGATGCTGGGCGTGAGAACATGCCCAGGGGGAAGGCTGTAGCCCTAGACTTCATGAAGCGGGCGAGGGCGCTGAGGAGGGCGGCCGATGACCAGACGGGGGCGTCGGAGCCAACGTCAAGGAACCCCTGCCGGTGGCGGGTCCTGGAAGGCTCCTTGGCTCAACAGTGGAGGATGGCGTGTTCAAAAGTCTCGGGGGCACTTAGGCACTTGGGGCAGGTGGCGGGGACGTCGCTGTCCCAGGCAGGGTGGGCGCGGAGGTAGCTCTTCCCGGATCTCATCTGGTGGAGGCGGTCCGCGGAGAACTTGTCTAGGCCCATAAACGGGTAGGGTTTGAGCCAGGGGCGGTATGGGTATCTGGCTGTATCAGGTGTTGCCTTTTCCCATTCTTCCATGAGGAGGTTCCTGCATTGGATCTTCAGCTGGGGGTAGGAGAGGCCAGGAGGGAGCACCGTGTAAAACTCGCAGAGCAAGTGTTGGGAGGTGACTGGAAGGGGTAGGAGCCCATCAGGGCCCGGGAGAAAAAGCATGGAGTGCGGGAGGGCGTCGAGGGGGAGGTGTGCCCGGTTCATCGAGGGCGGTCTTGGCTGGATCCGCGGGAGGGGTAGACCACTGCCCGCATTGCTTGCGCTCAGGGCCGTGTGGTCTCGTGAGTGGCCGTGAAGGGATCGAGTCTGAACGGAGGGGGGGAGCTTTGCGGTTGCAGGGTTGATCTCCGGGGGGGAGCAAAGTATTCTGAGGTGAGCCAGGTGGCGCTTGGACGCAAGGGGAAGCTCGTGTGGTGGGAGGCAGGCCTTGATGGCCAGGATGTCGGAGGTGGTGCACACGAAGCAATTCGTCGTCCATCTCTGGACCTTGTTCCAGAACACAGACAGCTTTCTACTCATGTTGACGGTGGGTAAGAAAACGTCCCGCCGTAGTGGAGGATGGGGAAACAAAATCTGGGGCTTTTTTTCTCTTTTTTCGGTTTCTTTTTTTTTTCTTTCTTTTTTTAAACCATGTATTCATTGTTAAGTACAAGAAACAGCATGGAGTGCTAGCTATGGCCGAAACAAAACTATAAAACACTCCAACGGCTCGCTTCACCTCATCATGGGACAAACAAATACCCCCCACCTGTAGGCAAGCAATCAAACACGAAGACCGACCATAATCCCAGGACCCTATGGTAAGGGCCCAACCACACACGAGCCACCAGCCTAAACCAATAGGGGGGAAAGAATAGGAAAGCCAAACATGAAGAAAACCAACATACAGAGGTTCAGGAGCAAAGAAACCCTTCAGCAGGCCCCCCTAAACAAGAGAAATGAATCTTACGGCCCAGGGCCGACGCAGCGGAAAGGATAAAACTACACTTGCCGGGTGCCCTAACGGAAAGATGTACTGAACCCCAAGCGGAAAGGGCGGCAGGGGTGACCTGGTCGGGGACGGACTGTCCCCAGTAATTGGCGAGCGGCACACTTTAGGAACATCCAAGGAGGTAGTGCTATACTATGGAAAACGGTAACCAACACGGGGTGTAACCGTAGAGTAAATCACGGGAGAGGGAGAAGGACGAGGGGAGTCACCCAGGGAGGAGAGCCACTCAGCAGAAGGGATGCCAGCCACAACGGATAGACCAAGGGCCAACCGGAGGCCATTACGACTTCTCTCACGTGGTCCCTTGTTACAGGAGAGAGAGTGTCACTAGCGGAAGGGATCCCGGACGCAGGGGAAACCCAAGGAGGGGGAGGCGGAGTACGGGCAGGGGCAGTGAGGTCCCAGCTAGGTGTAGCAGTACGGTGCAAGTGGATCTGATCCGTGGGAAGCGGGAGAGGGAAGGCTCGCCAGTAACGAAGAAGTACAAACACGGAGAACGGAGACGAGGTCACGCTTTTGCGAACAGCGACTGTACCGACCGAGCAACTCAGGAGAGAGTGCAATACCAGAGAGCATGGCCACCAGGGCAACTACTTCGCCAATAGCCCGAAACGAGCAACCAGTTATTGACGATGGAAAGAGGGTTGCCAACACTGCAAATCGCTAAGCGAGACGCGTCACGAAGTACAGGGTAAGGGGGAGAAACATCAAGGCAAGCATGCTTAAACGAAGACAGAGTCAAGAACCACATGGGCGGGGAGGCCAAAGACCCCAGAGAGAGGAAAGGAAGAGACGGGTGCGTGGCACTCCTAGGCAGAAGCCATCAGAGGAGTCCAGAGGCGGAAGAGACTCCCCCGATGATGTCTCATGGTGTTGAGATTGCAATCGCTGGAGGTGGAGCGGACGAGAAAGATGAAAGGAAATAGGGGGCTTTTTGTTTTTCTTTTCTTTTCTTTTTTTATATCATATATTCGTTGTTAAGGTACAAGAAATCACATGGAGCGCTAGCTATGGTGAAAACAAAACCTAAAATCCAAAACGTACGAACAAAAGAAACATCAGGCGCCAAAAGCTCTTCAACTGGGGTCCGTACCAGTCCCAGGCCGACATATGGGCGCGAAATTCAACCAAGTAGATCAAGGAAAACCCTCACTAAACGGGCGGATGTAACAGGTTTATTCCTGTCTAACAAAAATATAATAGGACCGGCGATAGACCTGCTAGCGCTGGTGCTAAGGGAGGCTTCGAGGGACCGGAGGTAAGAGATAATAGTTGTAGGACAAAGAGAACTCAGGGATTGCCGTTCAACCAAGTGTATTCTTAGACTGAAGCTCTGTCGAAGTCTGCTGTCTCCTGCTAGCCAGGAGACTGGTTTAAATACAAAACCCAAGAGCGATAACCTTCCTGCAATCACGATCATTACGAGTAGCTGCGCACATACCGGAATCCTGTAATCCTGTAAGACCAAAGAAAGAAACAAACAATGCTCAGCCCTGGCCAGTGTTACATTACCATTCCATACCCGGAATTCTAAATATAAACTTCCAACAAATCAAACTAAATATAGCAATACGATAGCATAGCCTATCTGACTCACATGCAGTGGCGGAGCTGAAAGCAAATCAAATAAACCAAATATAAATCAACTAAACATAGGAGATCCTGCACTGCCCGCTCCTTTGTACCGTTACCGGAACATGTACACATGTTACAGCGGACAGCATGAAAAGCAAAACTTAAACCTAGCGTTCCTGAGACGACATAAAGTAAGCAAGGAAACTACATTAGAGGAGCGGGAAGAAACTAAGGAAGTCGAGGACGACGGGGTGAGAACATGCCCGGGGGGAAGGCTGTAGGCGTGGACTTAATGAAGCGGGCTAGGGCACCCAGGCGGGCAGCTGAGGACCAGACGCGGGCGTCGGGGCCAACATCTAGGACCCCCTGAAGGTGGCGGGTCCTGGCGGGCTCCTTTGCTGAACAATGGAGGATGGCGTGCTCGAATGACTTGCGGGCACTCTGGCACGTAGGGCAGGTGGCGGGGACGTCGCTGTCCCAAGCGGGATGCGCGCGGAGGTAGCTCTTCACAGATCTCATCTGGTGGAGGCGACCTGCGGAGAACTTGTCTAGGCCCATGAACAGGTGGGGTTTGAGCAAGGGGCGGTACGGGTACCTGGCAGGATCCGGCGCGGCCTTGTCCCATTCTTTCAAGAGGAGGTTCTTGCATTTGAGCTTGAGCTGGAGGTAGGTGCGGCCCTGGGGGGTCTCGGGGTAAAGCTCGCAGAGTAAGTGTTGGGAGGTGACCGGAAGGGGGCTGAGCCCCTCGGGGCCCAGGAGGACTAGCATGGAGTGCGGGAGGGCGTCGACGGGGAGGTGGGCCCTGTTCTTCGAGGGAGGTCCTGGTTCGATCCACGGGAAGAGCAGACGACTGCACGCATTTCTTGCACTTAGGGCCCTGTGGTCTGGTGAGTGGCGGTGAAGGGACGGCGTTTGCCCAGAGGGGGGAAGCCTTGCCGTTGCAGGGTTGATTTCCGGGGGGGAGCATAGTATTCTACAGGTATGCCAAGCGGCGCTTGTACGCAAGGAGACCCCGTGAGGAGGGAGGCTGGCCTCGATGGCCAGGATGTCAGTGGGGGTACTCATGAAGCAATTGGTTGTCTATCTCTGGATCTTGTGGCAGAACGCGGAGAGCTTCCTGGTCATGAGGACGGTGGGTAGGAATGCGTCCGCGCCATAGCGGAGGATGGGGAAGAGGAGGGAGGAGGCAAGTCTGTGGCAGAGGAAGGGGGGGAGGCCGATGCCTGGGGGGGAGAGTCCCTTGACCACCACGAAGGCGGCCTGGGCCTTGGCCAGCCTTTTGACGAAGTGGGGGGTAGTGGAGATCGAGGGGGTGAACCAGTAGCCCAGTCACCTAACCTCAACCTTGGGTTTGAAAACCGACCCATCCAGGTGGACCAGAGCATTGGAGATGGGGTCTCTGTCCCTGTTGGTGCGCCAGTGGATGAGCTCCGTCTTGGGGACTGAGAAGCCGACGCCCAGCCTGGCCCCTCTGGCCTTCAGCCTGGCATACTGCTTCTGTAGGATCTGGATGTTGCGTCGATAGGACGCAGAGGATACGGTCAGACCGAAGTCGTCCACGTAGGAGAGGGAGAGGCCGTGGGGGATCTCGCAGTAACGGCGGGAAATATAAATAACAAACAACAGCGGAGTGACACGTGATCCCTGGGGGGTGCCCACCGAAACTGGGGCAAACAGTTTCGGGGACCCCTGGTAAAGGAGGAGGCACGTCCTGCCAGAAAGGAAAGACTTGGTCCAAGACACAAGAAACGGGTTGACCCCTTTGCCTCTAAGCATGCCGCAGAGGGTGGAGGGGTTGGCATTGTTGAAACCCCCTTTTATGTCAAGAAATAATGTCGAGACCTTCCTTCCAGCCATTTGGAGGGTCTTCGACTAGTGGGTAAGGGTAGTCACTGCGTCCCAGGCCAAGAGACCGGGCAGCGAGCCACACTGGTGCCGATTGAGGAGGCCGGTCGCCTGGGCCACACAGCAGAGTCTCGAGTGCATAATCCTCTTGAGGATCTTTGAAAAGGTCTGAAGCAAGACTATAACGTGGAACAATGAGGAGGAGTCGTAGGAGGGCTTTCCGGGCTTGTCGAGTACGATGCCATGGGCCTTCTTGAGTGTGAGCGGGTGGGATCGGTAGGCTACCAAAGGGGGGAGCAGGTCATGGATCAGGTGGCGAGCTATACGGTGCACCCTCTGCCACACTCAGTTGGGGGTCTTGTCCGGCACGGGGGGTGACGATGGGGAGGAACGGGCTAGGGCCCTGCTGTCTTCGTCCGCTGAGAAGGGAGCGCATTCCTCCACCGGGAGCCGGAGGGTATTGGGGAACCGGGGCGGTGCGCCAGGGAAAAACTGGTCGAGGAGAGCATGATTTAGTTCACGTAGAGTAGAGGGGCCCGGGAGCTCCGGGACGCGGGCAGGAGGCGGTCCACACACTCTGGGGGGTCGCGGAGGCCAGGAAGGAGGACCAGTGATCCCTCTTCGCCTTCTTGATGGCCATAAAGTAGGCGGACCTCGCCGCCCTTGTGGAGGCGTGGGGAGCGGCATCGAAACGGTTCCCTTTCGAGGAGCCGAGAGCGGAGTTGTAGGCCTTCACGAGCATTGACAAAAGCTCGGACCACTAGGGCTTAGATCGAAAGGTCACCCGCTTCCGTAGGGTGTGTAGCGTGAATTGGGATGTAACTCTGCCCAGTTTGGTGCTAAAACCAGACGTCCAGGGAGCGCGTGGTAGGGAGGTGTAACAGGTTTATTCCTGTCTAACGAAAATACAATAGGACCGGCGGTAGACCTGCTAGTACTGGTGCTAAGGGAGGCTTCAAGGGACCGGAGGTAAGAGATAATAGTTGAAGGACAAATAGGACTCAGGGATTGCCGTTCAACCAAGTGTATTCTTAGACTGAAGGTCTGTCGAAGTCTGCTGTCTCCTGCTAGCCAGGAGACTGGTTTAAATACAAAAACCCAAGAGCGATAGCCTTCCTGCAATCAC
>Ga0307513_10000624_pt1 | contig 50697 bp, 63 predicted proteins | sample 15_EM_MG_FD_202174 | JGI IMG/M metagenome (GOLD analysis project Ga0307513, IMG submission 202174) | Populus trichocarpa ectomycorrhiza microbial communities from riparian zone in the Pacific Northwest, United States - 15_EM | ecosystem: Host-associated > Plants > Roots > Unclassified | place... | reverse complement strand
GCCCCCCCCCCCCCCCCCCCCCCCCCCGCCCCCCCCGGCCGCCGCCGCCCCCGCGGCGCGCGGCCCGCCCCCCCCCCCCCCCCCCCCCGGTGGTCAAATATCACTTTACCCCCTCCCTCCCCCACCCCCATCATCCCCGAAAAGTACTATTTCGCCATTTTCTGCTCTATCTGTGCTAGGTTTACCATGGTATCATAACACCATGAAAGGAGGCGGAGACGCCGCTATCTCTAGACTAATCTTTGTAACCTGCCAAGGCTAGCTAGCCAGCTAGCCTCGATCACTCGCTCACTCATATCACACATCACTGACCCATAAACGTTCCTCAAAGTCCCTAGAATGGGAGGTAAATCGAGTATAACCTAACCCACATGGTATAATCCATACCTTCACAGTACCACGCGGACTTTGCGGGAGCCCCTAATTCCATATCATATAGCAACCCCGGAGACATAGAGTAACTCACGTCCCGGAGACTTTTTTTTTTTTTTTTTTTTTTTTTTACTGAAAAAAAAAAGGACAACGTCGAGTATGACACATGATCAAAGGATAGATGGATAGAACAATTGTACCCGTCGTTCCGCACCCCGAAGAGCAGCTCGCATTTTGGTTCGTAATCTGTGCCGTGGCCGCTTACGTGCCCGATGGTACCATATAGTGCCGGTGCGGTACCGGATATATGGTCCATACTATACCAAGAAGGATGGGGTTCCGAGAAGCTCCGTCCCTTTTTTCCCTCGGGGTTTTTTTTTAATTCTTATATTTACCCGTTGAGTCTTTGTTTTTTTTCTTCCTTGTTTTTTTCTTTTTTTCGCCTCATTCGTTGTTTGATGATGGGGTTTTAGTTCCCTTAGGTTGACTTGGAATAACGTACGGTACTTTCTGGAGGTTAGTCTACCAGCACTTTAAGTGGGTGTGGGGGTACCGCACATCTCTTGTAGGGGGTTTTGACTCTCGTAGTTCATTTTCTGCTCCGGGGTTTTTTTTCTTCATTATTTTCGGTTTCAGTCTCTTGGTGGGTGGGCGGGTGGATGAGTTCTTTCTTGCTTTCTAGAAGGGTCCTAGAAGCGGATTGGGATCGGCGGGGGTGTGTGTGTGTGTGTGAGTGAAGGGAAGGGAAGGGAAGGGAAGGGAAGGGAAGGAAGGAAGGAAGGGAAGGGATGTGTTATTTGGTTTGGTATGGGGTACCGGTATGGTACGGTTAGTGGGTGGGTAGGGATGCTAGACTAGCGCTTGGAGGGTATCGGTGTCGGTGTCGGCGTCGGCGTTGTTGATGTCGATGGGGTGGGGAAAGAAAGGAAAGAAAAAAAAAAGAGAAAAACGGTTCTGCTGAGTGATGTTCTGAGGTTTCTGGACAGGAGAATTTGTGATACGAGTTTATCGTACCCGTTAATGCTCCATATTATTGTCCGAGTCTGAGGGTAGGGTAAGATCATGGAGTTCTAATAAGGTGAACTTGAACGAGAAAAAAAAAGAAAAAAAGAGCACTATGGTGCACTATAGGAATCTCATTTGATTGGCTGTATGCAGGAACTTGCATCGCAGGTTTTGCACGCCACGCAGCAGGGATGAGGAGGATATCCTTGTGTTTTGTTTTTTCTTCTTCTTTTCTGTTTCTGTCTCTGTTTCTTCTCCCGTGATGGAGTGGACTAGATCTCCAGCCCTTGGGCTTAGTGAAACGCGGGAGGGTGATTGTTTTATTCCTCTGATTCGGTGGTTCGGGAGTGGGTTGGGTTGAGTCGAGTTTCTTAGGTTGAGGTGAAGTGAGGTAAAGTGAAGTGATGGATGGATGGGGGGGAGATCCCGTGGATAAAAATATACTCGAGGAGTCAAGAAAAACAAAAACAAAACAAAAAACCGATACTATCATGCGATATCGGTTTATCAATGGAGGATGTTTTTCCCTCGACGTCTGGTTTGAGTTGTGCTGTCACTTTTCACTTTATTCCCTTCACCTCCTCGAATCAACTATAGTGGGTTTTAAAGTGGTTGGGGATAAATAAATAAAAAAAAGAGAAGGTATCCTCGAGATCTGCTGTTTCTATTCGCTCTCGCCGATCGGATTTGTTAGGATTTGATGGGGGGGAAGGTGGTTGTGGTGGGATTGGTGGAGAGGTGCATAAGCTTACCTGCCTGCCTTCCTTCCAACACCCTCACTCGCACCCCTTCTTTGCCTCTTTCACAGGCTTCCAGAAGTTCTCTGAAATCCTTCCACACTTCTTGCAACAGCTGTTGTTCATCAGTTTCTAACCAGTCAGGTCAGGTCAAGCGGGAGGGAAGGAAGGGAAGGGAGGGAGGGAGGGAGGAGGGAAATTTACCATTTTTTGGCATCATGCTCTACTTGCGCTTTGCCGCCCATTGTTCAAATAATGCGAAGTGAGGTTTACCGTCGTCGCAATCATAGAGCACACTACTCGTGGGAGTAGACTGGGTGTCGGATATTGGTGAATTAATATATATATATATATATATGTATATTTATTTTATCCTCCTGTTACCCTTGAGGGAGGTAGGAGAGGTGTGCAGTTTAGCGAACTGAGTGATAGATTGGACGATTGGAATGAGTGAGTGAGTGAGTGAGTGAGTGAGTGAGTGAGTGAGTGAGTGCTTGAGGTGAAATGATGAACAATTCTTTGGCACAGTACGGAGTGTATCGCCTGCGGTACATTACACTTGACTTTGTAAAGCACCAGTTCAAGATACGGTACCGCAGGGTAGTTCCTTCCCTTTTGTTCCTTTACCCCCCTTCCACCCATTCCATCCGTGCCTCAACCTTGCCCCGTACAGCACTGGCTTCCTCACCTTCCACTCACTATTCCCAGCAAAGCACCATTAGAGTAGAGAGAGAGAGAGAGTAGGAAGTAGCAGGCACCCAAGCTGCCGCAGTCGCCGCCTCTTTTTTTCCATCTTCTGCTTCCACACCGACGCACGTTCTTTTACTAGCATATCACCAATACCGACACCACAACCACCGCTACCAAGTACCGTAGATACCATTACTCCTACCTTCACTACCACACACACACTCTCTTTCCCTCTTTCCCTCCCTCCCTCCCTCCCTCCCTCCCTCCTCTCCTCCTCCTCCTTACCCAACCTTTAGAATATCTAGCCGCAGCGAGCGGACGCATCTAGTCGGTCACTGCCACTCCTCTCCACCATTCCCACTCCCACCACCCACATACACTTCCACACACCCTACTCGAGTATCCGTTCTTTCACTCACTCCCACCACACCCTCCACACGCACTTGGCCACCACCGCAATCACCGTTCTCCCTCGCTTTGCCCCACAAAATACTTCTTGAACAGCCACTGTCACTCCTGCCTCTCTATTCCCGACCGACTGACCGATAGCCCGATCCATAACTTTACGGAGGAAAATCCCACCATCCCCTCTAATCCAACACGATATACTTAGTTACCCCCCGACGAACCTTTTTGTAATTATTCTCCCGTCTTTTGTTGCGCATTGGCTTTGCCTCTTTTACCGCTGTCGTCTCGCTTCCTCCTCCTCGTAACTTGCGCCGTCCCGAATTGACAAGACAGAAGCTTTATTGTCGCCAGTGACTTTTAAACGAGAGGGCAGAAGAAGAAAAGAAAGAAAAAGTTACTAGACGAATTAAAAAAATTCACTCGTCCGATCTGTTTGCCTGCTCTATCACACTTCCGCCTCGTTCTCGTCTCCATCTCCTTCGCTCCCTTCACCGCGGTCGCTCGCTTCTTCTTTTCGCCTCTTCTGTTCTTTCTTTCTCACCTTTCACCATTCTCGCTCGGTACAGACGACGATAGCATAGTCTAACCTTCCTTCAAGTTTCAACTGCATAGTGTTTTCGCGGGCATTGTCTGTTTTATACGTGCAGCAAGATCTATTTTAGTCTTTGCCGGCGGTCGCTGTTCGGCGACAACTCCCCCGCCATGATGATGCATCAGGCGGATTACAACGTCGTATATGTTGACCGTCGGGCTCGGCGAGATAGAGTACAGCATCAGGACGATTCGTTGCCGTCGCCCATTTCATCCGGACCCGAATCATCGGATGGGAATGATGAGGCACAGAATGAAAATGAGGAGGTCATTTCTAACGTGCAATGTTTGCTTTCGGCGTTTAATTCTGGTTCGTAACACACTTCCCCCTCCCCCCTCCCCATTCCACTTTGATTTAAAGAATGGAGAGGGGGAACAAAAGGAGAGAATAATTCTGATGGTGATGTTTTCAAAATAGTGACAATTTGTACTACTGGGACTTCCTGCGTATCGGTGCTTTCGGATGTCGACAGAAACGATCCGACGCCTACACTTGTTTTATTAGATATTCCGTGGAAACCTCAACCGGAAGAGGATATCGTCGGTCATGAAGGGAGGCATGATTCTGGGATTGCTGCTGACATGCTATACGGACTTCCCTTGCTGAAATTTATCTGCAATGAGGTTGACGCCTTGCGTATGTCAAGTTTGGTTGTTCCGGTTGCCTTCTTGACCAATCGAGAACTCGCAACCACCAATGGGACTTCACCAAGCCAAACTTACTGGTCAACCACCGATAGGGAACGATGTTGCGAGGAACGAGAGCTAAAGTGTATCGATAACGGTGCCCTTGACGTAGTGGTTAGTCCGATTCCGAAGGAGAAGGCCAAGGTAATGTACATGCATTGTTATCGTGCTAGGAAGAATGTGCAAAAGTCACGCAAGGTCTCATGGGTTGGAATTGATGAGCAAAAGCCTGTGCGGGAGGCGAGCGACTATGCTTATTTGAGGGAAAAGATGTTTGTCGAATGGCTTTTCCGCGGTACCTGGGAAATTGGGCGGCTAACGATCTTAGGGTTTCGGAATTAATGACGGACATCTGTAAGCCCAAGAGGACGAAGCTGTCTTCCCGTGGAAGGTACGTTTGTCTTATTGTTGTGACCCGTGAGTGCGAGGCCCTTTGGCTGATCATATCAGCAGCCATATGCGTATTTCTTCTGGTAGTGTTGAAAAGATCAAGCGTGCCATTGGCAGTTGGGACTTTTCAGCCCATGATTTTAGTGATGAAGAGCTCGTGCATTGTGCCAAGCTAATGCTGGAGCATGCTTTGGAAATGCCAGAGGTTGAGGCTTATCGGATCTCGTCAGGTATGATTGCAAGTATCATATGTTCCCACGTGATTTGAGGTTAATTGGTGGAATAGAGCGCATCGTGGACTTCTTGATCGCGAGTCGGGCTGCATATAACCCAAAGGTACCTTACCACAATTTCAGGCACGTTGTGGATGTTTTACAGGCCGTCTTCTATTTCTTATTACAATTGAGGGCGTTGCCACCGTACATTTCAGATGAGCCTATGGAGATGAAGCCACCCCCTACGAGGACTCTAAGCAACCTGCTCACACCTTTGGATGCACTCACCCTCCTGGTGGTTGCTATTGGTCACGATGTTGGCCACCCTGGAGTGAACAATGCCTTCTTGGTTACTCTGAAGGCACCACTTGCCCAGGTATACAATGATCGTTCTGTTTTGGAATCTTTCCATTGCGCTGCTTTCTCTCAGGTATTGCGGAGATACTGGCCGAAGACTGTAGAACTTAGGAAATCGATGATAGATATGATCTTGGCAACGGATATGGGGCTGCATTTTGACTACATGGGGCGGTTAGACGAGATGAAGGAGAAGGTTCTGAAGGATGGTGGAATGGACTCGTTGGGAGACAAGGCTGTTTCCGATTACAGGACTCTTGTCTGTGCTCTTCTAATCAAATGTGCTGATATTAGCAATGTGGTTCGTTGCCTAAACTTTCTTTTTCGGGAAAATACAAGGAGTACTAACTTTTTGCAGGCACGAACACACGAGTGCTCTTCCCGATGGGCTAAAATTTTGATCGAGGAATTTGCCCGCCAAGCGACCATGGAAAGTGATCTTGGAATACCATCATCACTGGTCGCTCCCCCTGTCACTGGGTCTGTTCTTGCCCTTGCAAAGTCGCAGGTGGGGTTTATGACTTTGCTTGCTTTGCCCTTATTTGTTTCCTTGAGCGAAGTTATGCCAGAAATGCAGTTCAGTGTGGATGTCTTGACAGCAAACAAGGCGATGTGGCAAGCAGAGATCGAAAAAATCACCTCAGCACCGGATGAAATCAGAGATGGGGTGCCTGGTAGTACCAATGGATCGGCATCGGGGCCGGTGTCGGCGACTGCTGGCAATAGGCAAGGCGGTGAAGATTTGGGTGGCGGTCGGTTGAGTGGTAGCCACGGAACGCATGTTCTAGGGCCAGTGGTAATGGAGTCGTCTACCACTTTCCAATCACCGGGTAATTCTGGTGGAGGCGGAAGTGAGGCGCGCTTGAATGGTAATTCCCACCAATCTAGCCTTGGCTCGTCACGAATTGATTCACCACCAAGGTCAGTTCTGGCTCATGAACCAGGCGTTCAAGCGTCGGCTGAACGACCTACGGTCACGTTTGTGGTGACGCAACCGAAAACGCTCTCGCCGGACCCGCTCCTCGACGAGAAGAGGCCCACACACCAGTATTCATCCGAACATCTTGGCGCCCAGGAACCCCCGGAACAGGACACACCCGATCGCCCCAGGTCGAGCCCCCCGGATCTGGGCGACCACTCGAGTGAGCACTCGTGCTCGAAGGGGTGCTGCGGACCGACGACGGTAGTTTCGACAAGCACTATGCAGCGCCGTCCGTCTAGCTTTTTCAAGAGAGTCAAGTTATGGAAGAGTTGGCGGAAGGAACCAGGTGAAGCATGACTACATGGCAGTGACAATGACAGCCACGGCGATGACAAAGACAATAGCAGCGATAATAACAATAGCAGCGAGAGCGGGGGAAAAATACTCTTTGATTCAACAGCAATATCTGTGCAAGAAACCTCATCCCCTCTAACCCCAACGCCTCCTCCTGCTCCACCATCCTTCGAATACCCACCACCACCGCCTCCGCCTCCAACACCTCGGCCAGCGCACGTTGTGCAAATACTCGGCATCCGAAAAAGGAAAAGTTTTCATTGCTTCTAGTTCTCTGTGCTCGTTTTTATTTCCCACCAACACAAACCCTTTGCTTAGACCTTTTTTTCCTTCTAGTTTTTTTCCTTTCCATTATGGGTCCGGTGTAGGTCTTTGTTGTTCTTCAGGCGTTCTTTCCTTCCTTTCTATATCCTTTCTTCATTCCCCCTTTTCGTGTTCCTCCCAACCGCTCACCCACGGCCGGAACGAGAACTTGCCACTGGATTTGGGCATTTCATTCTTCCTTCTATTCTATACCTTTTTCGTTTCGTATCGGCGGGTTGGGGGTTAGATTAGGTTGGCTTTGCTCGGGGATGGGTGGGGGCAGGGCGAACCGGGGGATTGGGGAGGGCTGGACTACCACTACAGCGCCCGCCTGCCTAGGTTGGGGTTGAATATATTCTGTTCTTTTTTTCATTGACGGATACAATTGATTTGGTATTTTAACTTATACCTGTATGTTCTGTTTTCTTTCTTTCTTCCAGGCTCAGCGGGCGGGAGGTGTTCGGCATGTGATCGATCGATTGGATGTTTTTCTTTTGTTCGCATTGTGTATTTATAGGACAGGACAGGGCTATTATTATGGTTTAGTGCGATATGGGTGGAGTGTATAGCTGCTTGTGCTGGCGGGTTGTATTATATATGGGGTTTGGGTGGTTAGGTCGGTTGGCCGGTGGGTTGGGTGTATGGTATAGGCGGGGTACTGTAGATGGGCATTACCTTGGGGAATTATTTTGCTTTTTTTTATATATACTTGCATACCCTTTCTTGCTCTGCGGGGTTGGTGTGGTTCATGGATTGTCACTCGATTTGTTTTATTGAGTTGGACCAGGTAGATGGCTTTGGTGGGTTGGTGGGTGCAGGGAGATGATCGGAGGTGCTATGGGCCGCATATATATACCATTAACTATCAAAATGACTGTTCCGTGGTATCGTACAAGCATTTGAGTAGGGTCGGAGGACGCCACCTTCCATGCCCTGGCTACCACACCCAGCGGAGCTGGTGAGTTAGGTAGGTAGGTAGGGTTGCGATGCCAATTTTGATATGCTAGCTATGGCTAGGTACCATGCTATATTATACTAATTATTACCGTAACACGTACTACGTCAAGTATGCCATAATCCCACTGCCACCGCATACGTCAGGCCTCATTTAACTCTTTTCTTGAGGAGGGTAGTGTGCCTGCCTGCCTGCCTCTCTGCCTGCCCGCCTGCCCGCCTGGGGAAAACTTGGCACCCATGGACAGGGAAAAAAGGGTAGGAAATAAGCACAGAATGCACAGGAGAAGGGAAGGGGTCTGCCATATCCTTTGAGATTTGGATGATGATTACCCCCTGCAAGTATGATATCGGGACAACCACACACACCCTATGCCCTTTTGACTTCACGCCCTGCTCCTCCGAGATGAACTATGCCAGCTTAGCCTGGCCGGCCGGTCTTGGCTAGCCCTCGCGGTAAACGAACGAACGAACGAACGGAACCAGCTTTTCCGTCCAGCTCGCGTCGACCGTCCTGCTGAGGAACTCAAGTATTATAAGCGAGCAGGATTTCCCTTCAACACTGACGAGACCACTTATTGATACATATATTTGGCACTGAAGTTACAAGTGTCATAATAAAAGAGAACTGCAGGGGAGGAGGAGTGGGAGGGGGGGGGGACCTTTTTCCCCAGAGGTATTGAGGACGGAGGGGGAGTACAGTACTGTACTCGCCAAATGCAAAAGTATGATACTTGTACATATCCGGAAAAGGCGCCGTTTTTTTTGTTGCACGGTCCCGCTCTCTCATCCCACCTCATGGCAAGAATGCAACAACCCAAAAAAATCTATCTAAGAAATCGGGGGTTAGGGTTGGTGCCTTTTCCGGATATTATGGTAATATTATTATTATGATACTTTTGCATTTGGTGGGTATCATGGGGTATCACTCGTGTGCACTGACTGACTGACGCGGTAGAGTAAGATAAATGAAGGTCAGGTAGGTAGGGATGATCCTTTTCTTCTTCTTCTTGCTTTCTTCTCATTGCTTTCTTCTCATTGCTTTCTTCTCATTGCTTCCTTCCTTCCTTTCTCGAATTCTAATCTATATGTTGGTTGGTTGGTAGGTAAGAGTGTTAATTACCAGGGGGGGATGGATGGATGGAGGAGGGAGGGGGGGGGGGGGGGGGTAACGTACTCGCCCCAAGCCAAAAGCACGGTGCCCTCCGAGAACGGGGCGTGAGTGTGGGTATCATATCATAGGTGTGGGAAGATTACGGTATATCTGAATTAGCCCTCATAATATGTACTTGTACACGCAGGGAATTTTTATTTTTTAACTCTTTTATTTACCATATATCCGCCGAACCCCTGTTTTCGGGTATTTATGGGGGTCTCGGGATGTGGGTATATGCGGGTTTGGTTATGGGAATGGGGTGAGGGGAATGGTAATGTAGGAAAAAAAAAAGTCTTTTCTTTTTCTTTTTTTCCCTTCTTCCCGTTTCTTAATTCTTTTTTGTCCTTCTTTTTTTGGTAATGGTAGTGGTGGTGGTGATGGTTTTGTTGCGAGGATGTTCTTGTTGGATTATGTGGATGGTGGGAATCATCGCGGTGTACTCGGGTACGTAATTGGGCTGAACTTTGGAGTGGGAGATTGACATAACGGGGGAAGTATCGTATGTATGGTACTATGATGGATGGATTGCAATGTTTTTTTATTTATTAAAAAAACGGTACGATACATGGTTCGGGGAATAGTGCTGTACATTACTACTTGTAGCACTAGAATATTGCTCCTACTTATCATACCTGGGATCTGGAAAAAAACAAAAACAAAGGTCAGTGAATATATGTTTACACCCGGAAAGGAGAGGTAGATAAACAAGTATACATCACACATACATACATGTGTATACATGAATAACTTATCTACCTTACCTACATATACGCGTACTCACTCACTCACTCACCCCTTCCTTCCTTCCCTCTAGAGAAGAAAAAAGAAAAAAAGAAAAAAAAAAGAATAATAATAATAATTCGGACCACCCCAAACCGTTCCCACCGGTTCACGCACCGGCCGTGTAAGCATTTACATTCACATTCATACATACATACATAATATTATATACAGTCGCACCTCGCTATCCCGGATGGCCAAAATTCAAGGAATCTGTCCGGGACAGCGAATTATCCGGGACAGTGAGTTAGGCTTTGGTGTAAAAAAATTCAGAATTCAGGGAATTTCGTCCGGGACAGCGGGGGATCCGGGAAAGCGAGATCCGGGATAGCGAGGTGCGACTGTACATACATACGATAGAATGCCGGGAGGTCAACAACTCAACTCCCGCTCGTGGGGGGGGGGCAATTTACTCCCCCCCCCCCTCCTCCCCTGAAAAAACAAACAAGGTAAGTCTTGGCTAACCACGTTTTTGGTGTCGAGTCCCTGGCGTAGGATGTTTACTCACTTGTATGATACTCGAGCACTTCTGTTTTACGGGGGTGTATCGGTCGTACAGGGGGAGTTCTGTCTGCCCCTTTAGCCTGTCCCTTTCTTTCTTTCTTTTTCTTCTTCTTTTCTTTATATAAAAAAAAAGTAGAAGCGGTTTGTTCACTGTGATACGTAGGTTGGTCTACTTGTGGAGGTTGTATATATATAGCTATGAATAATGGTATTATGGTGATTTATTTGCTGGTTGGTAAGTAAGTGTAAGTAAGTTGATGACGAGCACCATGGTTCGTTACTAGGTTTACTTGTAGTACTGTGGGTGCACAGATAGGGATTTTAAAGATTTCTTAACATTTTGTTTTTATTTTATTTTTATTTTTATATAGGGGATGGTGGGATGGGGCTTTTCCGGGGATGTGGGCGTTTTTGGATGTGCATTGTGGGGTTTGGAGATATAGTGCTAGAGGTATGATAGATTGTGTTTGTTTGTTTGTTTGTTTGTTTGTTCCGCGGAGTATGATGGCGACGGTGATGATGGAGTGGTTCTCTTGCTTGGGTTACTCGGTGTGTATTATGGGAATAGGAGAAGGTGGTGGTGGTGGTGGTGGTGGTGGGAGAAATACTGATGCTAGGGTGGAGATCTGGGATTCGTTGCTGGGGGTTTACTTATTGGGGCTAGAGTTGTTGGTTCGACCTGTTGTTGCGATCATTTCTCTGGTTGAGGTGCTGTCGTGATATACTCGAGTACCGGTAATAGACTCGTTGGGGGAATGTTATAGTAATTATTGTCGGTGTGTGCTCATATCTACTATATGTCGGGTAATGAACTGTGAAAAAGGTGGTTTTTTTCTTTCTTTTTTCCCTGCTGTAGAGCACTATATGTGCTTTCTTCTCTCTATGCTAAAGGTGTAGGGGGTTTCCCATTGACAATTAGCACTCTCGGGAACCTCTAGCCTGTTTGGAAATGTGCAATTGCCCTCGGGCACTCGCATCCGTAAAGTTCTCATAACGCCCGACCTATGCCAGGTGTGTGGCGGTGTCTTGGCAACGACGATGTACTCGAGTACTTGTACTAGTACGAGTACTGTACCGCGCCCCTGGATTGTGGACGGCGATTAATTATTGTTTCCAGGTTGCTGCTAAGACACCGCCACATATGCCGGGGGTGTTGCTAATTTATTACCAAGCTGTACCATAATGCTACGGTAATTTACATAATAACCGTGATTTAACTCGTGTGGTATCACGAAAAAAATAATACGGTTCAGAGTATACGGTAATTGGAAGCCATTTACTTATTTCCCTGGAGAAGCTGAACTATTGAGGTGTAACAACCAGCATCACGGTCCGATGAGCGGGTGGTGATACAAGACGCGGGAAGGAGAACAGCCCGAGAACGTGAGTACGGAGAAAACCCCGGGGTGGGAGTTCCAAAGCCTGGCGGAGGGAAGTCCAACCTGGAACATACGTATCTTATCTTGCATAAACCAACCAGGGTCCAGATCCCGAGATAGCCAAAAGCTTAAAACCGAGCTGGAGCGAGCCTTCGTTCTAATCCCTCGAATAGCCGGAGCGGTATCAAACATGTATCAAGTCCTCCATGCACGACGCAGACATATAATCTATCTGGAAGTGATTGGTAATGGACCTGACGTCAATCTCGGCACGAAAAGAAAAGTATTCCTTCAACTAACGAAGATAGAGAGCTTCGTAGTTGTACACACTAATGCCTTTTCTCAAAACAGAGCAAAAATCCAACCCCCTATTTTCCTCCGCTGGTCGCCCCCGTCGGGTAATAGAGAGTAGGAATGTCACAAACAAGTTGATCGCAAACAAACTGGTCGCGCACGCGTGGGAAAAGTTTGACATTTTATGGCTGGTACATTTTCGCATTTGCGTCCCCCACTCATCCACCATGCCATACCATAGCCAAGTCGATCACCAAACTCCGCCCGGAAAAGAAAAGAGAAGCTAAAAGAGAGCCGGAATCGCAAGAGGTGCTTAGGCAGTTTCGCGTTTTCCCTCTTTGAGCTCCTTCTGTTGGAGAGTTAGTCGTCATTCATGCGAACCCATAGGGTGCGGTGATGGAGTGGGGGAGGGGGAGTGGGCGTACCAAGGCCTTCATCGTTCCATGAAGAGCATGTCTGGCAATTCTGTTAGTACGAGCCTCATTAAGGGAAATAAGTAAGCAAGACAAACCTGTGGTTCCTTCGGAACTTGGGATCAGTTCCTTTCAAGGAAGGATATCTGTAGGTCTTCGGCTTCTTGATGCCATTCCTGTGCGCTATTTTCCACCATCGAATTAGTTCCTCCGGATTCGCGAGTTTCGCCCGGGCGAGATTCTCTTGGAAATACCTTTCGCGCTGTTGTTGTGCTGAGAGGAGTTCTTAGACTTGGCCATTGTGTGAGGCTGTTGATGGCAGATGTGTTGTTAGTGATGCTGTTGTTTGCTAGACGATAGCATGAAGGTGATGATGGAGGTTGTGTGGAGAGTGTTTGTGTGGGAGTCACGGTTAGGGCTTGGACCCTGTGGCTTAGTCAGATTGGCGTCTTGGCATTTTGAGCCTGTTGGGGCTGGAAGTCTCGATAGGTTTAGGCTGCGGGACCAGGGTCCAAGATATGCGGGGACTAACTTTGGAGACGGGGGTACTCGAGTAAGAGGGTCGTTATTGAGGGGCTTTGCTTGACGGCCATACGAAATTATGGCAAATAATGATCCCTGATCTTTAAACCAAGGTAATTTGGGATCTGGATGTGCGGGTGCGGGTCTTCTACCTATCGGTAGCCCGCGATAGCGGTATTGGGAATGTCACCATCGGATTCAATTTGTCCCTGAGTCGCGGTTTCTAATATGTTTCACTTATGGCGACTCTGGATTTGATGCGGGGTTTTTTTTGGTATTCAATTATCATGCTTTTCCCCTATTTTCCAACTTATTTAGTAGCAAATAGATATCTAGCTAGTAAAACCCCCTCTACAAGAAAAAAACAAGTAAAAAGTAACAACGAAACAACGAGGCCGAATGATCGTTTTTATCGCAGAAAAGCAGAGGACCGTCTATCACCTATTGTACATGAACTCAATCTTCTAACTCTTCACGACAAGCGGTAAAGCGCTAGCAACTTTAGCCAATCGCTGTGCCCGCATCTTCTTGAACCATCTAAACAGTAGGATGAAGATCAATTCCATCCTTAAACACCCAAATCAGCGCCTATCCAGGAGTATTTCATGGTTTCTATGGAATCTTACCTCTCCTTGCTCATCATGAGAACACCTTGGACCAACAGCCCTTTCACAAGCTGCGGCCCAATACCTTTGAACAGTCCCAGAGCCCCCTCCTTTTCAACAATCACCTTCATAACTTCCCCGAAGCTCTTGTATGCCTTTCTTCCTGGGGGAGGAGCACTCTGTAACCCAACCTTGGCTACGATCAACGGCTGGGTAGCTAGCGTTGCCAAACTCTTACTAAGAGCACCGAGCAAGAAAGCCTCCCCGGGGCTCAACCTATCCCTTCCCTTGAACAGAATCTGCTTCAACCGCTGGTAGCATCCATACGTGATCGCAGGATTAATCACCAGCACAAGCGAAGCTTTCAACCCCCGCCATAATCCCGACACGCCATCCTCGCCGATGACTTCTTGGGCGGTAGCGAACAGACCAAGTGGTTTCGCGCTGTATGGTCGGGTCTGTTGTCTGGTTGTCACGACCGCAACGGGAATAGTGAACAACTGAGCTAGGGCTCCCGCTACTGCTCCTAGAGACAGCTCAATAGCGGTAGAAGGTGCGCCAGTTGTCGATTTTCTCAGGTAGAAATTCCGGACGAGAGTGTACCAGTAGAAATATGCGAAATTTGTGCTCGCGACACCGATCAGAGAGCCTACCATTCCAGTATAAAGCCCATTGACGCCGCTTTTCGCAATAATTTTTTGAATCGCGTCAACAGCGGAGGTGTAAATCTCCCCTTCTTCCTCCTCGCCGCATCTGGGAGGACTTCGGTTAGATTATTGTAATCTGAGCAGAACATAGCTGCAGAAAGAGGCCCACTTTGACACATTCCCATTCTCTAGCGACTTTTCGGTGTTTTTTGGTTCTCGCTTGACCTGAACTTGAAGCTTTGTCTTCACTCTAGCGACACCCCTCACTCCTCATTAACCTCTCATTTCCTTAACCATTTCTATCCCATAATAACAATAAAAAAAGACGAAAGAAGAACGTACATATCCAAGGGATAGACCGCAGCGTTAGCCAGTACTGCACCCGTCGCACCCGCAAGAGCGTACCCCCAACTCGGCAACGGAGCTTCCTTTGATTGTCCTGCCATCGTTTTGTAAAGAGCAGGCAGGAACAAAGGAAGAGGGAAGAAAGAGAGATGAACGTTATGATAAGAGCATCTGCACGGTCCCAAGGAAGCTGGTTGATGGGACCCGTGCAGTACCGAGGTTGCTCGGGAATGCCTGGTGGGCGGGTATTCGAGCTATGTCATTGTGGCGTTAACAGGGGGGATTGTTTGTGGCTTACGCGGGGGAATGGAAAGATGTGAGTGGGATCGTGTAAGGCGCTGGTTACCCGGTATCGGAAGTTACTCTGTTACTCTGGGCGGTAATTGTCGTACAGGCCCAGGCTCGAGTATTCGGTCGGCGGATAGGGATTAAGAAAGTCCGGAAGTCTTTTGGCCTATGAATTCTTTGTCTAACACCGTAGACTGCTGGCGCGTTTGTTTGTTTTGCGAGTGAGAGTTTATGAGAGGCTGGTTGAGGTGGGGTAGACTTGCACTTGCTGCAGTTTCAGGTCACGCGCACCCCGACTTTGGCATGCAGCGGGTAGTTTTGTGAATAATGTGCAGAATTCGGTCTCCTGGGTCCTGAACCGAGGCGTGCCGGGGTGGAGTCCAACCGCCAGTAAACTTAACGCAGCCTGCAGTACTATACTTGTACTGTAAGGCTTTGAAGCGCAAATGAGGCGGACATGCTCATAGGTTCCTGGAAGGTTTGGCCGGTCAGAGGGCAGAATATCATGAAGCTTCTGTGGTGGGCGCTGTTTGCGTTCGGCTGACTTTTTCCCCCTACCCAAGCTAGACTGACAGTCCCTCTATTCCATGAAGTTAGTAACGTTATTATGTTAATCCCTGCTAAAAAAATAGTTGAGATCAGCTCTTTCCATGATTACACTCGCCAAATTTTGACCGAATCCTCGTCGCTTGTACTCACCCTACTAAGTACTATACTAGTAATACTAGTACGGTTGAAGGCCGTCTACTACCACCTCGCTTTAAGAAGACACTTTTAATAACTTGTTGAGGCAATCATTTCCATTACCACTGGTCTTCAAGAGTTCTCGTCATCGGGCTATCTCAACAGCAGCGTTCAAGATTTATTTAAGCGTGTAAAAAATAGGTCTCCCTTTTTTCCTTTCACTACTCTCGCGGAGTCTACCTTTCATAGTGCTTCTGGAATGGCATACTTCATGCTACTATTTATGTGGGAGTTCATGAGCGTGAAGTGTGAGGCAGCTAAGATCAATCAATTATCGCATCGAGTCAAATCTTGAATATGTATCAACAGTCACTGGAAATGCCACGAGGCGAAGTAGAAACTGAAAAGATAAAAGAAAAACCCGTTGAATCAGGTAGCTAATACCCAAAGTCAAGTAAAAGTAACCATAGAAAGAAAGATGCACGCCGGCAGTTTATTGTGATGATCCCCCGGGTTTCGGAATTTCAAACACTGGAGAAGTAGTGCTGATCAAGTCCACCTCTAATTTTTCTCAGGAGCCTCCTTTAATTCGCCCCAGTGAGACTCAATCCTGGCCCTCTTTTTATCCTTAGCTTTAAGCTGCCAAATCTCGACATTTGCCATGAAGTTTCTAAGTGCAGCTCCAAGTCTTTCACCAGGAGGTGAATTTAAATTAGCATATTCCTAAAACACACATCTACCGCCCTAAATCCTGGAAGGGATATCAATCTCTTACATCTTCTTATCTTCCGGGTTGAGATAATTGTATTTGCCAGGGGAAGCTTCAGTAAAGTAAACGGGGCCGATATTTTCCATAAGAATCTTCTCCAGAAGGGCAGTCTTGGAGCCGGCCCAGGGAGGAGGTCTGGTACAGAAAATAATCGTGTTGTCGCGAAGGTACTCACGGAGAACATCGCGAATGGCATAAGTCGCCAAGATGGGGATGTCTGTGCGAAGAGTAAAGAGCTGTATAGCCTTGTTCAGGCGGGCAGTGAGAGTCGGAGTGTTGCGCTTTCCGATGCTTCCATTCATGGTGGGCATCTTGGACTCGATGGGGAAAGATGGGGAGACGTTGGTGTGAGAACCGGTAACTAGAGTTTCGCATGCGCGGAGTAGTATTGGGATAGAGAAGGAGAGGGGGAGGGAGGGTGGTAAATAAGGTGCGCGTGGGCCAGTAGAGTGGTGGGGTTTACCCTTGGGCGGATTGCTGGGTGGGTAGATGGGTTGAAGGCGGGGTTTTTTTTGTATCATATGATAACACTCGCAGACTCTCATCCTCTAGGGCTTGAGGGAAGGAGAGTAAGAAAGGTGGGGCCTGTCTTGTTTCTCGCATTAAGGACATTGCTACTTGAAATGGGGTGTTAACCCAAATACGTACTGAGAATGTGGGTTCTCTGGATAAGGGCCAATGCATTCAGGGAATTATTTTTTTGCCTTTCTGTCATTTGCTCCTAAGTGCGCCTATGTTTGAAGGGCAAGGAATTAAGATTCTTCTAACTGTCTAAGCCCATTTTTTTCTCACCCAGCTTTCTGTGAATAACATTACGATGGAGGATATCTGTGGCTGGAGTAATTTGCAAGGGAAATATTGTCCATCTTCAACTACTAGAGGATTTTCAACTATTAGTATAATGAGGATTAAGGTTCTACCGGGTGATAGAGTAGGTGATCCTCTGCACACTGATAACTTTAAGGGGGGGGTGGGGGCATCACAGGTTTTCATGGAGATATTAGGGTTTAAAGTGGGTAAAAATTTTGGTAGAAGCAAGAGAAGATCTGGGATAGGTTAATTATTGTTAGTTTCCTTGGCAAGGACTGTTGGTTGATATTTGCTAAGATATTGACCTCGAAAGGGGAGTCTTAGTAAATTAACCTGCTGTTGATAAATTAGTATGAATGTCGGCCTATTCTCGCTACAGATGTCCCTCACCATAGTTGGGATGAACAGGCTCCTTTGCTGCCTAAAAACCGTTGTCTTCGGGTCACCCGTGAGCCACTATCACGCTGAGTGGTAGTTTAGTGGGGCCCCTGATCACCACCTCTCAATCGTGCCAAGCCATTTCTAAATCGAGCTGCGTGTCACCCCACCATGATGACATACTGGTCCCACGCTCCGACATCCCCATTCCTGCACAACAACCACCCAGCGACAATATGAACGACTTTTCTGACATCCCACCACTCCCTACAGCAAGTTGGGACGTATTAATTTCCGGCACCGGAATCAAACAATCCCTCCTTGCAGTGTAGTTATTATCCCACTCTCTCTCCCCACCATCCATCCGGGTCACTTATAGAGCTAACGCAGCCCAGAGCACTCTGTCGCGCTGGCAAAACCGTCCTACAGCTCGACAAGAACTCCTACTACGGGGGTAGTGCTGCAGGCTTCTACTCGCTCTCTGAGGCAGATGCGTGGGCGGCGAGAGTAAACACTGGAGACGAGGTCGGAGTAACAAATGCTGTTGTCGTTTCGAACGTTGGAGAGGGGGTTGGTAGGGGTGGTGGGAGGGGGTATACGCTTTCTTTAGCGCCGCATTTGGTTTACTGGCATAGCAGCGTTTTGGGAATGCTACGGAGGGCGGACTTGACGGATGGATTTTCCTGGCATGCTGTTGGGAGTTGGTGGGTGTGTTTGACGGAAGAGGAGGTTGCGGTGCCGGCGATGGCGGCGGGAGTGGGCGGTAGTGTTGGGCTGGCGGAAGTCGGGATTAAGGCTGCGAAGCTCGCGTCTGCGGCTGGGAAGAAAAGGGCTGGGTGGAATAAAGGGCGGAAGAAAGAGCCAGCTGCTGAAGCTGTTCTGGGGGGGGGGGAGGGACTGGTGGGAGTACAGGCAACCCAAGCAGATAGCGGAACTACTCTACGGAAGGTTGGTAATTTTCGGGAGGTCGCTTGCACGTTCGAAGACGTTGCTTGGAGCAAGGACCTAACGGACAAGGACCGAGGGCAACTTGGTGAATTTCTACGCTTTGTGATGAAACACAACGATCCCACCGACCAAAAGTATACACAAATCTTCGAGGGTATTCTCCCGTATCTGGATAAATTCTTCTTGCAAAACTAACTGTATTATCACCAGAAAACCGCCAAACACCCTTTCAAACATTCCTCTCAACAACCTTTCCAATACCCCCATTCATCACTACCTCCATCTGCTCACTAACCCTCCTCTCGTCTGCACCCTCTGAAGTCACCCTCGAGCAAGCCCTCCCTCGCCTCGCGACGCACTTCGCATCTCTGGGTCAAATCCCAGACGTGCGCTCAGCCGCAGCACTCACAATCGCATACGGTGGTTCCGCCGAGCTCTGCCAAGTCCTATCCCGCGCGGCCGCCGTAGCCGGAGGCATCAACGTTCTCGGCCGGGGCGTCAAGTCGCTGTGCTCCAATGAAAAAAGCGACGGAAATCGGAGATTAGAGGCGCAGCTGGAAAGCGGTGAGACGGTATATGCTGACTGGGCCATTGGTGAAGCTAGTGATCTGGCAAAGGAGGTTAAGCCATCGGGTGGGAAGTCAATGTTTAGGGGAATTTACATCATCGACGCCGAGGTGGGGTGGCTGTTTGAGCGGAAGTATAAAGATGAGAACATTACCCCTGCCGCGGCGGTTGTAGTTGTCCCTGGAAATGGTGAGGGGGCTCCTGTTTATGTCCTTGCGAGATCGGGCGTGTTAGGAGAATGCCCAAGGGGTCAATGTGAGTTTACAAATTTAGAGTCTCTGGCGGTGTTACTAATAAGGGTAGGCTTACTCCACGCGATCACTGCGTCATCCTACGAAGACATGACCACCGCTGTCGATCGGGTCTTACAAACATGCTCATCCATGCCAAAGATACTATATTCGCTCCAGTACACTGTTGCTATTCCCAGCCCGGAGATCGACGTGGCAGATGGCGCTGTGATATTAGATCCACTAACTCAGGATATAGCGCTCCAGGACGACGTACTGGAAGAGTCGTTGAGGGTCTACGAGAAGGTTGTAGGGACTCGGGAAGGGTTTATGGATGTTTCGGAGGAGATTCGGAGGATGAAGGAGGAGATGGAGGAGTAGGGGGCTCTTTTTATTTTTCTTTGTGAGATATTTTATGATAGGTTAGATTGGCTGTAGAAAGTGGTTCGAGAATTGCTTTTTTTATGTATTCTATAATTGAAAGAGGCGTGTGCTGCTAGTGCTCGAGTACTCGAGTATGGTTTTCAACGCCACTTAGTCGGTAGAGCCGTAGGGAGGCCCTAGAGGCGGCTCAGCTCAATTGGCGGAGAGAGGGGACTGCATTGGACTAGACTAAATTGGATTCCCAAGCCTAAATCGCCCAATAACCAAATCGCACATTCACAATTAATCACTCGACTCTCCGTACACCAACTTTTCTTAACCTAGTATAGTAAATCTACCCAAACAAAAGGAGTGCTCAGACAGTGGTTGGCCGACTGGCCGGCCCCGTTGTAGGTCGCTTCTCTCCTCCTTCTCCTCCTTCTCCTCCTTCTCCTCCTTCTCCTCCTTCTCCTCCTTCTCCTCCTTCTCCCCCTTCTCCCCCTTCTCCCCCTTCTCCTCCTTCTCCCCCTTCTCCTTCTCCCCCTTTCCATCCTTCTCCTCGTTCTCCCCCTTTCCATCCTTCTCCCCCTTCTCCCCCTTTCCATCCTTCTCCCCCTTCTCCCCCTTTCCATCCTTCTCCCCCTTCTCCCCCTTTCCCTCTTTCTCCCCCTCTCCCCTTCCTACGGTAGCGCCTCCCTAACACGCCCCGGCGTCCCCATAGGCGCTCAATAAAGCCCCCACACTCCGTTCCATTGCCCTTATCCGGCCCCTGCCCCATGGGCAGCAATCCAGCCGCAATATCATGCCTGCGTCTAAACTCCTCAAACATAGCGTTGAATTCGGCCTCTGTCAATTCCTTGGGCACCATCACCTCCTCCACCGCCACTGGCCCTGGTGGCGGCAGCGACTCGGAATTCGACTTGATGCCCCGCCGGTGGAGCCGGTTAGGTCTACGGGTCGCGCGGAGGTCCTGTACGAGGCGTTGGAGTCTTTCCGGGTCCATGTATGATGATCTGCTGTTGGTGGGGGGGGCTGTGCCTGGGGTTACGGAGCGGGGTGGTGGTGGTGATTGTGGTGGAGGGGGTGCTGGTTTTTTTCTCATCATCCATTTTCGGGGAGTGGCGAGCTTGCTGGTGACGAAATTGGTGAGGTAGTTTGGTTCGTAGGTTTTTGTGAGGTCTTTCGGTGGTGGGGGTTGCGCGGGGAGGGTGGTGGCGGTTAGTGCTAGGGTGCTGAGGAGGAGAAGGGGGAGGAAGAGGGTGATTGGGGTGTGCATTTTTTGATTTTCCCTTTTTCGCTCACCGGTGATGGGGAAGGGGGATCAGCGGGAGTGAGGAGGGAGTTGGGGAAGGGGAGTTTTTATTTTATTTTTCGTGAACGCTTATGGGAGTTGTGTAATTTCGCTAATTGATACCTGATTTTTAAGATTTTTGGATGGTTACATTGTAGCTATGGCAATATGATGGCGAGGGCCCGGAGTATGTCTAAGTGGCTACCCCCTCCGGAACCCAAACCTTTATTCCTTTATCGAACCCGCCAGTAACCAGAACCTCCTTCCCGTCGACGGTTCCGGTCCACAGCGATCTAACTTTCTCGCTGCCTTCCGATGCCTTTAATCTCGCCACCACTTTCCCGGTCTTCCGCTCGATCCCCCTCACTACTCCGTCGTCGCCATTGACCCATACTCCGTCTCCACCCACTCGCCAGCCAAATACGGCCGTGCTGTACGCGCTTTGCGGTGCACCGGTAAATACCTCCATAATTACCTCTTCGCTGTCGGCCCGTACGAGCAGAAGTTTCATGTGAGGTACTGAAGACGTAACAATCCCTAAGAGGGAGCTATCGTTGGGATGCGGGAGGATGGACATTGCGTGGAAGGTTACCCATGACGTCGCCGTAGGAGATAGATTTCTCTTCGAATGTGCCGGAAGTGAGGGGGCTAGGAGATGGTAGTTTAGAAAGGTACTATCCCGAAGGGAGTAGATGAGGGCTTCCTCGCCGGTTGGGAGAGTAACGAATGATATTGCCTCTGGATGAGCTGGGAGTCGGAGTCTGTGGAGCTCCGATAGCTTCGGTGCCCTTTCGCCTTCATAGGTTAGAGAATATAGCACAATCGTCTTGTCGTATCCGCTGGTTGTGATGTAAGGGAGCTTTTCGTGTACAAGGACCTTCACAGCGTATTTATCGTGTGGCTTGTCACTTGATATGACATCTCCACTTGCGGCGTCGGATATCACCACATGCCCACTCATCGAAGTCGAGATGAGCCACTTCGACTGTAGAACTGCACAGGAGAGAATTGCTGATGGGTGTAGATGAGTGTGGGATCTTAGCAGCGTGTAAGGTGCTGTCGCGGAGTATATTCGGAGGGCTCTATCAGCGGTGGTGACAATTAGGGCGGGCCCGCCGAGGACCCTGATATCCGCTACTAATACGAAGAGGACATTTGAAGCTGGGGTGTCTGGGTCCGATACTGAGTGTGGGATAGAGGGATCTTTTCTTTGTTAGCTGAGGCTTGTGAGGGATGGAGAGGGTTGAGCTGGGGTTACAGGGAATGGAGAAATCCGACTCATCGTTGTCGGATATTACGGCTTTCTCTAGGCTGAGCGACAAGTCAAACTGGCGCTTTTCATCAAGCACTTTCTCTATCGTCAGGCCACCGCCTGGGCCAGGATCTACTGAGATATCGCCTAGGTTGGCTTCTTCCAGGAAGATTTTAAGGGACTGGAAATGACAGTTAGCATTACTGCATTAAAGCCGAGAAAGAGCCGTGAACCTTTTCATAGCCGTTCGATTGCAGGAAGCGGGCTACAAGAAGTGCGGGGGAGTCTAGTGCGGGCATGGTGGGGAAGATGAATTGTCGGGGTACAATTGTCTGTGCTCCAACGGAATATGATATGCAGGATTATGACGCCATGCCCCGAGCCCCACTTATGAGACTCGGTACCGTGATTGTGCCTTACAGATGTGTCGGTACTGTGATCATCTATTCTCAAGTTTTCATGGTATGAGATTCTAATGGCCTGCCGGTATTGTGAGGAAAAGTGCATAGATGGCGATAAGTTGGCCTGTCAGATCTCTACCACGGGGGCTTGTAGTTAGAGTTGTTGTTTAATTTTGGCTTCTCTCTCCCTTGTTACCTTTAACCGCCAAGGATTGAGGCTCCATTGGACCCTAAGCCCTCTCTGACCCTGATTCCTTAGCAGCCCAGAGAATGCCAGCGGCCTAAGGTAAAGCAACAACCGTTGGCCTGCAAACACCTTCCAGCGGCTTACCTTACCGCTAAACACCTCTCCGGCTGCTCTCTTCAAACGTGTTCATATCTTAGCTCGAACAAACCCACCTCCGACTTGGCAGGACAAAGCACCATCTTCCTCCTATCCAAATAACCCCAACCCCAACATTTGTTCCTGAGGACAGACAATATGGCGACAGGGTTCGCTCCCCCTCCACAGACCTTCGCTCAGGACGATGTCCAGCTGAGTTATAACGATTATCAAGATGACCTTATGGACTACGAGGGCGCTTCCGCTGTCTTCCCAGCAGCGCAACAGCAGGCACAGGCACAAAATAACGGAGACGAAGCCATGGAGCTCGACGAGCCAATCTCTGGAGACGACAAGCTAGTATCTGAGAAGGTGCACTTAAGAGGCGTGGATAATATGAAGACTAGCGAGGTCGAGGCGTTTGCGAGCGAACATTTTCAACCAGCACCGACTAGAGTGCAATGGATTGACGATACATCTTGTAAGTAATCCTGAGCTTTGTTATCTGGGTTGAACTGACGATGAGAGATAACTGCAGGCAACCTCATCTACGAATCGCCCGATATTGCACTTGCGGCCCTGAGCTCTCTCGCGGCTGAACCTGCGGGGCTACCTGTTCTTCAGCTAAGGCCTGCTAAGGCAGCGTCCTTACATCCGGATTCCCGGTTGCACGTTCGGATCGCGAGTGTGGATGATAAGAAGGAGCCCGGCGCTCGGGACAGAAGTAGATTTTATCTATTCCATCCTGAAGAAGATCGTGTGGAACAGATAGAGCGAAGGTATGTTTTCTGGATCCACCGGTGTACCCTGTGTAATGGGCTTTATCCTCACCGCCTACTGTTTAGGAAACGCGAAGGCGCCCGCCGTAGAGAAGACAGAGATTACGACAGACGGTATTTCGATTCCCGCGAACATGATCGCCGCCGTAAGCACAACGTTGAACAATTTAGCACAGACTTTTACGATGATGATGCGGCAACTCGGGAAAGCCGTAACAGCGCCAGGCAGTCCCGCGGTTATGATCGGTCAAGGTCTATCTCTCCCCGCCGGAGAAAGAACATAGAACTGTTCCCTGAAAGAAAGCGGGAACCAATGGAGGTTGGGCCACGGGTTAGAGTAGCTAAGGAGTTATTCCCGGAGCGCGTCGGATCTCTGTTGAGTCGAGACAGAGATCGCGATCCACTGAGCACGGAGCGTGAGGGCTCTGGCTCTAGAGAACTATTCCCTAACAAGCTCAGTAACCAACGTTTTAGATCAGATAGGTCTCTATCTCCGCAGAAGGACATTTCACCTAGTCCCCCGTCTCCTCCGGGGAGGGGCGGTTCGGCAGATAGGCGGTTGGAGTTACTCCCCAAGAAATTAGAGAATCGAATTTCTATGCCTGGAAGAAGTCTGGAGGATAGGATCAACCTTGACGGAACAAGCAATGGAGGAGAGGGCCTCAAAATTAGAGGGAGAGGGATGAAGAGGGACAATTTATTCGCGGAGAAACTAAGGGCTTCTAAAGGTGAAGAATTGGTGTTCGAGGACAGTGGTGGTGGTGGGAAGAGGAGCAAAGGGAGAAGAAGGGATAAGGCGGAAGATATGTTTAATTGAAGGAGATGCACCTGCAATTTTCCTATCCAACCTTTCCTTTTCCTTTTCCCTTTCCCTCTCCTTTTTTCTTTAACACAAAAGGATGTTTCATTATTATTATTTGGTGTTGTGAGTCTGCTTTATCCCTACTTCTGCTATAACTGGAAATATGTCAGCGTTTACCGGTAGTCAAGAAATGCTGTTATCAATGAAACGAGGGATTCCATGATCCTTCCGGGTTTTGGGGATTACAAAAAATTAATACAGGTGGCACTCTTTCTGAGTCTGGTACTGCACTTGGGTGTAGCTGCGTCGCCTGGAGTTTGGGCTGTGTGATAGCATTAGCGTTCGTATAGTACTGAACGGTTCGAGTGTTGTCTCTACTATTATACAGTCTCATCACTCCTCTTCTGTCTGTTTCTTGGCTCTACATACTGTATGCAACGGAACATTTGTGAGAGCTTTGTGTCAGAAGAATTAGGCATTGGCTGTGTCGCTCAATTCTGAGTAAGTTGCTGTTAATTATTATGACTCTTTCTTTCTAAATCTCAAAATATCGATAATATTGGGGCTCTTTATCGACTCACCGTACCGTGACTCAAGCTACCTCAAACCCGTCCCCGCTACCGCACCATAAATAAGATAAACTGCCCCACCCGCCATCCCTCAACCCCGCAAATAACCACTCCTTCCTACTTGAAATCGACGTCCCCGCAGTCCGCCGCCAAAAACATAAACCATGGCGACAGATTTATCATCGTCAAATCGTTTGTCCCCCCCTAGGTCGCCGCAGTTTACAGTAGCTAAAATTTAACTTTTTCTCTAAAGCGATTGGTCGCAGCACAGGCCCCGCCACAGACTCCGTCCCTGGCCCCTCGACAGAAACAAAGACAGCCGTTCAAGATGCCGTAAATACTGGTGCTGGGGCCGCAGGCCCGTCAAAACCAAAGACTGAAAAAGAGCGTATGGACACCCTGATTCTTTAAGGCTACATATTGAAGGAAGGAAGGAGCGAGTGGGGGCTGATTATGCGCGTTCGGAACAGTTGAAAGGGAACGCAAGAAGGCCGAAAAGGAAGCTAGGTTTGCTGCGAAAAAGGCAAAGGCTGACGAAGCTAAAAAGAACGCTCCTCCAAAGGCCGAGAAGAAAGAGAAGAAGGTAGAGACTGCTGTTGTTGAACCATATGTTGAGGAGACTCCTCCGGGACAGAAGAAGAGTGAGTCCTATTGTTCACTTTTTTTCTTTCTTTTTTTCGGAGGCGAATTGAGGGGCTAACACAGGGCGACAGTTCTGAAATCTCTTGATGATCCAGCATACAAGTCTTATAATCCAGAGGCTGTTGAATCGGCATGGTACGACTGGTGGGAGAAGGAAGGATTCTTCAAGCCAGAGTTCACCCCCGAAGGTGGAATCAAGCCTCAGGGGATGTTCATGGTTCCGGCTCCTCCACCAAATGTTACCGGTGCGTTACATATCGGGCATGGTTTGACCATTGCTATTCAGGATACCATTATCAGATGGTTTGTTAGTTTAATCTAGTGAGATGGGCTATTGCGCTCACAGCTTTGTAGGAATCGCATGTTAGGGAAGACAGTCCTTTTCTTACCCGGATTCGATCACGCAGGTATCAGCACGCAGAGTGTGGTTGAGAAAATGCTCTGGAAGCAGAAAAAGACCCGACATGATCTTGGGCGGGAAGCATTCACAAAACTGGTGTGGGAGTGGAAAGAGGAGTACCGTACCAGGATCAAGAACCAGCTCAAGAGGATGGGAGCGTCTTACGATTGGACCAGAGAAGCCTTCACTATGGACGAGAACTTGTCGAAAGCTGTCGCGGAAACTTTCGTTCGTCTGCATGAGGAGGGGATCATCTATAGGGCCAATCGTCTTGTCAACTGGTGCTGTAAACTCAACACTACCCTATCAAACTTGGAGGTAGACAACATTGAGCTTAAGGGCCGAACAATGCTTTCTGTTCCAGATTATGACGAGAAGGTTGAGTTTGGTATGATTGTATCCTTTGCGTACCCTATCGAAGGTACCGATGAGAAGATTGTTGTGGCAACTACTCGGCCCGAGACAATGTTGGGAGATAGTGCTATTGCCGTCCATCCAGACGACGAGCGTTACAAGCACCTCCATGGCAGGCATGCCAAGCATCCTTTCATTGACCGCCTACTCCCTATTATCACCGATACATATGTTGAGAAGGACTTCGGTACCGGTGCTGTCAAAATCACTCCTGCGCATGACCCTAACGATTATGCAATTGGGGAACGACATGGATTAGATTTCATCAACATTTTGAACGATGACGGCAGTTTCAATGGGAATGCAGGTGAGCGCTTCAGAGGAATGAAGAGGTTTGCTGCTAGGAAAGTTGTCGTTGAGGAGCTGGAGAAGTTGGGCCTTTACGTGGAGACGAAGGACAATCCTATGAGTGTGCCGCTATGCAGTAAATCGAAGGATGTCATTGAGCCAAAGATGAAGCCGCAGTGGTGGGTGCGGCAGAAGGCCCTTGCTGATACTGCTATGGAAGCTGTGCGCAATGGGGAGATTAAGATTAGGCCTGCTACATCTGAAAAAGAATTCTTCATCTGGCTTGAGAAAATTCAAGATTGGTGTATTTCTAGGCAGCTTTGGTGGGGGCATCAGGCGCCGGCTTGGTCCATTCACTTTGAGGGTGAAAGTATCGCTGATTTTGACTACACTAATAATGACAACTGGGTGGTGGCTCGTACTGAGGAGGACGCCCGGGAAAAGGCTGCGAAGCTGTACCCGAGCAAGAAGTTCACTTTAGAGAGAGATCCTGATGTTTTAGATACCTGGTTTTCTTCTGGTCTTTGGCCGTTTTCTACATTGGGGTGGCCCGAGAAGGTATTTCCCGCCCATGTCTTTGTGCCCGCTGCTGCTAATCCCCTATAGACACCCGACATGTCAAGCTTTTACCCTAATTCCCTCCTAGAGACTGGATGGGATATCCTGTTCTTCTGGGTTGCTCGTATGGTTATGCTTGGTATAAAAATGACAGGGAAAGTCCCTTTCAACGAGGTTTTCTGTCACTCGCTTGTTAGAGACTCAGATGGCCGTAAAATGTCCAAGTCGCTCGGGAATGTCATCGACCCATTGGACATTATTACTGGCATCTCGCTGGATAAACTGCACGCAAAGCTATTGCTAGGAAACTTGGATCCAAAGGAGGTAGCGCAAGCAACCAATTACCAAAAAACAGCTTTCCCAGATGGCATTCCTCAATGCGGTAGCGATGCAATGCACTTCGCCTTTTGCCATTACACCACTGGTGGCAGAGATATTAACATGGATATTAAGGTTGTTGATGGCTACAGGAAATTCTGCAACAAGATGTATCAGGCTACTAAGTTTGCCTTGATGAGATTGGGAGATGGTTTTATTCCTAGACCTGACGCTGGGAAGACCGGCAAGGAGTCCTTGGTTGAGCTGTGGATATTGCACAAGTTTAATAAGGCCGCTGAGGGTTCCAATAAGGGGTTAGAGGAGCGTAACTTCCTATTGGCTACTGATGAGATTTATCGGTATTGGTTATACGAGCTGTGTGACATCTACATTGTGAGACTCCTAGACCTATTTCTTCGGATTCTGAAGTAATAATTGACGGGGGTAAAGGAAAACTCGAAACCCCTTATATTGGAGGGTAGTGAAGAACAGAAACGTTCGGCTCAAGACACCCTATACACATGTCTTGAGGGGGCGCTGTTGTTGATTCACCCTTTCATGCCGTTCGTTACGGAAGAACTCTGGCAGCGTCTCCCAAGACGTCCTAATGATACTAATCCAACCATCGTCAAGGCCGCATACCCTAGATACACAGAAGAGCTGAATGATCCCGACGCTGAGAGGTCTTACGACCTTGCATTCTCCGTCGTTAAGGGTATCCGTTCACTCCAAGCTGAATACGGTGTGAAAGACAAGGCAACAGGTAGCCTCCCTACTACTCCCATTATAACTAAATCACTAACCATCCCTAGCATACATTCACGCTAAGGACGCCGAAACCTTTTCTACTACCTCGGACCAAAGGCCTAGTATCTCTGCGCTCGTCAAGGGTCTTGAGTCCCTCCAAATCCTAGGGGGGGACGACCCTCTTCCAGATGGCTGTGGCGCCTTTGTCATTTCAGAAACCTGCACTGTCTACCTCCTCGTTAAAGGCCGCGTAGACGTCGACGCAGAAATTGAGAAGACAAAGAAGAAGATCGCGAAGGCGGTTGAAAGTAGAAGGAGACTGGAGAAGGCTCGCGCTGTCAAGGATTACATCAGCAAGGTGAAGGCTGAGGTCCAGGAGGCGGACAGAATCCGGCTTAGTGAGATGGTAGCGGAGGAGAAGACCCTACAAGAATTGGTGGCGAAATTCGAAGGGTTACGAGCATGATATGGTGATGTGTCTCTTTTTTCCTATGATGTTGAGCGATTTTCCGGTAGACTGTGAATAAAATGTTCATTATCGTGTTTTCTAATCGAGTGAAGTTTGGTGATTTTCGTGAGGCGTGGTCGAACCCTGAGGTACTAGTAGAGAAGGGTTCTGCAGGGTAGCTCTCGAGTGCCCTCTAGCTTGCGGTTCTTTTGGGGCTTGCCTGCGGTGTTGCTCTGATTTCACCGACACTGGATCGATTGCTCGCTCCTGAGGCCTGCCCGTCCCAGGAAGCACACGCATCATACTGACCATGCCCATATATCCGGTATCTTCTCAGCACACCAAGTCACCTTCCCAGCAAAGAACTCCGTAGCCCCCTCCCAACGCCAGGCAATGACATCAACCTACTACCACGGGTCAAATCCTTCCAGCAGAATGACCTACATTCTCCCCACATGCGCCGGGCCATGAACCGGCAACCCCTACCCATCCCCGTACCCCTTCTCAGGCACAGCATCCCAACTTCTCCACAATGCCAACGATCCCACACCCCTCCCATCCAAGTCTATATGCCAAGAAATACAGCAATAAAGACACCAAGGTCGATTTTAGAATCTGGGATGGTAGTATAATACTAATCCTCCTTGATAGCACTCGGTTGTTGCTCGAGCGAGCGCGCTGAGGGCGAGTCATGATAGTATCATACAACAACCACCGAATCGAAACACCCACAGGAAGGAATGACCACGATGTTGCTCACGTAAAACCGTGGTCGGCGGGTAATCTACCACCACTCCTATAGAACCACAGCGGCAACAACCCCCCAAAGCTCTGCTCTGCTCTATGATATACCTCCACGGCGCTCGAAAACGCATACATACCCGCCAACATAATCGAATTCCCCTAAAAAGTCTACGCCCCCAGTTGCCCCTCGTGCCAAAAGTATGATGCTACTGTGTGCTATCGTACTATAATACTAATAGGGGCATACCTTAACAACAGAGGATTCGGGGGGCATAGTGAATGCGAGGAATCCTACACGGGTATGCTCATGGTGCGCACCCTTCATTCATGATGCTCGCTATCGTAATGGCCGGTTGGGTGTGGTGGCTTATTTGCGATCAGTCCGGTGTATATCTCCGCAGCCACGATGCGGTCGCCGGAGTGTTTGGGGGGTGGCTGAGGGGGGGTTATGCGCACAGCTTGAGGGGGTTTATGAGGAAGGTGGAGGGCGCAGAGGTTGCGGGGTGGAGATGTGGGGTTGTGGTACAAAGGGCGGTCTAATCCTACCTTGCAGTCACGGGGTGTCACTCGTGGGAAGGGGGAGTCTTCCTAGTTTTGTTCAGTTGCGGATCGGATTGAGGCGGTATCCAGTTCTGTCCTGTCGATTGTGTTACACATATTAGGAGGAGTAGGCCTGGCCAGGGGAAACTCTCCCTAGCAGGATTAGAAAACTAAACAATACAAGCCAAAAAAAAGGCAGCAAAAATCATAGAGTTCTCCATATCATGTCAAAGTTTAACCCCACCACTCTATCTACGCCGAACCCCAGTCCAGTCCAAGCCAAGCCAAATCAACCCCCCTAACCCATCCGAGCAAAACCACCCACCAACCAACCAAACGATTACCCCTACCAAACAAACCAAACCAAACAGAAGAGAACAAAACACAATTCACTATGCAAGACAAATATACCCCCTCTATCCCTCCACGAGAAGAAATCACGCAACACTTTGAGCCTTCAACCTCTCCTCAAACCCCCTACAGACGTCTTCAAACCCATCCGTGACCTCAGCGCAGACATTCGCCGCACTCCTATTTCGACACTTGGCGTCCCAATCGCCGTCCTCGATCCAACGTCTGGAGCGCTCGATTTGCTCCAGCTCCGATTTCCAGTCAGCGCAGGCCTCCCTCGCCACGCGCAGTTTCCGGTTGGCGGCGATGGAGGACTGGCGCGCCATGTGGAGGGTGTCGGAGAGGAAGGAGAGCTGTGAGACGAGCGAGAGGGTTAGGGCGTGGAGGCTGGCAAGCTCGGTGAGCGCGCTGGAAGCCGGGCGCGGTATCAGATCTATTAGTGGGAGGAGGAGGTCCGAAATGTCGTCATCTAGTGGCACGTTCGAGGAATTTATGCTGAGGGAGAGATTGCGGAGGGTGCGGGCTTGGTGGATCATGTGGGTTGCAAGAGCGGTGTGGGCGGTTATTAATCTAGGGGGGTAAGTTAGTGATGGGAGCGTAGAAGGGGGGGAAGGGATTACCGAGTGCTCCCCGATTCAAGACCACTCTGCGGTGGCAGATTTTGTAGACCTTCCATCAATCTAGGTATCATCTCACCGTCCTCCTCTCGCGTCATCATTACTTTATTCCGGGCAGCCAATTTCTCGATCTGCCCAATCTTGTCCTCAAGCGCAACTGATATTCCCCCTGTGAGATCTTCTAGATCACCATATTCACTCCCGTCGTAATCACTCGTAGCACCTCCAACTCCCACTCTCCTCCCTGCCCCACCACTCCCACCACCGCCATCTAATGTCCCCCCACCACCATCATTACCATCCCCACCCCGATCCTGCCCCCCATCCCCGCCCTCCCTATACCCACTCTCCTCACCGGCCTCTTCATCATCATCATACTCCTCGTCGGAATCGTACATGGCCCCGGCAAGCTCGTCCGCCAGAGAGCCCAACCCCCCACCACCAGCACCACCGGCTACACTGCCAATACCAGCATTGTCACCCCCCCCGCCGTCGTCCCCTTGGGAGGTAATCAATATGCTGTCGTCATCATACCCGTCTATCGAAGTGTCCTCGTCGGCGAACGCGGCATCGATGTGTGGCTCGTAGAGAATGTACGCCATGATCTGGACAATGGGCCGGGAAAAAAAAGGAAAAAAAAAGAGAGAGAGAAGGAGATCTACCGCTATCTATAGTACGCTGCAGTGAATAGAAGATGGAGAAGAATAAAACAATTCTAGTGTGTCTAGTTGTATGTCCAGCTGTGTATGTGCACCGGTGAAGGAGGTGGTGGTAGAATTGAAAGCTGGGTCGGAAGTTGTTTGTTTTGCATTAATTTGTCGGTTGCTTGGTTCCTGCTCCCCTGAATGGGGCTTGATTTAAGTTGAGGTGATAGGGTGGCTGTATCAGCTCGTTGCAGGGATGATGAGAAGGCAAATCAAAGCCAAGAAGGGATAGAGGGAGGGAGATGGAGAGAGAGAGAGAGATGTGTGTGTGTGTATGTGTGTGTATGTGTACTGTACTTGTATTTAGTGCACAGTACGCGCTATGTTGGCAGTCGTGGTTGCTTACTGGTATGTCTTACTGTGCTGAACAGTATCATGAGGACGACTCGGAGAAGAGAGAAAAGTCAGAAGGAGAAGGGGAGCGCAGTGCCATACCGTACTCGAGTACAGTGCCAGTGCGCGGTGGGGGAGGAGGGAGGAGGGAGGAGGAAAGACCAGTGGTCGTGATAGTGTAGTGTAGTGCAAAGCAATGGATGGGGCTGATGGGAGATAGTGGAAATGAAGGTCAATAAACTGAGACAGAAAAAGCCAAGGACCGTGTACTAACTTAAATTGACTGTGGGTATTAACTTTTCCCGAGTGAGATAATGGTGTCGGTGATATATACGGTAGGATATCTGCTGTGTTCTATTTATCATATGATATTTCTTCCCTTGCCTTGTCCTACCCAACTATAAGTCGCATTCCGATGCAGTGGAGCTTTTCGCCCATCTTATCATTATCTGCCAAAACCCGCGCAGCCCTATCGAACAACCATGACCCCGACCTTGAATGGGTTGAACAACCCGATACACAAACCCCATACGAGGCAATATAGGACCAATGAACCCTCGACAATTAACCATCTCTCAAACAATCCAATTCAATCAATTCAATCAATTCAACCCACCCCACTTCCATCCCCGAAAAAGAACGGAAAGAGCCTCACAAAACTCCTAACGCGACGACAGCGGCGACAGCAAACACCCCACTAAACCCCACCAGACATTCCCCCTCGGAAAAAAAATACAAAAAACAACCAAAAAAAAGAGAATGAGTTCCCTCCGCCCCTTCCACCCCCTCGACCTCCTCCGTCTCAACCTCGCAAACCTCGACGTCTTAACCGAAAACTACGATATAAGCTTCTACCTCAGCTACCTCGCGAAATGGCCAACACTAATGTCAGTAATGGAGTCTTCTCGAGGAAAAATAATGGGCTACAGTATCTGCCCCCCCCCCCCCTCTTCCCCCTCTTCCCCCCTCTCACCCTCCTCGGCCCGCGGCCGCTGCTGTCCAACACACCACTAACTAACATCCTAGTAATGGGCAAAGCTGAAGGCACCGCCAAGGACTGGCACGGGCATGTAACCGCCGTAACGGTAGCGCCTGACTATCGCCGCCTCGGCCTTGCAAAGACAATGATGGACGAACTCGAGCGTGTGACGACGAGCGTTTACAACAGCTACTTTGTCGACCTGTACGTGCGTGTTTCAAACGAGATTGCTATTAGGATGTACGAAGGGATGGGGTATTCGGTTTATCGCACCGTCGTGGAGTATTACTCCTCTGGTAGTACTGGGGGCGGCGGCGGGGGGGGTGGGGGTAAGGTGGGGGCGGAAGGGGAGGAGGATGAGGACGCTTATGATATGCGGAAGCCTATGCCTAGGGATAAGCACCGGAAGAGTGTAAGGGAGAATGGAAGGGAGGTTAGGGTTCTGCCTCATGAAGTTTGGTAATACTTTAGGACAGGAAGGGGGGTATGGATTTATGGTTTTTATCATAAAACAACGAAAAAAAATTCATGATTTCTTTATTTTTCTTCTTCTTTCTCTTTTCGTTATTTGCATGTTGTTGGCTCTGGAAAAATCGCAAGGTGTTTATTTATTTATTTAGAATTACGGTATGATAATAGACGCACGACAATCCATTCCACGAAACTCCTCTTACACATCACCCAGTAAGTAGCAGGCATTCTCTACGCTACGAGTGACTAGGACAGCAGCCAAGGAATGGGAGAAAGCTTTCTACTCGTATACCTTATTAATAGTGCCCAGCTCGCTGCACTTTACACAAACCATATTCAGCGTAGTAGGTGGTCGAGTTCCTGCTTCAAACAAACACCATTTTTTGTGCGGAAACGCCCACCAATAACGACATTTGGCACTCAACAGTGGCCTGCTGAACATCGAGCAAGGGGATCGCAAATATATCTAATAAATGAATGATATCCCATGACCTCACACTAACTGTAACCTTCAATTCCTTAGACAAAAATGATAAATCAAACCGAACCAAACCAACCTCCACCTACCCTAGCTCGCCCACTGTCATCACAGTTGGTCAAGTAACCTTCGGCGGCGAAGATCCCCTAGGATTGCTATCACTGCTGCTACCACTGCTGCTGCTGCCGCCGCCGCCGCGATTGGCGCTTAACGCACTCTTTTGTTTTTTCGGGCCCGAATTCCCCCCGCTAGTGTTAAGCTTCTTCTTCCTGGTCCCATCCTTTACCCCAGTACCGGTATCATCACTAACATCCTCATTCCGCAGCGAAGAACCAACGACTGGATACGAGTCTCGAACTTCACCACTGTATTCTGCCTTGGAGGAGGAGGAGGAGGAGGAGGAGGAGGTTTCCGTGCTCAGGCTTGAGGTAGATGGGGCCCTGTGATGGCCCTTCTTCGGATTGCTTGGGATGGCGACAGCGGTGCAGAGCGTTAGAAGAGTGAGAACTGTGAGGGCTGTTAGGGCGATGCGCATTTTGGAAGGTGGTTTCGGTGGCTTGTTGGTGTTTGCGTGCGTTTTTTGCATCCATGCGGGTTAGTGTGTAAGGGGCGAAGGCTGTGAAGATGGAGATATCTACTGCTGTAGATTGAGATGTTTAAGTCAAAAATGGTAGGTTTTATATCACTCTGGTAGTGATATAATGGGTTTGTTTTGTGGCCGTATGGTATCCGGTCAAGGATGCCGTTTTTCCAGAAATTTGCTGATTAGCGTTCATCCCGAGATTGTTATGGGTATAAGGGGTGAATCGCCTTGCTTAGTGACTCCGGTGCTGGTGCTCCGATTAGAGGTCTAGGATACCGGATCAGCGAGGTGTATCTTGAAGAATGAGACCAATGGCTGTCATGGCGGCCGATGATAGATCTCAGCCACCAAGGCCCCGAACTGGCATCGAGTGATGATGATGCATGGTTTTCCCGATAGAGTGCCGATCTGCGTGCCTGGGAAGTTGAAGGACCTGGGTTGCTGTGTGCTAAATGGGTTGGAGGAGGATTCTCCTTTGGAGGGAAGGGGTTTTAAGGGTTACTCGGGTATCATACGTATTATATTTTGAAACTATAGATTTTCATAGGCCCACCAACAACACAAAGCAGATCTGATCCAGGCAAAATTAGGATATTGCAAAGTCCGGACCAGCACCCGATTCCTTAATGCCACGGATTATCAATTGAGGTCAAAATGGTATTGTCGTGTGGTTGCAAAAATTACCACTTTGGTGTAAAAAGTGTGAGTGAGGATGACTTTTGTTGCCCACTGTTGAGGTGCTCTAGTCCCAGCGGATGGTGCGAGTTTGCTTCTACATAACATGGTGACTCAGCATCTCTTGGTGGCTTAACAAGACTTTGTGGCCTACTGTAACCCTATAGTTTGCAACATAGCATAACCTACCTAATACCAGACCAAATCATGGGGAAAACCCATAGAAATGTGTGTGAAGTACAGCTGAAGAATAGTACGGTTTTTTTAGTTGGTGGCAGGAGCAGGAGGAACGCTAATTGTTGCACCAGTGGGGTCCGTGTGGTTGGCACTCTTCTGTCCTTGCGCCATAGAACACTGAGCCATAATCTGATGTCAGCTACAGAGTGATGCTAAGTCATCATGTTACTATGGTAACCTACAAAGGGCCATTAAGAGCCTGTTTGGTTGCGACGGTTCCGTTCCGTTCTCCCATACAAATGGTCCTTTTCCTTCCGTTTCAAAACGGAGAGAAGATCATTTTCACAGCAGAAACGGTCGCCCTATGGAACGGAACCGTTGTAACCAAACAGGGTCTAAGCTGTAAGGGACCGTTGAGTTGTTAGGCGCTCTCTTGAGAGTGCCAACAGTTGCGAGCCAGCAAGCAATCATGGGTTGTGGTGGAGCCACAACCTTGGCACGAGTAAGGAAGAAAATATAATTGTAGGACATGAGCACCCAGCAACAACATTATCAAACACTTTAGACAGCAGATATATATATTGGAGGGTAGCCTACAGTACACCAGTCTAGTCCACTCAGGACATCAAGGGCCGGAAACCTCCTTGCCCCACCCTCAGAAATCACGACTAACTCAAATGAATCACAAACGCTCACTCGGCCCAGCCGTATCCCATGCCCTCGACTTCATCCTCACCCAAAGCTCGGTAGCACGGCACGCTCCCGTTGTCACAAACTCCCATTCATCCCCCCTCGAATACCTATCCACCAACTTATAGTTCACCAAGACCACAGCTATAACCTTAGCAACAATCATCTGCGCAAGATCTTTCCCAAAACAATCGCTACTACCAGCGCCCCACCCAAGCCCGACTGCCTTCATCCTCTCGATCTCCTCTCTAGTCCCCTCCAACCACCTCTCGGGGCGAAAACTATGCACATCCTCTCCGAAAATGCGTTTGTTCCTACAAATAACAATAGGATTCAGGCTGATCTGGAGGCCCCCGGGGAGGGTGTAGAGACCGTTGTTATTGTTAAGCTCGACTCCAGAGGAGGTGGCTATGCGTGGGACGCTCATGAGAAAGGCGGGATTGAAGCGTAGAGACTCGTGCAGGACAGCAGAGAGGTAAGGGAGTTTGGTGCCGGGTTCCTCAATTTCTGCCCAAGAGGGGATTTGCGAGGGGGGTTTTAGCCAGGAATAGGTTTCGAGTTCGGAAAGGAGGGCTGCAAGGACACGCGGATTGCCGAAGAGGAGTTTGAGTGTGTTGGTTAGAGCGAAGGCCGTGGAGTCCTGGCCTGCGAGACTAGTGAGGGTGTTAGTTTTCGCGCAGTGTTTGAGATTGGGGGGTAGGTACAAGGGAGGGAAACACTTGGCGTGAACTTCTTCTTTAGTGAACCTAGTGCCTTCAGAGTTTTTGGCAGACATCGTTCTGTTGGTAGTTAGCATCGTGGATTTGCATAGAGCTAAATAGGAAGAGGGATGGAAGGTAATAACTTTTCAAGTATAGTAACTGCTTGGGCTTCATATTTGATATTGGGATGCAATCCTTCTCTGCGGGCTTCTTCTTTCTCCCTAGCCTCCCACGCTGCATCAACGATCACCCCAGCCTTCACTCGCATAGCTTCAAGATCCTCCCTATCTGCCCTAGCGGCCGAAACATTGGGAACAGACCCCCACACAAGCCCCTTCCAGATAGTACGAAGCTTAGCAAGGACCCCAACACCCCCCAATTCACTTTCAAATGCCCGGGATCGACCTTCATTCTAGACATGAATCCTAAAATCAGCTCCTTCTCTGCCGGGGGGGTAGCGATTTAAAAACACTAGAGATACTCACATCCTCCCCATTCCGTGCACACCCCATATCAACCCCGAACACCACCCGCCCGACCAAACCAACACTCAGATGCCTAGCCCACTCAAAAAAGTCGAACCTCACCTCACCATTGCCGTTCTCAGCCCTTAACCTCCCAATCCATTCCCTAATCCTGTAATCCACAACACCTTCCCACAACCTCACCATGCCCACAGAGCAAGGCTCTACAGTCCACTTCCCTAACTCAGCACGCAGCCCCGGGGGAGGGACGAAAAACACATCGTCGACCCCCTTATGCGCAAAGGGTAGCCACCACTCGGGAGGATTGGCCTGGATGCTTATCTCCTTGACGTACTCGGGGTCGTCGACAGAAATTATGTTAGTCGAGATGCGAATGATGGGGCCGTAGTGTTCGTGCAAGAGAGGCCCTAGATCTTCAGGGTCACAGTCGTTTTGCCACGCAAGCCAGCCAGACCAGGTACTTGACAAAGGCACGCCCGGAAAGGAGGAGAAGGGGTGGTAGTAGAGATTGTAGACTATCATACTGAGGGGAACCAGGCCGAGAACAGAGATGTCAATCGGGGAGAGGATTGTACGCTTGCCCGAGAAGATGGGAGTTTTGGTGGCGATGTTCATGGTTGCGAAGTCGAGTGATGTGTATGTTTTAGGGAAGTGTGGGGGTTTGGAGAGCTGAGGTTTGGTTTGAAGGTGGGAGAGAGAAGGTGGGCTCGCTAAAGGGCTTAAAAGGGAGCGAGAATCGAAAGTACAATGGTATGGGCAGGAGTTTCTATTCCACCGCCGTTAAACCTCTATGAAATGCTATCCTAATATTATTATCATAATATTCTCATACCAGCCAAGGAAGCTTCCCTATAAGATAGACCTGACTATTTCCAAAGAGCACTCTGTACCAGGGCCTATTCCGCTCTAGGTTGGAAATAAAATTGATATTCTCAGTTCCGAAAGGTAGAGGAAGAGATACAAATACCCAGTCACTCACACTCCGTTAGGTCCACAGGCTCCACCCACACGAAAGGACGAAGTCCCCAGTAGACCAAGAGCACACAAATGTATCTCCCAACCACTAACTTGAACCTAGACCTACCAACCAAGATATACATTACAGGATTTAGAGTGTGTCGGCTTGAAAACCGGAGCTCACAAATAACTCTAACTTTTATTCTCCTTTGAAGAAAACACGCATAGAATTTGCTGCAAGAGTCCTAATCCCCCCAAGCAATAAAATATTGTGATAAAGGAGGGAAAGAACAAGTGGAAAATAAAAAAACCAAAGGCTGTTACAGACACGATAGAAAGGGCAATCGCAATTCCCATTACAAGGTACCCACTTCCCATAATAGCTCATGCCTTGCTAGAAGTGAGTGCTCTGGGGCCCCGAGAACAGACTACCAGAGGGATGAAGAAGAGCGGATGGTAGAACATGGTCTGCTCTCGTCATGAAGGTTCCGGGATGGCAGCTATTTAGGGATGAAGACATACCCAACCATATGAGGCATTGTTAGGCGATGGCGCGAGAAAGACGGCTAGAGTCCCCCGAGGACCAGGAGAAATGGAGAAGGGTGCTGAGGAAGGCAGAAATGGGCCCTAACTTAGCTTATATCCTCTCGCAATTTTAGACAACCCATCAGGAGATCTAGGCTGTGACACTCCCTTCATAACAGCGCCCACATTTTAGAACACACAACGGCTTGAGCACCTATTATACAAGTTCATACATATTAAATTCATCACAAGTTCTTCTCTAGTTTTACTGCTGAACTGAAAATTTAGCTGGCGTGTCCTAGATCCATCAGCCATCTTTTATCTATTTCCCGTAGCACACTTAGAGCTATCTGTTGGACAGAACCAATGAACAAAAAATTCAGTACAGTCAACCCTCATGTGGAGTCTCTCCTTTACACCGATAATGATCGAGAAGAACCGCCATTTATAAAATATCTTGTTAAGATCGTGGTCCCCCCTACTTCAATTTTCTTAATTCTGGAGGTAATGCGATACCATGTCTACCCAACACTCTAATCAACACCTGAAACTAGGGAACTACTACAAACGAAAAAGCCTCCACATTCCAGACCTCCGGTTAGGATTCTGCGACTACAAATCTATTCTGCATTTCTAAATAATGGACCAGGGCGGACAATATAAAGCATTAGCAACCTCTGTCCTCTCACTCTCCCAGTCGGATTGGTGGGTTTACCGCCCATATCCGCTGAAGGACCAGGCTCTAACGAAAAATTGCAGTCCGTCTGAGGTTTATGCTAGGACAACCGACTACAGCGCCGAGAGCACTGATAAAAGGATTTGACGAAGTCTATAAAGGGGACACACATACTATATATGAACATGGAGGAGTGCCAGCACTATTCCAAGTTCTTTTTTCTCACATAAATTTTACTTGTACACTGCGAGCAGCCAAAATCTAGCAAAAAGGAACGACAACTTCATAAATCAGGGGGAAGAGAGGGGGGGAAAGTACAAGCAATTATTGCCAGCTCATCCGGAGGCAGTCACCCCTGAGGACGCTATTGATCCATGAGGAAGTAAACCAGGTGGGCGAACGTTGTTCGTGCCCGGGATGAAAGCCAGTGTAATGCTGCAGCTTCCACCAGATTTTCATTCGGAACACTATAATACGATACTACTCTGCCTTTCTGAATCCACCTCGGGGGTAGGTCATGAGGGATTCCAGGGGTCGAGAAGGAGAGCAATACGTCCAGGGGATGTGGCGGCTTCGATATAAGGCAAAAACCAGCTTCCTGATGGAAATATTTTTCGGGCTCAGAGTCGGGCTCAGATTTCAAGCATTGTGCCCCACTATATTATTATTGTGAAATTAAGTTTGAGCCCAAGTGGGTCGCGGAGTCGAGGGTCTGAACTCCTCAGGACTCGACAAATCGAGTGATTTTCCATGTGAAATTCCTTATCAGATATATATTATACCTATGAACAAAGCTGATAATTTGCTGCCTCCCGAAAGTAACGAAATCAAAAAAGCAATATGAATATGAACATGCACACTCTACGAGAAGCAACTCTTTCAATATTTCTCGACTTCCTTTCCAGTTTTCACCACACTCGAGAGTCAAAAAGAGCGACGCACACGCCAATTACAATACAAGATATTCAGCGCCCTTACAGAACTTACCGACTTCGCATGGAATACAAGGCATCTATTTCTCAAGGATTCTGATGGAATATACGTTCGCCCAATCCCCTTCTTACAACATAAAGCAAGAGTTGCTAGAAAGGTCTACTCCAAAAAGTGTGTGAGCCAAAGCACCCCTATCTTACTATACCCAACCAATATTTCTGAAGCCGCCCTGGGATTCCGGGGCAATAGTAAGGCAAAAAGCTTGAGCATCTTGATGGCGAAAATATGGTTCTCAGGGCTGACTCTTTTTCGCCCCTAATCCATAATATCCTGCCACCAGCGGAGAATCGAATTCCCAACCTTCCTTGTAAATGCGAGCAGCGCCCAGCCCCCTAACAGTTAGACTACGAGGGCCAGTCAATGGCATCCTCTATCTCGGGAGCCCAACACCAGAGAGAATGCACATTCTGATTTTTTAACCCCTAAAACTAGTAAAGATGTGGGCTCTTATGTGGAGTTCGCTTCCTCCGGGTGCTCGATCTGCCATCGGATTTAGTGGGCAAGATATTATACTGACAAAGGCTCCTCGAGACCATGAGGGAGCTTAAAATGGTTAGCTTCATAAGACTCTGCCCTTTCCTCATCGTCCCAGGCTGATTTCAGGCCAGTTTCATGCCTCGGGTCCAAGCCCGCCATGGATCGCTAATACCGTAAAATCTAGAATAATCGAGTCGTGCGCTATGTCGTTGAGAATTCCCTCCTTTAGAAAAAGGGCGAAAAACACAGCAAAAGAAGAGCCCCCTCTGAGTGAGATGAAAAAACAAAAAAACATCAGACCTTACCAGAGGAGACAACTCTGACTACACAGCACACGACTCGATTATTCCAGTTTTTACGGTACCGAGCTCTTGGAAGAAGCGTGCTTTATCACTTGAGAGCTTTTCTCACACCCCCCCTCCTCCATTCCCTCTTCCTCCTGTCCCCCAGCCTACCAGGGACGCCTCGTTGTTGCCGAGGGCGAGTGTGCAAGGCAGAAGGAAGAAATGAATCTGATTGGACAAGCAGACTAGATGGACTTGGACATGTTTTTAGATAAAAACCCATGCAATAGGATACCAGATCTCTAGCAATACCGAAGAGGAACGAGGAAGATAGATAGTTCACAACACATGATCCTAGTGACAATCTCCTATTTCCTCAACCATACACTACCTAGCTGAGATCACCCCGGCACATAGGCATTAATCCTCACTGCAACCTAATACTGTCAACCTTGTGAACAATACGATAGTGCCTAGGCATCTCTATTTAACGGCCTCCCTTGCAATGCCAGTATTCAAGAAAGGTACCGTACATCTCATAAGCGATAGAACTACCTAAAAAGGATTACAAATCCTATACCCTCATGAAGCTAGGTGGTCGCTCATGGATCCGCAGAAGATTCTAATTCCAGGGGAATTCTACCCCATAAAAAAGACAAAACATCCAGCAATCTACAGTCTACGCCCCCGGGGCGAAGTTGGTAACCTGTAGGAGTTGAGCTAAGCCTGGTAAGTTAGTACAAATAGGCAAACCTTAAGGTTAGCAGTTTCTTGGAAACACGTGTAAAGGCTACGGGAACCAATAACTACCGGTATTGCATTAAATCAACCGCCCGGGGGCAAAGAAATATTAATAGAATACCAACAAGAATTGCTATGCTTGTGAGGAGGCATAGAGGGCCAACGGGCTAGCAATTGAATACTATATCTGGTTTCATTTGGTTATCTCTTCATGCTTCCTATTTATTTATTCACTTTTTAATTGTTTGCCATTATTGCCGGTATGTCCAGTCTAGAAATATTGGGGAGTGCCAAGACACAATGTCCTACTCCTAATCCTTTAAATTACCCCTGCACTCGAGTGACATGCTGCAGGGTCCTCACCGTTGAGCCGCGCCCCCAACAATTTAGTCTACCATTTTCCCTCTCCCAAAATACAACCTCTCCATCACCGCCTTTCACAACAGGCAAATATGGAGCGTTCTAAGGCTCGCCGACCTTTCAAGGACCAATAGTAACCCTTTCCCCTCTGCTTTTACGTGTTGGGCAGGGGAATCGTCGCTAACAATTGGAATTAGTCTAATCGCCTACAATGCCATCTCCGTGGTGCTCTGGTTTGGTGTCGCCGGCCGCACAATTCTCCTGCTCCCGCTTGTCGGGCACGAAAACGTCTACGCCGGTGTAGGGAACTACACAAAATGGACACAGACATTGGCGATCCTGGAAGTTTTCCACATTCTTCTTGGTAATCCCCCATCCTCTCCAACTCTACCGGGAATCTATTGCCAACTTGACCCGTGGATCCAGGCCTCCTCCGAAGCTCCTTCTCGACGACTCTCCTCCAAGTCTCCTCCCGAATTCTCCTAGTATGGGGTGTCTGCAACCCCTTTGAAGAACCCAAGAACTCGTTCTTTTACTCGACTATGCTCCTCGCTTGGGGGGTCACCGAGATCTGCCGCTATAGCTACTATGTAACTAGCATTGTTGGCCGAACACCAACGTTCTTGACCTGGCTGAGATACAACACTTTTTACATCCTGTATCCTATGGGCGCTGGCAGTGAGGCGCTTTGCATCTACAGTGCTCTTGGCGAGGCGAGGTCTTACAATGAGATTTTGTACTGGGTCTTTGTTGGGATTCTGGCTACGTATCCTCCTGGTAAAATTTCTCCCCTACAGAATTGAAGGATCGGAGTGGGCCATGGGCTAACGGCGAGGCCAGGATTGTATAACCAATACACTCATATGATTAAACAACGAAGGAAGAACATTCGCGGAAAGAAGAGGGAGAAATAAACGGTGGGTGCAGGGATGCATGGCTTATTTGGAGAAGGCTCCTGGAGAAAGAGAAAAGCACTATGTGGTGGTTATCAGCAGGTGTCCCCGCTTATATTTATGCCCAAAAATTATGATGTGATAGGTTCCCAGCGTGAATCTCATTTGTGGTCTGCCATATTTCAAACAAGACGATAGCCACCCTTGTCTTAATACCACGAAGCGGTGACATGTCCAACCCATCCGGATTGATCACAATCTGTTGGCTAGTGCTCGCATTCTCCGTCAGAATTGCGCTTACCAGTTTACATTGTGCGACTCGTACACGGCATTCCCCATCGCGAGTACCAGGCCCCCGCTGCCAATGCCCCCAGAGCATTGGAACGAAGATGGTAAATTCCGTACCAAAAAAAAAAAAGAGTTTTATCCAGACCATATTCCATTATATACCCAAAGGCAAAACAACGTACTCGTAATTTTCTGACGTTTGTAAACACAACTGCTATTGCATGCCACCAAAATCCTGAGGCTCTGGTCGACTCCTCGCCCATATGCAATAGTAGTTGTGCTTACAAACGCCAGAAGACTACAAGTAGACCACATTCTCTTCACATCCATCTCGGCGAAAGTCGGTATTAGAATTATTCCTCTGAATATACTGTGGTAGATCACAATCCGCTCCTATGTTGATGGCGATTGAGTCGTCATCCTCTTAATGTCCTATAGCCACATATATAAATATACCGGCCAATGCCTTCTTTCGCAATTGTCTTCCCGGCCTACCCCCTGAATAACCATTTCATTCATTCATCCGAACACGCAGTTATTCCACGCTGTCTCTCGGGTACATCTCCTGCTCCCTGCTACCGGTCCAGAGAATTCAACCCCAACACCGACACCAACCACTTCACGGCTGATCACTCTAACTCAATAGAGCAGGCAAAAAATATCATATCCCACAAAACACTCACGGCCTCGGGTAGTCCGCCATGTTGCATGTACGGCTGGGGGGCCAAGTTATCATGTGTGGAGCCGTACCTGAGGCCTAATACGAAGATTGAAGTGGCCGGGATGTTGCCGGAAAAAAAGTTGGTTGGGGAAGTTGAGACCGGGTAGATGTTTGAGGCCGGGTGGGGGGGTTGATTATGTTTGCTGATTTCGGGGGCGGACGCTGTTTTGAGAAGGGGGCTGAATGCTACGGTAAGAAAATTGGATTTTTCCACGGCCATGAGGCTATCATACTTGGGCGAGTACAGTAGGTGGCAAGGGATATATTTATCGAGAGCTTCAAGCCTTATCCGTGTGATACCGCCGAGGTTACATTCTTCAGAGGCATAGTATAATAACCACAGTCTGATATCATTGCCAAGAGCTCTTGAAGAGTACTAATGTTTGTACACCCTATGGAGAACGGAACAAGTAGAATATACGAACCATCAAACCTGGAAACATACCTATCATGCTATCACACTCTGGCCCCCCCCAAATCCACCTATCCACTGCTACTCCTGCATTCGCCCGTGGTTTGCTCGAACCGACAAGCGAGTCCCCCCCCCTCCTCCTCCATGCCCCTTCCCAGTCCAGAAGCACCCCACGATCTAGACTATCGCACTCCAAGATAACCCTCCCCTCCCCAGCCCAGCCCACCACCCCCCATATAAACCAAAGGCCGCCCCACAATGGCCAGAACCCACCCCCCAATTCCAAGACCACCCGACCACCAATGCCAAAATCCAAGCCAAAGAAGGCCTCCCCCAAGCACTTTCCATCAAAACCCTACATGCGAGCCCTCCACTCCGCCCCGCCGACCACCCCGCCCACCGCGGCCTGGTCGACAACCGACGACGAACTCCTCCTGACCTCCAAAACCTCGGGCAAAAAATGGGTGGAAATCAGCCCCCTCTTCCCGGGCAAGACCAGTAACGCCTGCCGGAAACGCCACGCTAGACTAGTGACAAATGCGCAGCTAGAGTGGAACGCCGAGCGCGAGAAGGATCTCGCGATGGAGTTTGTCAGTGCCAAGGTCGGGTTTTTCAAGAGCCTGGCGGGGAATTTGGGGCTGGAATGGCAGCAGGTTGAAAAAAAGGTGGGCTTTCTTTCTTCTAGATCCTTCCCTAGGGGGTTGTTAATTCGTGACTAGTGCGTCGAGATGGGCTTCCGAGCCCTGTTGGAAAAAGGCAAGAAGTGCTCCCCCGGGGGGCCTCCCCCCGCCAGAATACATAGTCCCCAAGTAGACGCGAAGAGAAAGACAACGGATGGCCCTGGCGAAGAGTCCCCCGGGAGCGAGAATATCCAGCCGTCACCACCGCCGGCAGCTGCAGCAGCACCCAGGCTGAAATCGAAGAGGAATGGGAGGACTGCGAGGAGCGGAAAGCCTACCGGAGGAGGAGGTGGTGGTGGTGGTGAATTCGGGGTGACAGGGTTAAGGGGAATTGAGTTGGGGGTGGAAGTGCCAGTGGGGATGGAACTAGAAGTCAGGGAAGATGCCACGGACGCCGGGGACGAATTGGAGGACGACGAAGAAGAGAAGAAGGTTGACATTATGCGGGAATAAATGCTTTTGGGGGGATGTTCTTGTATCGATGAAGAGTCTGTTTTTTTTCTTTCTTATCCCTATTCTCTTGTTTCGTTAGCAAATTTTTTACTAATTTAATCCAACGAATGGTCGGTCGGTCGGTCAGGTTGTCTGGTCGCATAGTGCATCACTCGGCGGCTGTGGAGTAACGATGAATTCGGCGGTCTATGATAGTTAAGGGAGTGGTATCAGGTGTCACAGTTTATGTTGTTGTATGGCAAGATAAGGATTTGACACAGCGGAGTCCAAGGTTGCTTGTTAGCTTTCTCTCTTTCTCTCTAGTTTGTGGCGTTGATATTCGTAATCCTGTGCAATTTCAGATGCCCGCTTAATATCCCCTTTACAGACAGTAGCACTTGGATTGACTCAAAAGTGGGCACAGCACCGAAAAATCAATCACCGCCACTTATGCAAGTAGATGATATGATCCATTGAATTACCGTACTCCAGAAATATGAGACCCAACGTGATACAGGCAAAACAAAAAGTATGATAAACATGATAAACAAATCGTCGCAATCGTGAAAAGCCTCCCCCACCGCATATGTATACTCCGGGCTTCTATCATGCACACTCATCCGCCTCCCCCCATCCTCCCACCCCGACCCACCCACCCATCCATCCATCATAGCCAAAGCGCCCACAACAAACCCAATCAAACGCCCACCACCAACCCAACATCAAACCCCGCCTCGTCCCCAAAATACCCCCTCTGATTGGCGACAAGCCTGACCCTCCCACGCTTCCACTTTACCCAAAAGTCGACAGAAAAATGTGTATGCCCAAAGACCCAAGTCCCCACGCCCTCCCCACCACCACCGCCAGCAGCGAGTACCTCCCCAACCACATCCGTAGCAAAAGCCGAAGCGACCGAACTCCCCTCAAACACACTCTTACTCGTCCCGCCAACGCAAGGCGCATGATGCGTGGCAATGACCGCCTTCCGCCCCCGCAACCCAGCCACAGCGGCCTTCAACCACTCCACATCCTCGCGAAAAGCCCTATTGTGCGCATCCACGCTCCAGCCCTTTATCATTCTGAAATCCTGCACCCGCATCGCAACCTCCGCTGCCGCCCCCGAGGGGATATGAGTGTTTAGCGTGGCGCCGAGCACACAGACCACTTCTTCTTCTTCTTCTTCCTCTTCCCCCGAGTGCCCCCTTCCCACACGCACCGACACCTCCACTACACGCCTGTACAGCACCTGAACCCGGCCCTCCAGCACCCGCTCGCCCTCCAGGCGCGCCGCAGCGCGGAGCGCCTCGTCGCGGGATTGGTGGTAGAATTCGTGGTTGCCGAGGATCAGGAAGATTTGTCGAAACTTGTGCACGTGCGCTGCGAGGAAGTGCAGGTAGCGGGGGTAGTGGGCCGGGGTCAGGAGGCCGATGTCCCCGGCGAGGAGGAGGTAAGGGGCCCGTGGCGGGATGCGGAAGGTTTCGTAGGTGTTAGGTGGGGTCTGGGAGGCTTCGAGGTGGAGGTCTGAGAGGATTTGGAAGGAGGTTGTTGGCGGGGTTGTGCAGATTGGGGGGTTGGTGGTGGTGGTGGTGGCGGTCGAGGGGGAGGGGAGGAAGGAGGTTAGGGTTGGGGAGAAGAGGTGGGTTGAGAGGGATTTGGGGATTGTGGAGAGTTTTAGACGGGGCATTTCTTTTGGGCTGTGTTTTATGCTTGGTTAGCGTAGTGTATTGATTGATTGATTGATTGATTGATGAACTGGTTGATGAGGCGGTGGTGGTGGGGGGATGTTTGACTGACTGCCTGACTACAGTACCGGTACAGTACAGGGATTTCTCCCAGTAAGCCAAAGTGGTCACTTGGGCAGTGGAACTACCAACTCCGGTAGGGTATTCTAGTTTCGTTCATCGTTTCACAAGATCGGGGTCACATTTATGCACCTGGCAGAGGTATGCAAGGCACCACCTACCGGTACGGCACTGTACCAATCTGATACAATAAACTCATCATAAGGATGGAAGCGAGATTTATGCTTGTATGTCACAAACTGGACCGTAACTTTACTGTGCACTCTATTATTGTGCGACCGGAACAACCTTCCTTCCATTACTGTATCCGCATTCATCCCTTTTTTTCCTTCTCCCTCTCGATTTTTTTATAACGTGACTATTATAGTTGTGATAGAAAAAAATATGAAAAAAGTTGAATGAAAAAACACATGATCTAAACATACTTTATCACTCACTCGGTATTACATACTCCTCTGATCGCATAAGATCAGTTCAGTATCCAAATGTTAGGCTCCTTTTCTTTTCTTTTTTGTAATATCCCTCTAAATGAACGGATGAGAAAAAAGAAAGAAAGAAAGAAAGAAAAAAGAACCAACGCTATGCATCGCTAAACAAGATGTGAAAAGCAGGAATGAGAGAAATGAAGAAACCGAAAACCAATGCACCTTTTTTGAAACGAATGAATAACCCACACCATTACCCCTCCCTCCCTACTTCCCCTCCCATCATCATCAGTACGCAGGGAAGGGAAGAAGAAAAAAGAAAAAAAAGAAAAAACTCCATCCCATCCCATCCCATCCCAATTCCAAACCCATCATCAGTAGCCATGACTAGAAGAAAAAATAAATATCGAATGAACGAATGCCCTAGGCGCACTCAAGCCCTAGCCCCCGGTGCACATCCCACATCTGAGGCACGACGGGAGCCTCAATCTTCGCCTTCCTAACCCCCCAAACAGCACTGCGAGTGCCAACCCCCAACTCGGCCAGAGCCTTCCTAAGTTCCGGATGCCTCCTGACAGCCAATCCCACAGTCCTCTTGTCCAAACTCTTCGCAACAACCTTCAGCCTCTCCCCATACGTCGCAACAAGGTAGTCAACATCCTGAGCATCGCTCCTCTTCCCCCTGCTCGCGCAGGCATTCAACTTGCCCCGGAAGAGCACATCCTCGTTGGCAATGGGGACGTAGCTGGTCCCCATCTTGCAGCCCCTGAGCACCGTATTCCGACTCTCGGGGAAGTGGGCCTTGTCGTGCTGTCCCACAAACATCTCCACCAGCACCATGTGCTTCGGCTCGAGCGGGGATGTGCTGAAGGAACTGGAATTCCAAAAGTAGGCTACGTAGTCCTCTCGCGAGTGGGGGATTTCTAACCAGTCGCGGCGGTCGGAGAGGATGTGCGTTATCGTCGACTTGGGGGCGGAGACGAGGACGTCTAGGTCTTTTGACTCGCGGTGGTCCGCACCTGTGGCTAGGATTGCGAAGCCGCCGAAGAAGGTGTGGTGGATTCGGTGGAAGGTTAGGACTCGTGAGAGGGCGAGGGCAGCATCGTTTAGTGTTGTTTGGTGCATTTTGTAATTATTATTATTATAGATGGATAGTTTGTTGAGTGAATGTAGGCCGTTAGGAGCACGAGGAAAGAATTGATGAACGAAGTGAGTGCGTAGGCAGTATTAAAGTTATATATCAATCAATCGGTCCACTTGGTAAGAAAGGAAGAAGAAAAAGAAAGGAAAAAAAATTAGGGCGGGCAAGGAACGGAAGAAAGGTAAGACCGAAAGGAAAGAAGAGAGAAGAAAAAAGAAAAGAAGTGCTGAAGAGCGGTGAAATTCGGAGTATCAAACTCTAGGCCTGGAGGGTATTTCCCTGTATGTGTATGTATGATATCGTGGGATGCACTAGTAGTTGCCCGGGGCGAGTGTAAGCACTGTACTGCACCGACGGAGCCCTCACCGCATTAACATACAAGATTATAAAAAGGAGAGTGATGGTGGTTTGTCAAAAAAAAAGCGGGTGCAGGCACGACCGTTTTAACAAAAACTCGAAGAAAAAAGAAGGAGAGGGAAAAAAGTAAAGGGTACCCGCCGTCTGATATAAGAATGAATGAAAGAAAGAAAGAAAGAAAAAGGAAGGAAGGAAAATCAAAACAATGCAGATGAGCAAGATGCAGAGGATGAACAAATAGGCAACAACAAGAATTTGGTGGAAATGAAATCGCTCTATATAATAAAACTCCCCAATCACGCGGTGGTTATGGTTGAGCACTGTGCAGCTAATGGACCGTATATTTCCTCACCACGAATATCTTAATTTGGATATTCCCCCCTCCCCGATGATAAAAACATGGCGAGTATGATAAAATAAAATAAAAACCCCCTCGGGAACCTGAAGAAGTGGGTTCGTTTCAACAAATTAACCGCCGGCCCGCAAGGGAACAGAATCAACAACTAACCAATGAGGGGTCATCCTTCGGGGAATAAATAAATAAATAAACAAATACCGAGGAATCACCAACAAAAAAGGAAATGTATGATGGGTTATGTTTCAAGATCAGGCCAACCAGAGCCGACAGCCCCTGATCAACGTCGCCAAGCGAAACCCTAAAATCTCCGAAACGGGAGATAGTTTTTGGACATGGGTGGGATAAAAATGGTGTCTTAGAGGCGGTATTATGATTCCTGCTGTTGTTGTTGTTGTATTATTCTGAGGAATTGTTCACGTCTACTCTATTCGCGCTGTCACTGGACCTGGAGGGGCGATCAGGAATTCCTGACGGACGGACCGTTTGGTTTTAGATTTTTTCTTCTGAAGCAGCGGTAACGAAAGGAAAGCAGGCATTGCGTAGACTATCGTATAGTACCTGTATCATATAGTACCCGCACTCTCCCTCTACTCGAGTACCGTACCCTACCGTAGAGTACTTGTCCCAGGCCATAAGTACCCGAAAATGAAGGGGGATCATTTGTATGGGGGCACAGACACGCACGGATGTTTTGCCATATATTTCTTTAATCCCTGTTTTCGGGTACTTATTGCCTGGGACAAGTACAA
>Ga0307513_10000623_pt1 | contig 50756 bp, 44 predicted proteins | sample 15_EM_MG_FD_202174 | JGI IMG/M metagenome (GOLD analysis project Ga0307513, IMG submission 202174) | Populus trichocarpa ectomycorrhiza microbial communities from riparian zone in the Pacific Northwest, United States - 15_EM | ecosystem: Host-associated > Plants > Roots > Unclassified | place... | reverse complement strand
TTTTCATCCAAAACGATTCAGAAATGAGGGTGGTAGGGATTTTCTGAATTTCTCAAATTAATTTTATTTGTTCTATTTTAAAACGCCGAAATTCTCCGCCGGCCAAGAATTTCGGAAAACCCTGTAAATGAATCTTGAATTGTCCAATATTGCGCGGATTAAAACATCACTCTCCTCTGACAATTTTGGATTGGAAATTTTTATTGGAGCTCTAGGTCTTTATTTCGTTGTCCACAAATAACAATTCCTAAGCATTTGTTGCTTCCCAAGTTTGGGATTTCGTCGATGAGCATCCAGCGACCACCCACACCCGACTCGTCGGAAATGATTTTTCAACGTTATACGGAGATTTGATTTCCCGTGTCAGTGCTGGGTCTCGTGGTTCGCCAAAAAATACAAGATCGTATCAGATCCTTAAACGTATGTCAGTATATCACAAACCATGAGGCAGATGTTTAAAGACCACCTTCTGGGTTCCAAATACAACGAAAGTCAAGAGAGGAACTTGCCAAAGCAATATCAGAATATGTTAAATGTAAATGTGAAAAAGTACGACTCACAGATGGCAATGATCAGGTCAAAAGTCATATTGTGCTTATTTATAGTTGTAAACGTTACGGCCATTCTAAAAGAAGATCAGAAAAATTCCCTGGATGCAAAGGAATTGAGGATATTACACGAGAGTTATGACCCCAAGCAAAACGAATATCATTATTCGTATGGCGTTTAACCCAGAATAATCACGAAGAGCCTGGCGAATTGATCCATGGAATAACTGGATAGCTATTTGACCTGCCAGGAAAGTAGAGTAGAGTTAAGTAGACTTGGAATTAATTGGAACCACTGGCACCTGTACCTTGGACGAAGATTATGACTATGGTGACAACAACAACCACACTGTACGACACTCGCAACCTGTCATAGGTTAGAATGGAAGTTCACGCGAGTACGAAAGCATACCAAGAATGGTTTTCTGGTTCGCAGTAGGTTCCCCGACGCGCTTTTCGGGCAGAATTGCCGTCACTTTGACTCTGAATATAATTACAAAAACAAACCGTGGTTTCTTAAACGCGGTAACGTACCACTAGCTGTGCCACGGACATCGCCAGGAAGATTGTGTACGGACCCACCAGGAGCTTACACGATTAATCAGCCACAGCCACCAGACGCGGAACGGTATTGTGGTCCTTACCAGCCAGGACATGCCTTTGCTAATTTTCATCTTTCCAAGGGCTTCTGGGATGACCAACAAGACCTTTGGCTCTGAGTTAATTTGAAAGGTGCAGAAGTCAGCGAGGGGGGTTATTCACGTGAAGAACCAGCGCCAAAGTCGTGCAACTCGTTCTAGATAATTCATGATCAGTAGCCCGTTCAATCTTGGTTTACTGGACTCACGTGGGTGGAAGCGCAAAAACGAGGACGGCTTGGGTGGAACATAAGGCATGTGTGGGCATAGGATTATTTTGTTGACCCGCAATAAACAGTAGCGAGGACGAGACGGCAGAGAAGACCCAAGAAAAACAGAAACTATACCACGTGGGGGTTCGTTTGACTTTGCTCGATATTGCCGCAGTTAACAACACAAGCGCCAGTCCAATCCCCCCTGCGATGTTCAACGCAATGAAGGCGCGCACACGGGCTTCGTGTGAGTGAGAACCATTCCAGTGTGGATGTGAACCATTCCAATGGGAATTTGAACCTACCCAACTCTTAGTAGGATATCCTAATTCTCCCCAGCAATAAATGTACTTACCCGTTATCTTGTGGGACGAATCGATATTCATCACGCCAAAGCGATGCGCACACGGCCGGAGTTTAAAGAGGGTTACTTATAGTCTTATCATTGTTGTTCATTCTTAATGCCTCAGGCGGAACGGAGGCGATGCTTCGTCCTGCTGAAAACTATATGCATCAGAGGAGTGCCGGAATCGGGGTGATCAAAGGACTAAGGTGGTTAGTTCGACTCGGAGGAGTTTATCACCGAATGTCCTAAACATTGTAACTCCGGGGGAATTATCCTAGGACGTGAAGTGGAGATCTCGGGAAGGTGTGAAATTTTTATACGTAGTTGGAAATTTTATAAATGAAGTGACGCACGAGGGCACAAGGCACCAGAACCATAGATGTCGAGGTGTGGATGATTTCGTCGACTTCTTTCGAGTTGCACAATAGACATTCAGCTTGGGCCCATCTCTGACGCCCTCGATACAGTCAAGTTATCCTGTAAAGGTAAAGAGGGGCATATTTATGACGGGCAAAAGATCGGTGCAAATTCACGACGTAGGAGGTTCAATCAAAGTAGGGGACAATTACTCGGCATGTCGAGACGTGGTGGGAACCCACCCGAGCTGGTGAATTGCATCTAACGAGGTACGTCCTTAGGAGGTGTAATTAGATATCAATCATTGATTGCGAGGGAATTGAACTTGAACGCTTACAGAGGTGATATGATGAGATCTTGCAAGTGTTCGGGATACTTCTGCCTTCCATGTCGTCATTCATTAAGTCTGCCGGTGTAAGTAACAAAGAACAGTGAATCATCAAAAAATGATTCCGTGCAACTCAAAAATGTAAGAAGGATGGTCCTGTGCAGTACTCACAGTAAGCGATATCGATAACGGCCCTCGCTCAGTGAAAGATGGTCGTCGCAGTGGCATGGCCACAGGCAACTTCTGCCGTTCCACGGTTGTCACTGTCATGGTGCTTCGCTCGGCTAATGGTGACGGGTCCTCCAAAAAAACATCCTCTCAATAGGTCCCAGAAACATGGGTTAGATGGAGGAAGGGTCTGTTTAATGGTTGTCTCATACCATCTGCACACCGATGGTGAGGGCCGCGCCGGGAGGTATTGTCAAGAGTACATACGAGTTTCTTGATGGATCCAGCTGGCAACTCGCTGACAGGATGCGATCAGGATATCAAACTGAACGCCTCTCGTCCGAGTTATGGCAAACACCTAGCCAATGCCATGAATTCGTCAAATCTCATATATGCGAAGCCGAACAAAAGACATTTTACCTTGCCCCAAGCCGAGGATTGTAAAGGTGAAATACATATCGCCCTGCCCAATGATTGGCTAAAAATATCCACTCTAGCTCGGTTACGGTACAACACAGATCAAGTCCTGAGCGAGTTGAATATGAGCTAGATTAGTCGCCATGGAAGGAACGTACATTCGAGGATCGGTATGGCGATGATTGCAACGATTGTTGAGTGGGGAAATGATGAGGATTCATAGGACATGTAATATGATGATAATCATAATCACACATGGTGGGTTGATGGATCGTGCAGTATGTCCGATTATGAGACAAGTTACAAGCTATCTGCAAAACGCTAGGCCGTTTCAAAAAATTTTGGGTGTGCACCTTCGTTTGGTGCAAATAAACCTTTGGGGTAAATTCGTAGTCGATATGACAAATCGCAGAGGCAGTGGAGCAAAATGTCAGGAACTGCAAAGACCGCGAGCGCCGACTCGGAAACCACGCTCCCGCACTTTATCAAAAACAGATGATTACATCAAACACGGGCACACAGAAAAAATTCAAAACGGCCTAGCTTTTGGCAGATAGCTGTAATCAGGTGGGGCTAAAACGGTATGTGGATCATGAACATAGAAGATAAGAATCAACGAAGTGCCCATTACCCAGGATCAGCCATTATTTGTTAGTTAAGCCTCCACAAGGTCGCGATACCTACCAAAACGGCACCGCGTATATCGCTATCAGTTCCGCTTGTGCGATACACAAGGCCTTCGTAGGGCTGACCCATTGCCGACTAGCAAGGAGCAGAAAGGAATAGGAAATGGGAAAAACGATCAAAGATAAGCCAAAGCTAAACCAAATAGGGCCTCGCTTAGAACCGCCGCGGAAGATGCACGCGGATAGAACGATGAACGCGCCAGAGATCTGCAGGGCAAGAAACGTATACATCATTGCGGTATGTTTTCCTGTAGGAATATATCGATTTTTTGGCCACAGAACTATAGCAAAGATTGGAACTCGCCTGACGCTATGAGATCAATGAATGCAACTAAAAAACACTTGCTAGCAAAACAAGGAGGTAAAAAGGAAAAGATAAATAGCAACCACGAAAGAAAGGAAGGGAAGGGGGTGAGACTGCCTCACGCAGCTGCATTTGACTGGGGCTGAGTTTGGTCTCTAGATAAATAGAAAGAGCAGGCCACAACACAAATCCTAAGAACAAGGAATTCACATGCACGTTGACAGGTTGATGACAGAACCCCATGGGAGGTAAAACTCTCCAAAGAGCTCCTCGATATTTCATCCGTGGTCGAGTGAAAAGAGGAAGCAGTTAAAATCAACACTGGAATTGGAGGGTGAGCATTTATATTTCGAAAGCATTAAACCGGATAATCTTCCCGGTCCTGTGCGAGGTCTCAGAGTTTCTCAGAGCACTCCATTTGCATAGAGGTGTAATGATAGAAAGATATTGAACGTGGCAGCCGCGACTGGAGCGTGGTGAGAAATTTTTTGAGAGCGTGGCAGACAGAATATGCGATGACGTCCGTTTGAATGTGTCGAGGCTTGACTATTTTCGAAATTCAATAAACTTCATGAATTGGAATACCAAAGCGACCCCGGGGATGAAAAATACAAATAAAAGGAATGAAACAGATGCGGCCATCGATTGGGGATCCCTTAACAGGGCTGCGGCGCATTCGAAGTGTCCTCTTTCACATCCGCAACCTTCGAGGTCTCCTCATTCACAGACAGGGTTTCCATAGTAGAGGCCACGGGCGCGATATCATTTTCTATCAACGTTGGGGCAACCTCCGCCTTTTCCACTAAAGTGATGCAGTTTCGTCAGCAGCGGGTTCAAGTGCATCCAGTGGGTTCGAGGCATTGGATGCTACTGGTGCAGGGGCTAGAGTGATTTCTTCTACGCTAGAAGGTGGGATTTCGACCGTGGATGAGGCCGATTCACCGATGTCAAGTTGTGGTTCTGGTAGCAACGGAACCATCTCAGCTGTAGTGGATGGCAGGAGTACCCCCGAAACCTCTGCGACGTGTTCCGGAACGGATGCAGGTTCTTGCAGTAACTCTGCATCCTCGACAAACTTTTGGATTTCAGATTCGGCTCGGGAGTGGGCTGCTCGACCGCGGGGGATTCTGCAGGCACAGCTTCAACTAGTTCCAATTCGAAAACCAGGTCATCAACCTCGAGTTTCTCCTCCTCGGGTGCTGCGTCCTCGAGTGGAAGAGGTGGCGCCTCTTGCACTTTCTCCAGGGGCAGAGATGAGTCGTCTGGCACGGCGGTAATATCTTCAGTGAAAACGTCGGATATCCCTTCTTCAGGATCCAGGGAAACCTCAAACTGAGTGTCGGCGTCCGCGTCCACTTCCAATTCTTGTTCCTGATCTACAGGCAGAGCGGTCTTCGGCCCCCAGCCTCAAGACCAGGCTCAAAGTCACCGACCTTAGCTCGAGTAGCAAACTGATCTGCGATAGCTGTGGCCTCGACCTCTGCAGATAGCATCGTACTAGTCCTATTTCGTCTGAAATGGAACCGCGAAGATGTACTGGGGTTCCTCCGTTGGTTGATGTTGGGCCTCGGTTTGGAATATCTTCTTCAATGAGATGATACTGCTATTCCCGTCCCTCTGTATTAGTGGACGACAACCCGTGATGGTCTTGTTGATGTTAGGGGGGATATTGTTAGTCTCCTAAAACAGACCGTATGATATTGATGACAATCGAGGATATTGTTGTCGTGAATTTTCATATTCTTCCCGCTCTCTGGAATCATCTCCCGAGAATTGGGAAGATATAATTCGGCAGGTACCAGGTCAAACTTAGCGGTGGGGGAAAGGAAGCAAGCGTATAATGATGACTTGGCCTCTGCTTGTTCGAAAGCATCGCGGTGTGGAAATAGGTATGGGCAAAGATACGCCCGAGACGACGCGCCAACGAGGAGAAATGGCGGTGCGAGGTCTGAGGAATTCGCAGCCTGTAGTCTTTTCAGCCCATATCCTCTGATTTTGTAGATATTCTCTTACCGAGAGGGAGTTTAGTAATGTGGTGGCACTGTGCAGAATGTAATCAATTGCGCAACATTGCTAAGAATATGAAGTCGGTCCTTTAACAACGCACATCTTGATGGAAATACACGTCCTCACCTCGTCGCTTCCGTGAGCGACAGAAAGATAATGCCATTCGCCAGCCCTCATCTCTGGACACGAAGCCCGCATACATTCCTGCTGCAGGGTCGTATAAGGGGGTGAGAGAGATCCCGCGCAAGTCGCCTAACGCTCTATAAGTCCTTCGCTTGTTTATTGGGACACCAAAGGCATACCTCAACTGCTCATAAATCCAACACGCCTCGTCCACCGTAACTTCGCTCCTCCCCTTCTCTGAAACTTTTCCCCTTCTTTCACGCCATGTCCTTGTTCGTCACGATTTGCTCCTTTCGGGAGATCGTCAACGTCATGAACTTCGAGACGAATGAGCAGCGAAATATATTCTTGGAGTCGGAAAGCACTGTCTAGCGAGGCAATCGACGGCAAATTTTTACTGGGTAAAATGTGGAGATTCGTGAGCCACGCAGGGGTCCGACATGGAAAATAACAGCTGCCATGGTTGAAAGTTGAGGTCGAGTATTATGCTGAATACTTGACCACGTGCAGACTTTCAATCGGAGTTAATAATAAACGCACCTACCTTCAATGCCTCGTTTACGTAGTATTTATTTAGGGACTAGGCTCAATTTAATCCTCTGATCTTGGTACTAGTTGTATTTTCGTGTTTGATTCGTGCATTCTACATTTATTCAAGCAAAGCTACATACATATCCCACGCGGTATCAATTCCGCAGATGATTCGAATTGGATTCGAATCACTACCTTCAGTAGGAAATTTACTTGAATGCGCAAATGGTAACAACTTCATATCAGCTACCGAACGGTGAGAGTACTTAAGACCCACTGTGATCACTGATGGAAGCGGAACTGCCAGTAGATCCTCAAAACTTGGATGCAATAACTGTAATACTATTCGGTGAGTTGGAAAATCGAACTAAGTAATGGTGGCAGATGAGCAACTTCCATTGGGGAATCAATTTTTTAAATATCATATAACTCCTTCGAGTGCTCATTCACCACCACCAACACCTGGATGAGTAGCGTAAACAACGAGGAGAAAGGTAGAAAACAAGAAGCTTGAACCCCTACTTTATCTCTTTTCCTTGGCCAGTTAATGGTTCATCGTATGCGATCGGCCAGGTTGGGAAGGAGCCAACCCCTGATACGGTGGTCCTTCGGAAGTTTGTGTTGGGTGTTCCATCTCAGCGATTGTCGTGATCGGGTACGTCAATTCAGCCGGTGATGAAGTACGCCCTCTGCTCGAGAGCAGGGAAGGGTCTCTCAAATTAAGCATAAAGCGTGATATCATCACAGAGGATATGCTAGGATGTTAAACCACCATTTAGTCTATCACTGAGGACGATGAAACCATGAACGTACACATTGGCGAGCGTCGCTGCTACAGCTCTCGTGCTGCCCTATGCATAGGAATCAGCCATCACTTCCAATGAAAAAGCGAGAAGAGAAACTTCACTCCACCAAGCTACACCAAAAAAAAGGGGGAATATTTCAGAAACGAGGCGATGATTTGAAACTTGTTCCCACCGTAAACGTCAAGATAGTAGCCAAATGACATGCTGTCATTACCCTGTATTATACATGCTTTAATCCAGAATCAAATTAGAAAGAAAAAGTCAAGCCTACCCGAAGTAGATTGCCCCTTGGATATTGATTAGAAGAAAAAGAGTTTCTGAATACGTAAAGCTCTTAGCTCACCATCACGCAAAAAAATGTCCAAAATGTTCCCTCTGTTTGAGCGAGGGAGGACGATCGATTTGTACAGCGTCATACCGAAGACAAGTAAATCGAAGATGAGCATTCCAGTCCAGGCTATTGCAAAGTCTGTGTGGGTCAAGTTGGGGTCAAGGTCGGTATATCTCGTCACGATCAAAAGTCCTCTGCTAGTACGCACGGATGGCTCTGAAAAAAGAGTTTGAGTTACATGAACTCGAACACTATGTCAGGGCAAAGCACTTACCTTTCCCGACTCAATGTTGCATCGCAACCTATGTAAATGTTGGAATGTTTTTCTTTTTTTCCACTCAGTGCCACCCACTATATACCACAGAATTAGCAATGGAACGTGAGGGCAGATCATTGTTTCCATCCAAGTTGAGACTCACACAGGCCACGACCAATATAACAACGGCAACGATGATGTACAAAGCTAGCACTTTTCGGCTTCGCTCGTACAAGGCGTACATGCGTATGATTAAAATACCTATATGAGGGGAGAAAAATATAATCAACATCGTCTCGAACGATTTCGGAGAGAATAGGTCTACAAGCAACGACCACCTGAACAATGATGATTAGGTATACGTGAAACGATATCAAGTGAAGACAACTGGACAAAAGATATCATTAAATTAATGGCCATTTTCGAGTGCCAGAAATGGATGAATACTAACATCTGAGAGGCTGCACATCAGTATCTTTCCACCTGGCTTCAGACTGGTGATTTTGAGCAACAGGATACTCACCTCAGTTTTGTTTGGATTGGAGGTTGTCCAAAAGAACTCCATCATCATTGGAATATGGCCGAAGAGCGCCAAATAACGATTCAGATAGAAGAACCCCAAACCCCAGCTAATCCGGCGAAGAACCCAACACCTCTCCACTTCGGTGACAAATGTGAGGCAATAATCGTACAGGAGGATGGCTGCCCATATAATCGGCGTTGTGAGTGGGATGGTGGAACACGACACCACGAAATGGACAGAGCGTAACATACAGAAAGCAACAATTTTTAGATAGTGGTTGGTGTCCCTATGATCGAGACACGAAAATTAGCTAACAAGCATTTCTCCCGGCATGAAGTGAGGCCGCAAGCAAACGACTTACATAGAGTCGAGCCCACCTAATATAGCATAAGAGGCCATTTATGAACTCCCTATCTTTCGGTTGCGGGCTTTGTAGGCTACGTTGAAAGCTGGGTAGATATGGGATAGCTAGCTGCAGTGACGAGCCTCCTATTATACCTCAGCCGTCGTCATGATGGTTGAACTTCTCAATCGGGTATCCGTCCAACAGATTAAATGGTTCGTTTCAGTTCAACTGATCATGCATTGGTCAGTTTGAAAGATAATTAAGGATAATAAGGGTATGCTTAAATTTGGAATTCGTGATGAACCATGCTATCGAAAAAGGCGCGCGCTCTGACAATCCACTTCAAGACCGGCAGACCCTCCACTCCCTACAAATGCGAGGAAGCTGCACAGTTGAGGAGAAGCCAGGCGCCGTGGAACCTCCAATCCTCGAAAGTGGAGGTATAAGAGAGGATCCAACGGTGCGATGAACACGAATTACAAGACCAGAGTTGGTTGTGCGCATGTCTTGTTCTCGGAGGTCCAACAGCACAGAATTGTAAGACGGGTCAAAAAACTATCCCTTCTTAAATCGAGCCTCCCGTCTGCTGAGATTGAGGCTCAAAAATCCATTACAGAACTCGTTAAAACAGCGAACCCAGTTGTTCCATCCACAACCATATGACCATGAAGATGTTCAATGATTGTCTCTGCGCCTGCACGAGCTTCCAGTCTACGAAAGGGTATCAACACGAAGACTGTCAAAGAAACGGCCAATAGTGAGCCACAGGAGAGCCACAAGACTTGCCGAACAAATGGGATGGTTCTCGGGGAATTATTTAACCTGATTTGGAGGAACCAACTACTATTGTCACGGTAGTGTGGAGTGTCTAAAAGCAATCGATCGAGATCGTGGTTTCGGAAATAATACCACAGGAGCACTGATGTAGATGGGTCGTACTAACGGTTCATCAATGATCAAAGAGAGGCTAATTGAACGAAGCATCCCTCAGAAGATCGATCACGATGCCAAATTTTGGATCCAGTCGTCGAATTTACCAGCTAAAGAGTTCTTCTGAGTAGGAGATGTACATAGAGCGGCACACTCCCCAAAAGGAGTACGACACCGTGTCAGATGGTCGACACACAGCCGATAGATGAGAAAAGATAGGAAAGCCTTGGAGAAAGTGTGACGTCGTCGACTCGGGCAAGACGGGACTGCTGTACTTCTAAGACTATATTTGGTTCGTGCCAGACAACGGCCCGGGCACATCGAGATTGTATTAAATAGTTTCCAGTTCTTTTGGTCAACTTCCGACCCAAAAAAAAATGAGGTGAGTATCCTGCTGCTCAAAATCCCCGCTCCTGAGGCGAGGTGGAAAGCTATTGATGTACATCCTTCCAGATGTTGCTCGAAAATGGCCATTAATCTTTTGACCTGTTGTCGTCACTACAATCATTTCACGAATATCTAATGATCATCATTCAGGTCATTATAAACCCAGGTGGTGGTGACGCCGTGACGGTGAAGGAGACTCGAAGGAGCCCACAGATTATGTGATATTTTAAAATTGGTACGCCCCAGTGGCAGTCTTACGCGCAACGTCGCTCATCTACCACCATTATTTCGATTTTCCAACTCACCGAATATTACAGTTCAGTGCATCCAAGCCTTGATCATGAGCACTTACTGTCATTTCCACCTCCACCTGGGTCCTAAGTCCTTTCGACGTTAGGCAGCTGATATAAAAACTGTTTGCGCATCGAAGTAGTTTTCCTAGTATTGAAAGTTTTTTGTCTTCCGCTTAGTGATCATAATCATCTACAAGTGTGACAGTACTGCACTGTATGTGATATGTTTGTACCTTCCTGAATAGATACCGAGTACACGCATCAAGCGTAAATGTAATAAATACGATGAAGAGCTGTGTTGAATTGGTGTTGAAGATCACTTAGTTTGGTATAAACTGGTTTTTCAACATGACACGGGGATTGGACTTCCCGTGTCAGTGCTGGGTTTCAGGGTTCGCCAAAAAAAATAGGCTCGTAGCAAATCCTTTAACGTATGTCAGTATATCACAAACCATGAGGCGGATGTTTAAAGACCACCATCTGGGTTCCAAATACAACGAAAGTCAAGAGAGGAACTTACCAAAGCAATTTCAGAATATGATGTATATAAATGTGTATAAATATGACTCACAGAGGGCAATGATCAGGTCAGAGGTCATACTGTGCTTATTTCGAGATGTAAACGTTACCGCCATTCTAAAAGAAGATCAGAAAAGTTCCTTGGATGCAACGGAATCGAGGATATTACACGAGAGTTATGATCCCAAGCGAAGCGAATATCATTATTCGTATGGCGTTTAACCCAGAGTAATTACGAAGAGCGTGGCGAATGGATCGATGGGATAGCTTGATAGCTATTTGACCTGTCAGGAGATTAGAGTAGAGTTAAGTAGACTTGGAAATAAATGGAACCACTGGCACCTGTAGTTACCTTGGACGAAGATTATGGCCATGGCGACAACAGCAACCGCACTGTACGACACTCGTAACCTGTTGTAGGGCATCATGGGTTAAAATGGAAGTTAACGCATGTACGAAAACCATACCAAGAATGGTTCGCTGATTCGCAGTAGGTTCCCCGACGCCCTTTTAGGGCAGAATCGCCGTCACTTTGACTCTGAATATAAAAAAAACCGTGGTTTCTTAGACGCGGTAACGTACCACTAGCTGTCCTACGAATATCGCTAGGAAGATTGTGTATGGACCCAGCAGGAGCTTACACGATTGATCAGCCACATCCATCAGACGCGGAACAGTATTGTGGTCCTTACCAGCCAAGACATGCCTTTGCTAATTTTCATCTCCTCAAGAGTATCTGGGATGATCAACAAGACCTTTGGCTACGAGTTAACTTGAAAGGTGCAGAAGTAAGCGAGGCGGGCCATTCACATGAAGAACCAGGGCCAAAGTCGTGCAACTCGTTCTAGATATTCATGATCAGTGGTTGTTCAATCGTCATTTACTGGACTCACGTAGGCGGAAGCGCTGACATGAGGACGGCTTGGATGGAACATAACGAATGTGTGGGCATAGGATTTGTTTGTTCCCCCGCAAGAAACAGTAGCGAGGACGAGATAGCATAGAAGACCCAAGAAAAGCAGAAACTATACCAAGTGGGGGTTCGTTTGACTTTACTGGATAATGCCGCAGTTATCAACACAAGCACCAGTCCAATCCCCCCTGCGAGGTTCAACGCAATGAAGGCGCGCACACGGGCCTCATTTGGGTGAGGACCATTCCCGTATGGATGTGGACCATTCCCATGTGGATTTGAACCTACCACAACTCTTAGTAGGATATATTAATTCTCGACAGCCACAAATGTACTCACCCGTCATATTGTGGGATGCATCGACATTCATAGCGGCAAAGCGATGCACAAACGGCCAGAGTTTAAAGAGGGTTACTTATAGTCTTATCATTGTTGTTCATTCTTGATGCCTGGGCGGAACAGAGGCGATGCTTCGTCCTGCTGAAGGCTGCATGCATCAAAGGGGTGCCTGAATCAGGGTGATCAAAAGACGAGGGTGGTTACCTAAGTTGAGCAGAACTCAAGTACATCACTTAATGTTCTAAACATTGTAACTCCGGGGAAATTATCCTAGGACTTAAAGTGGCGATCTCGGGACGGTGTCAACTTTTCATACGTAGATGGAAAATCTATAAATGAAATGACGCACAAGAGCACGAGGCACCAGAACCATACATGTCGAGGTGTGGATGATTTCGTTGACTTCTTTTGAGTTGCGCAGTAGACATTCAGCTTGAGCTCATCTCTAATGCCCTCGATACAGACAGTTATCTTGTGAATGCAAAGAGGGATATATATGATGAGCAAAAGGCTGGTGTAAATCTACGACATGGGAGGTTCAATCAAACTAGGGAACAATTACTCGGCATGTCGAGACGTGGTGGGAACTCACCTGAGCTGATGGATTGCACCTACTTGACAGGCTACCCATCCGACAATTCTGCTTGGCAGGTATAATCGAATATCAATCATTACATAATTGCGAGGGAATTGAACTTGAGCGCATACAGAGGTGGTATGATGAGATCTTCCAAGTGTTCGGGATACCCCATCCAACAACGTCTGCCGGCGTAAGTAACCCCAGAACAGTGAATCATCAAAAAAGACAATTCGGTGCGGGCATGTCAAAAATGTAAAAAAAAGGATGGTTCTATTTGCGCAGCACGCGCAGTAGGCGGTATCGATAACGGCCCTCGCTCAGTGAAAGATGGCCGTCGCAGTGGCACGGCCACAAGCAACTTCTGTAGTTCCACGGTTGTCACTGTCATGGTGCTTCGCTCGGCCAATGGTGACGGGTGCCTCCTCCAAAAAAACCATCCTTTCAATAGGTCCTAGAAACGTGGGTTAGATAAAAGGAAGAGTGCTCATGTTTAACGGTCGTCTCATACTATATACGACCCATCAGCGTGCTGAGCCCAGCGCCGCCTCTCGCCACGGCGGGTACTGTCAAGAGTATGTGTGAGATTCGTGATGGATCCAGCTGACAACCCGCTTACAGGATGCGATCAGGATATCGAACTGAACGCCTCTCGTCCGGGTTATGGCAAACACCAAGCCAATGCTATGATTTCGTCGAGTCATATATACGAAGACGAACAAAAGACATTTTACCTTAGAGCCACAAAGCCGAAGATGAAAGTACGTATCGCCATGCCCAACGACTGGCTAAAAATACCCACTTTAACAAGAGCCAATCATGACTGAGTCGAACATCAGTTGTGTTGGTTGCCAAAGTAAAGAACGTGAACACATACATTCGAAGATCAGCTATGGCGATGCTTGCAATGATTGTTGAGATGGTGACTCCAGGCCTTGGGAAAATGATGACGACCAATAGGACATGTAATATGATAATCATACCTGGTGGGTTGATGGATTGTGCAGTCCTACGTTCGATTATGAGACAAATTAACCAGCTTGTGGTGCGAAATTTCAAACTGGGGGGTTCGACGTGAGATCAGAAGGAAACGGATGATGGCGTACGACGATGACGCCTGCCAAAACTGCAAGCCAGATTATCCACGGGAATGCAACAAGCTGGAAAAGGATAAGCCTCGAATTCGTGGGTAAAAGATTCATAACACCGCGAGAAACCTTTGGCGTTGACAATCGAGATAACGCGAGTTTTATATTGAGAAGTAACTAAATTACCAGAGGGTTAGAATGGTATGTGGAACACGAACATGGAAGATAAAACCCAACGAAGTGCCCATTACCCTGGATCAGTCATTAGTTGTTAGTCAAACCTTCAAAAGGTCGTGATACCTATAACAACGGCACCACGTATATCAGTATCAGTCCCGCTTGCGCGATGCACAATGCCTTCGCAGGGCTGACCCATTCCTGACCACCAAGGAACAGAAAGGAATGGGAAATGGGGAAAACGATCCAAGATATGCCAAATTTAGCTGAACCAAATAGGGTGCCGCTTGGCACCGTCGCGGAAGGTGCATGCAGATAGAACGATGAACGTGAAAACACAAGCGCCAGAGATCTGCAGGGCAAGAAATGTGTACAACATTGCGGTATGTTTTCGTGCAGGAGCATATCAATTTTCTGTCCACAAGATCATAGCAAAGATTGGAACTCGCCAGACGCCATGAGGAAAAACTGATCAAGTGAATGGAACTAGAAAACACTCGCTAGGAAGACATGAAGGGGAAAAGGAAAAGATAATTAGTACCCACAAAAGAAAGGAAGAGAAGGGGATGAGATTCCCTCGCGCAGCGTGCATTCGGCTGGGGTCTCTAGAAGGAGCAGGCCACAAGACAAAGTCCAAGAACAAGAGATTGGCATGCGCGTTAACAGGTTGATGGCAAAACCCCATGAGAGGTAGAACTCTCCAAAAGATAAGATTAGAGCTTCTCGATACGTGGTCGAGTAAAAAGAGTAAAAAGTTTAAATCAACACTGGAAATGGAGAGTGAGCACTTTTATTCCGAAAGCATTAAACCGGATAATCTTCCCGGTCCTGTGCGAGGCGTAAGAGTTTCTCACAGCGCTCCACTTGCATAGAGGTGTATTGATAGAAAAATATTGAACGTGCGCAGCCGCGACTGGAGCGTGGTGAGAAATGTTTTGAGAGCTTGGCAGACAGAATATGCGATGACATCCGTTTGAATGAAGTCCCAAAAGCTTGAAGGGACGCATGAATGTGTTGAAACTCGACTGTAAACGAAATTCAATAAACTTCATGAATTGGGATACCAAAGCGACCGCAGGGTCGAAATAAATAAATAAAAGGAATAAAGTAGATACAGACATCGAATGGAGATCCGTTAAGATGGCTGCGGCGCATTGAGAGTCTCCTCCTTCACATCCGCATTCCTCGGGGTCTCCTCATTCACAGACGGGGTTTCGGTAGTAGAGGCGACGGGAGCGACATCATTTTCTATTAACGTTGGGGCAACCTCCGCCTTTTCCGCTACAGTGGTAGTAGTTTCGTCAACGACGGGTTCAAGTGCATCAAGTGGGATCGAGGCGTCGGCTGCTACTGGTGCAGGGGCTGGAGTGCTTGGCTCTACGCTGGAAGGCGGGATTTCGATCGTGGATGAGGCCAATTCATCGATGTCAAGTTGTGGTTCTGGTAGCAACGGAACTGCCTCAGCTGTGGTGGATGGCGGGAGTATCTCCGAAACCTCTGCAACAGGTTCCGGAACGGGTGCAGGTGCTTGTAGTAACTCTGCGTCCTCGACAGACTTTGAAATTTCGGGTTCTGCTGGCGGGACGACAGCCGTCGGCTCGGGAGTGGGCTGCTCGACCACGGGGAATTCTGCAGGTACAGTTCCGACGAGTTCCAGTTCCAAAACCAGATCATCAACCTCGAGTTTCTCCTCTTCAGGGGCTGCGTCCTCGACTGGAAGAGGTGGCGCCTCTTGCACTTTCTCCAGGGACAGAGATGACTCGTCTGGCACGGCAGTAATATCCTCGGTGAAAACGTCGGGTATTTCTTCTTCAGGATCCAGGGAAATCTCAAACTGAGTGTCCGCGTCCGCTTCCAAATCTTCTTGTTCCTGATCAGCAGGCGGAGCAGTCTTTGGCTCCCCAGCCTCAAAATCAGGCTCAAAGTCACCGACCCTAGCTCGAGCAGCAAGCTCATCTGCGATAGCTGTGGCCTCGACGTCTGCAAATACCATCGTACCAGTCCTATTCCGTCCGAAACGGGACCGCGAAGATGCACTGGGGCTTTCACCTATTCCTCCGTTGGTTGAAGTTGACCCTCGGTTCGGAATATCTGCTTCGATGAGATGATCCTGCTGTTCCCGTCCCTCTGTAATAGCGGACGACAACCCGTGATGGTCTTGTTGATGTTGGGGGGGATATTGTTGTCGTGAATTTTCATATTCTTCCCTCTCTCTGGAATCATCTCCGGAGAATTGGGAAGATGGAATGACGAGGAATTCGGCAGGTACCAGGTCAAATTTAGCGGTGAGGGCAAGGAAGCGAGCGTATAATGATGACTCGGCCTCTGCTTGTTCGAAGGCGTCGCGGTGGTGGAAATAGGCATGGGCAAAGATACGCCCAAGACGGCGCGCCAGCGAGGAGAAATGGCGGTGCGAGGTCTGAGGAATTTGCAACCTGTAGTCTTTTCAGCTCGTATCCTCTGATTATCCAGGTAATTCTCACCGTGAGGGGAAGGTTCGAGGGGAATTTAGTAATGCGGTGGCACTATCAACTGTGTGCAGAATGTAATCAATTGCGCAACATTGCTAAGAGTATGCAACGTGTCTTTTAGTTATGTCACTTTGATGGAAGTACTCCTCCTCACCTCCATAGCGCCGTCGTTTCCGTGGGCGACACAAAGATAAAGCCATTCGCCAGCCTTCATCTCCGGACACGAAGCACGCGTACATTCCTGCTGTAGGGTCGTGATAAGTGGGTGGGATAGATCCTGAGCAAGTCGCCTGACGCTCTGTAAGTACTTCGTCCTTTATTAGGACACCAAAGACGTACCTTAACTGCTCATAAATCCAACACGCCTCGTCCACCGCAACTTCGTTCTTCCCTTTCTCCAGCTCTTTTTCTCCTTCTTTCACGCCATGCCCTCGTTCGTCACGATTTTCTCCTTTCGGAGGTGACCCAGGTAGAGATACAATAGCGTCAACGTCATGCACGTCAAGACGAATGAGCAGCGAAATGTATTCTTGGAGTTGGAAAGCACTGTCTAGCGAGGCAAGCGATGGCAGATTTTTGACTGGGTAAAATGTGGAGATTCGTGAGCCGCGTAGAGGTCGTTGAATAACAGCTGCCATGGTCGGACGTTGAGGTCGAGGTCTACGTTGTGGAATATACTTGACCACGTGCCGACTTTCAATCGGAGTTTATAACACATCATTCTTCGCTATTTATAGGCTTAACCTTGACTCCCTTTAGTTACATTCGTGCTTGATTCGTGCACTCTTTATTAAGGCAAATCTACACATATATCGCATACAGTGCAATAGTATCAATTCTGTAGGTGATTATGATCACTACCTTCAGTAAGAAAATTACTTCAATGCAGTGCGAAAGGTAGTAACTTTATATCAGCTGCCGAACTGGGAGAGGACTTATGACCCACTGGGTGGACGCAGTTATGATACTAAGTACTCAAGGATTGGATGCACTGAACTGTAATATTCGGTGGGTTGGAAAATCGAACTAATCATAAGGTTGCCACTAGGGCCGCCACCAATTTTTAAAATATTATATAGTTTGCAGGATACTTCGAGTGCTCATTCACCGCCACCACCACCTGGATTTATAATGAGTGGCGTAAACGAGGAGAAGGGTATTGAACACCTACCGTATAGCATCCCCTTGGCCAATTAATGGTACATCGTATGGGGCGGGCCAGGCCGGGAAGGGTTTGTTCGCCCCAGGTACGGTGTTCCTTCGGAACTTTGTGTTGGGTATTCCAACTCAACAGTTGTCAGGATCGGGTACGTCAATTCGTCCCTTGATGTGATAATTGAAGCACGCCTTCCGTTTAAGACCAAGGTATGGTGTCTCAAATTGAGCATCAGGCGTGATATCATAACAGAGGATATGCTAGGATGTTAAATCGCCCTTTAGTCCATTGCAGACGATAAAATCCTATGGACCTACATATTGGTGAATGTTGACGCCGCACTCCTCGTGAAGCTCTGTGAGAAAGAATTAGTCGTCACTTCCTGAGAAGGCGACATAAAGGTTTCACTCCACCAAACTAGGAGAAACATAGAGCAATCGTTCAGGAATTAGGTGATAATATTGAACTAGCTCTCACCAAAAATGTCAAGATATTGGCGAGATTGGATATCACCATCATCCTGTGCACGATTCATCCAGAACCAAATTAGAAGGAAAAGGCAAAGCCTACCCAAAGTATATCGTCCCTTAGGTATTTAGTAGACTCAAACTCAATCAATTTACAGATAGGTAGATTCAGGACTCACCATCGCGCAAGAAAGTGTCCAAAATATTCACTCCATTTGGGCGAGGGAGGACGATAGATTTGTAAAGTGTCATACAAAACACTAGTGAATCGAAGACCGACATTCCGGCCCAGGCTGCTGCCAGGCCTGTTTGAGACAAAATGAATATATCGCGTCAGGGTAAGTGGTCAGTACTACTACTAGTACCACTCACGGATGCCTCTGAAGAAAGAGTTTGAGTTATATACACTTCAATTGAACCGAATATCACAGCAAAGTACTTACTCTTCTCGACTCAAACGGAAATTGCATCCTACATATATTTGCATACTTCGAGGTTTATCTTGTTTTGCACTCAATATTGCCCACTATATACCGCAACATCAGCAATGGAATGTCCAACCGGGTATAATTCCCTCTGAGATTGAGACTTACACAGCCCATGATTACGATAACAACTGCAATGACGATGTACAAGGTAAGCACCTTTAGGCTCCGCTCGTATAAGGCATACATGCGCATGGCTAATATACCTATGTTGAGAGAAAAATAGAATCAGCATCATCCCAAAGGATTTTGGAAAAAACAGGCCAACAAGCAACGACCGACTGAATGATGATAATCAGGTATTGATGAAACGAGTGCAAGTGCTGACAACTTGAAAAAATATATCATCAGATTTTATCGACATTTTCGAGTGTCAGAGGTGGATTAATACCGACATCTAAGGCTGGGCATCAGTATCTTTCCCCCTCGCTTCAGGACCGGGCATACTGACCTCATTTTTGTTTGGGTTGGAAGTTGACCAAAAGGACCCCAACATTATCGGAATATGGCCGAAGAGCACCAAATAACGATTCAGGTAGAAGAACACCAAACCCCAGCTAAGCCGGCGAACGGCCCACCAGCTCTCCACTTCAGCGACAAATGTAAGGCAATAGTCGTACAGGAGAATGGCTGCCCATATAATCGGCGTTGTGAGCGGAGATGCGAGATGCGACACCATACAATGGACCGAACATAACGTACAGAAAGAAATAATTGCTACATACTGGCTGACATTACTATGATCAAGACACGAAAATTAGTTAATAAAATTTTCTCCTAGCACGAAGTGAGGTTGCAAGCAAATGACTTACATAGACTTGAGATCATCCAATGTAGCATAAGAGGCCATTCAACTTGAACTCCCTATCTCTCGGTTGCAGGCTTTGTAGGCGACGTTGGAAGTTGGATAAATGTGGGATGGCTAGTTGTAGCGACGAGGCCCCTATTATACCCCAACCATCGTTATGATGGTTGAATTTCCAATCAAGTAACAATCAAGTACCCGTCTAACTTATTCCATGATTCGTTTCAGTTCAACTGATCAGGCGTTGGTCAACCTTAATTATCAGACTCCGAGATCTGTTTGAAAGATAGCAAGGGGATTGATGCGTTGTTTGTGATGAACCATGCTTTCGAGAAACGCGCGCGCGCTCTGATATCCAGACGGTGGAGGTTGTTTGCATTCACCGCCGAGAAGCGTAAACGTTGTGTTGTTCACAGGAGAAGGACCATGACAACGGGAGAGATCCGTGTGCAGATCCTGTTGATAATCGTGACCCTAGTGTGACAACGGCTATCAATGTTCGAGATGGCACACGGGAGAGCTTAGGGTAGCGAACGCAAGAACAATAAGTTGCTCTGAATTCACTGGGGGAAATCGAAGTACAAAAGGGCCGCTATTTATACGTTTACAGATCGTTGGAATATAAAAGGAAACGTGAATAATACACCATTGTGAGTAACGCTAGAGTCCGTAAATAGTCGTAAGTCGTGACTTCATAAGGTAGGTACAAAAAGGGGAAGTGATCACTTTAGAATATACACGACGAAGGGTAAAAAGATAGGATAAAAACAAAGATAAGATCGTGTTCGTCACACCTAGTTTTAAGTCACGAGGCGAGCTTGAGCGACACTGTACCCCGTCCGAGAGCGAGAAAACAACCAACTTCAAGACCGCCAATCCTTACAATGTCAGTGAGAAGCCATGTGTCGAAGAACCTCGAGTCCTCGAACCTGAAAATACGAAAAGAAACAACGGCCCGATGAGTGTGAATTGCAAGACCAGAATTGTCGGGTGCATGTCAGATGGGCCATCAAACTGACCTGAGGCTGAGTCAGCGTTCCGTCCGCTAAAGTCTAATTTCTAGAGTGAAAAATCCACCAAGTACAGGAATAGCTAAAACAGCGAGCCTGACGGAGATTCTGTGTCGTTCTAGTCACGACTAGATGTATATGAAGACGTTCAATAATTTTCTCGGCGCCTGCGTGAGCTTCCAGTGGTATCAACACGAAGAGAAACGGCCGTTAGTGAGCCACAAGAGAGCCACAAAAACTTTGGCCGAAAAAATGAGACGATTCTCGGGGAATTAATATTTAACCTGATCTGGAAGAACCAACTGCTGCTAATGTGTCATGGAGACACCAGTTTCAAAGGGCGGGATCGATAGTTTCGGAAATAGTAAGTACTAGTAGGCTGTAGCCTGATGTAGATGGGCCATAGTTACGGTTCATCGATAATCAAGAGATTAATCTGTGCTTACAAATAACAGACAGTTATCAACCCCACAATTAGGTTCTCTGTTTCATCCTGAACGAGGCATCTGCCAAAGAGATCGCAGGCCAAATTTCGGTCCCGGTCGTCGAATTTACCAGCTAAAGAGTTCTTCTGAGTAGAGGATGAACATAGAGCGGTTCAAAAGGAGAAGTACGGCACACCACCGATAGATGACTCGAAAAGATGAGAAAGCCTTGTCGACAGCGTGATGAAAAATACCATGTCACTCGGCGACGCGTCACACATCCGTCGTTGTTCATCCTCACGCTGACGCCGGCGCGGCACGTCCCACGCACCTCACGTTAAGGAAGTTGGGCGAGGATGTCGATATAGAATGAGTTACATATCGCGATGGGATAATAGATTGATAATTTTCAGGCCCCACATCCAGTGCCAAATATCATAAAATGAATATGCTGTCATTTACTTGAGATTTATTAGTAAACGGTACCAGTTGGGTACCAGAGCGTCCCAAAACAAGTCGGATTTCCCAAATTGGAGCGGGTGTAGTCTGCGCCTGTGCTAGTAATGATGAAGAATGTCATTACGTAGGGATGGTCGCGAGTGTAGGGGTCCTAGGCTCTCTCAAATTGAGCGTCAGGCGTGATATCATCACGGAGGATATGCTGTGATGTTAAATCGCCCTTTAGTAGCTGGCCACGATGAGTGATGACATCAAGAACGTACACGTTGACGAACGTCGATAATGAACCTCTAACCAAGAACTATTTGTAGAAATCAGCGATCACTTCCAATGAGAAGGCGACACGAAACGTTTCACTTCACCAAGCTGAGGGAGAAATATATAGGAATCTTTGAGCAATGAGGGGATAATATCCAAGTTTCTCTCACCATGTATGTTAAAATATTGGCCAAATTGGACAACGCTATTACCCTGTGCAGACGTTCATCTAGCAAGTTAATTCAGAAAGAAAAAGTAAAACCTACGCAAAGTAAATCGCCCCTTAAAGAGTGTCAAAAAAAAAAACCAAGTTCCAGGCAAGTCAGGCTTACCATCACGCAATAAAATGTCCAAAATACTCAATCCATTTAGGCGAGGGAAGACGAGAGATTTGTAAAGTGTCATACAAAACACAAGTGAGTCGAAGACCAACATTCCGGCCCAGGCTGCTCCTATACCTGTGTGGGCCAATATGAATATATTGCGCCAGGGTAAATCCCCAGCACCACTCACGGATGCCTCTGAAGAAATGAGTGATGAGTTTGAGTTATATGAACTTGGAGCCTACATCTCGGCGAAGTACTTACTCCTCTCGACCCATGTTTGGATCGCAGCCTATATGCATTTGGAGGTCTGGAGGTTTATCTTGTCTTGCACTCAACACTGCCCACTATATCCCACAACATGAACAATGGAATGTCAGATTGGGTATGATTCCCTCTTAGATTGAGACTTACACAGCTCACGATCACGGTAACAACTCCAACTCCAATGTACAAGGCAAGCACCTTTCTGCTCCGCTCGTATAAGGCATACAATCGCATAGTCAACATACCTATATTGAAAGAAAAATCAAATCAGCATTGTCTCAAAGGATTTCGGAAAAAATAGGCCGACAAGCAACGACCACCTGAATGATGATGGTCAGGTATTCGTGAAATGATTGCAAGTGGTGACAACTGGACAAAAGATTTCATCAGATTTCATCGGCATTTTCGAGTGTCAGAGTTGGATGAATACCAACATCTGAGGTTGCGCATCAGTATCTCTCCACCTCGCTTCAGGACCGGGGATACTCACCTCAATTTTGTTTGGGTTGGATGTTGACCAAAAGAACTCCAGCATTATCGGAATATGGCCGAAGAGCACCAAATAACGATTCAGGTAGAAGACCCCCAAACCCCATCTACACCGGCCAACAACCCAACAGCTCTCCACTTCGGCGACAAATGTGAGGCAATAGTCGTACAGGAGGATGGCTGCTCATGTAATCAGTGTTGTCAGCAGGAATGGGATGAAATGGACTGAATGCGGCGTACAGAAAGCAACAATTTGTAGATAGTGGTCGACATTCCTAATTTCAAGAGCCTGAGGCGTTAACAAGATTATCTCTGGTACCATATGAAGCTGTGAATAAATGACTCACATGGAGTTGAGCTCATCCAATGTAACGTTAGAAGTCATTCTTGAATTCCCTACTGCTCACTGCAAGTGAGAAGCCCCTTATTATACGTCACTCAATTATCACCGAGAATTTTATCTTGATGGTTAAATTCGTTGTTCATGCAATCCAGCGGTGTCCATCATCCAGCCCTCAAACTTGATGGCAGTTCATCTCGGTTCCATTATGATCAGTATCATACTCCAAGATGTTTGAACTTTGAAATAGAACGGGTTACTAACTCGGCTAGATAGCTTGAGTGCTGGATAGGAGGATAAGGACTAGTGCCCAAGGCTGACGGGTGAAGTTCGCGATCATGATCGAATCGTGTTGGTCGGAGAACCATGCTTAATCCTTCAGTAGGGGCATGGCGATGCAAGGTCGCAGACAAGAATCTATTGGACTACTTAGTGACACGTCTACGTATCGCAAAGTGACCAACTTCTCGTTGCAAGGACCTTCAGGGAGGATGACGGATGAGATACTCCAGATTAGAGATTGGATGACACATACAGCCTTTTTAAGAGCTGGGTCCAAACTGGGTCCCCCGCTACACTACACTTGCCAATGAATACTCCGCTCTGGCCGTGAATACAACACGCCTCGTCCACTGTAACTCCGTTCTTCCCCTTTTCCGACTCTTTTTCTCCTTCTTTTGCGCCATTCCCTTGTTCGTCGCCTTGCGAGAATGACCCAGGCAGAGATACAACATCACGCACGTCGAGACGAATGAACAGAAAAAATGTATTCATGGAGTTAGAAAGCATTGTCCAGCGAGACAAGTGACGGCGTATTTTTACTGGGTAAAAGGTGGAGATTCGTGAGCCACACACGCCGCAGAGGTTGTTGAATAGCACCTCCATGGTCGAAGATATTATAATTGTGGATATGGAGACCTAACAGACGATGTTGCAGCTGGCATCGAGGTTCCTGAGTCGATGTCTCATCAAACGACGAAGGGGCGTATGGCTTAGTTCAGTCGACTACTTGCCGTCGTGGTGTGTTGACTGAAATATATAGAAAAGAGAAAGCCAGTAAGTGCTAATCTTCGTAGTGAATGGCCCCTACTTACCAGAACTTTTTTGAAAGCCCCAACGGTCCCTTGTTGTGACATCCGCAACCCTGAACTCCTAAATCTTGCTCCACCAAGTTCTCGGAAAACGGCTGTATCATACGAAGCTGTGAATCCCGCAACAAAATCAAGTCTCCATGAACGGTGTACCCTAATCTGGAATCGAGACTTCGAAGGCGCAATCTCCAGTGCTGCAGGACTCCTCATCAATGATGCAGTAGATAAGCCATCTTCTGTGGCGAGTCCTATCGACAACCTCATCAGCTTAAAACGTGCCACTGGTGGGGGATGGGGATGGTTTGGGAATTACGGCGACGAGCTATGCATATGAGCAGAGATTTAAACCCTCCCATTCAAGTCCATGGGGCCGAAGCCGAAGCAAAAGAGCACAGCGAAGCGGTCAAGGATGGATGGTGCAGATGAATAGAGCGTGGCAAAGCGAACGCGTGTCGCTGTCCCAGACAAACGTCATGACGTCACAGCATCTTGCGTCCCCAACGCAAACTCAATACCCTCAATACTTCACGCCGAAGGGGCACAATTCTAGCAACTACTACTACCCAACCCCACCTCACAACCACATACCAACTCGACCCCAAACACTGATATACTATCCTTAGTATCATCCTATTCCAGACCAACAACAAGTTCCGCCGCAATCCCAACCTCCTAATCCCAATTCTGGCCTTCATAGCTAGACCCATTTCCTGTGTCGATGTGTTAAGTTGTAGTCAAAAGAATAGTTTTTTTCAAGTGTATTCTAATCGCATTATTTGAACTAAATAATGTATTTAAAAGTGTAACCCGAAAAACCATTTTTTGTGATGTTTTGAGCAAGTACTATTGTCAAAGTGATGTCGAATTTTGCGGAAATTTCTCCAAATCAGCGTCGGAGTCAAACCGTGTCCCTTTGTACCAGTCATTCTGAGGTGTTCTTATTTTTGACAGTCTTGGCAGTCCGCTCGATGTTTGACCCCACAACAGCCACATGGAAGAAGCCTCAGAACGAATGGCTGGCTAGTCTACACAGTTTTTCGCTATTTATAAGCGCAACCCTGAGCATGGTACGAGACCGTATTTATTACATTCGTGCTTGATTCGTGCACTCGCTGCCTATTCAGGCAAGGCTACAATTCCATAGATGATTTGAATCACTACCTTCAGTGGGAAAATTTGGGCAAATGGTAACAACTTTATATCAGCTGCCGAACAGTGGATGGACTTAGTGATGGAAGCAGTGGAGAGGCCCGCAAGGGGGTGACAGGGAAAAAATCTAAGATATCATGTTGGTTAGTTAGTCCAGCCCAGAGGACCTTAAATTTTTTTTTGACCCACTAAAAACATTGTATAAATGGGCTATTTTGTAGCTATTTCTCACCTGTATGCTGGGTTTTTTAGATGCCAAGCATTGAAAGCATAATGACAAATGACAATCTGGGAGCCAATGTTAAGCTCAGGTGTATAAGAACTAAATAAAATGTATTTTAGCTTTTATTGGCTGGTAATTCTATAGTAGATAAATGAAATAATGATGGAAAACCATCTAGGTTGGCAAAAAAAGGTTGGAAAAAAAATTTAAATAAACTAGATTAGATTAGATGAAAAAAAAAATACTATATCTGGAAGGTAATTCCCACAACCAGTTAGTTAGTCCACCAAATTGTTCCTTAAAAAAAATTTCGACGTGATATCCTTATTTTTTTTAGTGTCACCCCCTTGGAGGCCCGAGCGGTTGTTGTAGGTCCTGAGCTGGTCGCGCGCTTGGACAATGCGGGGAGAACGCGATGGTATTACTGTGTGTTGTATCTACAAACAGGAATCTATCTACGGTAATATTCGGTGAGCTGGAAAATCGAACTAAGTAATGGTGGCAGATATGGGGCATCAATTTTTTAAAATATAACTCCTTCGGGTGCTCATTCACCGCCACTGCTACCTGGATGAGTAGCGTAAATGACGAGGAGAAAGGTATAAAGTAAGCCGCTTGAACACCTACCCGATCTCTTCTCCTTGGCCAATTAATGGTACATCGTATGGGATCGACCAGGTTGGGAAGGAGCCAACCCTTGATACGGTGGTCCTTCGGAAGTTTGTGTTGGGTGTTCCACCTCAGCAATTGTCATGATTGGGTATGTCAATTCAGCCAGTGATGCGCTAAATGAAGCACGCCTTCCGCTTGAGAGCAGGGAAGGGTCTCTCAAGTTGAGCATAAAGCGTGATATCATCAGAGAGGATATGCTAGGATGTTGAGTCTCCCTTTAAACAACCACCATGGTCGATGGAATCATGAACGTACACATTGCTCAATAACAATGCTGCAACTCTCTTACCGGTCTACGCATAGGAATTAGCCATCACTTCCAATGAAAAGGCGACATGAGAAGTTTCACTCCACTAAGCTAGGCGAAAGATAGGGAAGTATTTTAGAAACGAGACGATGATTTGGCACTTGCTCCCACCATAAATGTCAAGATAGTAGCCAAATGACATGCTGTCATTACCCTGTACACGCTTTAATCCAGAACCAAATTAGAAAGAAAAAAAAGGCAAGCCTACCCGAAGTAGATTGCCCCTTGCATATTGATTAGAAGAAAAGAGTTTCTGGACAGGTAAAGCTCACCATCGCGCAAAAAAATGTTCAAAATGTTCCCTCTGTTTGGGTGAGGGAGGACGATCGATTTGTAAAGTGTCATACCGAAGACAAGTGAATCGAAGACGAGGGTTCCAGCCCAAGCTATTCCAAAGCCTGTGTGGGTCGAGTTCAGTATATCTCGTCATGATTAAAAGTCCTCTGCTAGCACGCATGGATGGCTCTGAAGGAAGGGATGAAGAGTTGGAATTATATGAAATCGAAGCACTAGTCAAGGCAAAGTACTTACCTTTCCCGACTCAATGGTATACTGCAGCCTATGTGAATGTGAGTGTTCCAAGGTATTTCTTCTTTTCCACTCAGTGCTACCCACTATATACCACAGAATCAGCGAGGGCAGATCATGATTTGCATCCAAGTTGAGACCCATGCAAGCCACGACCAATATAACAGCAGCAACAATGATGTAGAAAGCCAGCACTTTTCGACTCCGCTCATACAAAGCGTACATGCGCATGATTACAATACCTGTATCAGGGGAGAAAAGATAATCAACATCGTCTCAACGATTTCGGAGGGAATAAGCCTACAAGCAATGACCACCTGAACAATGAAGGTTAGGTATACGTGAAACAATTCCAGGTGATGACAACTGGGCAAAAAATATAATTAGATTAATGGCCATTTTCGACTGCCAGAGATGGATGAATACTAACATCTGAGGGGCTACGCATCAGTATATTTCCACCTGGCCTTGGACTTGGGATGTTGAGCAACAGGATACTCACCTCAGTTGTTTTTGAATTGGAGCTTGTCCAAAAGAACTCCACCATTATCGGAATATGACCGAAGAGTACCAAATAACGATTGAGATAGAAGAACCCCAAACCCCAGCTAAGGCGGCGAACAACCCAATACCTCTCCACTTCGGCGACAAATGTCAGGCAATAGTCGTACAAGAGGATGGCTGCCCGTATAATCAGCGTTGTGAGCGAAAAAGCAGGAGACGACACCATGAAATAGACCGAGCACAACATACAGAAGGCAACAATTTCAAAACACTGGCTGACATTCCTATGATCAGGACACAAAAATGAGCTAACAGACATTTCTCCTGGCATGCAGTGGGGCTGCAAGCAAATGACTTACATAGGTATAGCATAAGAAACCTGAATTCCCCTATCACTCGGTTGCAGGCTTTGTAGGCAATGTTGAAAGCTGGATGGATGTGGGATCGCAAGATGCAGTGACGACCCACCTATTATACCTCGATCAATGGTGTATTAATGATGGTTAAATTTCCCAATCAAGTATCCATCCAACAGAATCCAGGGTTCATTTCAGTTCAAATGATCACGCCTTGGTCAACCTTAACTACCGCACTCTTGAAAGATAACTATACTTAGATGTGTTGTTTGTGATGAACCCATGTTGTTGAGCAAGGCGCACCCTCTAATATCCAGACAGTGGAAGTTTTTTCCATCCAGGAGTGAGAAAACAATCGACTTCAAGCCTGCCAGACACTCCGCTCCATACAATCCAAGGAGGATGCACAGTTGAGGAGAATCCAGGCATCGAGAAACCTCCAAACCTCGAACCTGGAGGTATAAGGGAGGGCCCAACGGCGCGATGGGCATGAATTACAAGACCAGAGTTGGTTGGGCACATGTCTTGTTCTCGGAAGTTCGACAGCCAAGAATTGTGAGACAGGCCAGAAAACTGACCCCTTCCTGAGTCGAGCGCCCCATCCGCTAAGATTGAGAGTCAAAAATCCACCAAGTACAGAACTCCCTGAAACAGTGAGCCTAACGGAGATTCTGTGGTGGTCTATCAACGACCAAATGGTCATGAAGGCGTTCAATGATCCTCAGCGCCTGCGTGTGCCACTTCGGGTCTACGAAGGAGTATCAACATGAAGACTGTCAAAGAAACGGCTAATAATGAGCCACAAGAGAGCCACAAGAATTGCTGAACAAATGAGATGATTCCTGGGGTATTATTCAACCTGATCTGGAAGAACAGGCTGCTGCTAATGTGAGATGGAGACACCAGTGTCAAGAGCAACCGATCGAGATCAGTTTCCGAAATAGTACTAGTAGCTGATGTAGATGAGTCGTACCGGTTCATCGATGGTCAAATTAGGGCTAATCAAGACTAGAATCAATATCTGTGTCTACAAATAGAAAACAGATATCAACCCACCACTTCGTGCTCGTCGGATCATCTAGACTTTCCGTTTCATCTTAAACGAGGCCTTTGAAAGAACCAACAAAGAACTTCAGAAAATCGACCAGTAGGCCAAATTTAGGTATATCGTCGAATGCGCCAGTTAAATAGTTCTTCGTCTGAGTAGAGGATATACATAGGGCGGCACACTCCCCAAAAGGAGAAGCACAACGCAGAGTCAGATGACTGACACACTGTCGATAGATGAGAAAAGATGAGAAAGTGCGACACCGTTGTCGATTCGACAAGTGTTCAACAGCGTGATGAAAAATACAATTGATGTCACCAGCCGCCACTGGTCACACTTCAGTGTATACGAGTAGCAACACACTCCCCAAATCCGGTCAGCAACACATAGGGTAATAAAGCGACACATAAGGTGAATAACCGACACATTTGTGTGTTCCTCCATTTCAGTGTGTCGATTGTACATGTGTTCGACACATCCAGATGTGTCCGGCCAACATGACATAATTGATGCGTGTTGTCGCGCGCCTGCTCGCCTACTCGCCAAATTTGCGCCAATTGGTTACCACAGAGAGTCCAGGATTCATTGAGGCAGTTTAAAGGATATTTAGCACCCTAAAATATGGTATTTACTGTTCTGTGCGTGCTCTTCCGAGTCTTTATTGTCAAAAGAGTGAGCAGGATTCTATGTACTCTGGTAGTAATTGTGATATTCTGTGGACTTCGGTTCGAATTATTCAAGTTACATGGCACAATCACTTTTTTTGTCAAGTCTTTCTGTACTCAGGTAAATGGGAGTGTAACTTGTAATCCTTATCTACAAGATAAACTCGTATACATATACGAGAAGCTACATTTACTACATAGGAGGGCATAAGGACCGCTCCCCCTTGATAGCCCCTTGCCAGTCGAGAGTACTTACTTAGTTGGAGATCCCCGCCAACACCGTGGATGTCCAAGCCGCATGCCCCCTCCCCGATACCGAGTCCTCGTCATCTCCGCACCAGTAGTGAGCTGCGATGCTGTCAGCGCATGGTAGATCGCTGCCGCTCGTGTTGTGGTTCAGTCGTGTCCTGGTTTCCGCGTCCGGTTTCCCATTTATGGTTGGGCTGGGGTGTGAGTTTGCATTTATGTTTGCATTCGGCTGTGGATATAGTACTTGTGGTCGCGGTTGCGAGCGTGGTGACTCAGCCTTGCTGTTGCTGTCGACATGGACCTGCTGGGGTGCTTGTGAGGCTACAGGTAACAGAATGGAAACGTACCTTGTATCTGTCCACCTAGCTCACTGTTATTAACGTGGGGTGGGCGCTGGGATGGGCAACGATGGTGGTGGTGATGAGGAAAAAGGCATGCGTGACGAGTGACATCAAATACATCATCACGCTCGTGAGCTACCAACCGCAGCGATAACTCCTGCTAGCCATTCACTAAATTGTTTAGAATAAGATGTTGCGCGTTGTGTCGCAACTTCTTGTGTGCGACTCACTTTGTGTGGATGTGTCGACCATCTATCCATGTGTCATTCTTCTCCTTTTGGGGAGTGTGATGCACTACGTATATCCTCGTCACACTTCCGTCATCGTCCACCCATCCTTGTGCGCGAGCGTGCGTGGCACACCCAACCCCACGTTAGGTGAGGATGTCGATGTACAACGTAACCATATCATGATGGGGTAATATTGGGGTAATAGATTTGCAGGTTCCACATCCAGCGTGAAATCACTGAAATGTAAGAAAATGAATGTGCTAATGCCAATACAGGATCTCAAAGTAGGCCAGATATCCCAAATTGCAGCGGGAGAAGTCCATGCCTGCGCTGACAATGATGAAGAATGCCATTACGTGGGGATGGTCGCGAGTCTAGGGGTCCTAGGCTTTCTCAAATTGAGCATAAAGCGTGATATCATTACAGAGGATATGCTATGATGTTAAATCCCCCTTTAGCTAGCTGCTGTGGGTGATGAAATCAAGGACGTACATGTTGACGAACATCGTAAATGAACCCCTCATGAAGGACTATTTGTAGGAATCAGCGATTACTTCCTATGGAAAGGCGACATGAAATATTTCACTTCACCAAGCTGGGGGGAAATATGGAGGAATCTTTGAGCAATGAGGCGATATTATCCAACTTTCTCTCACCGTGTATATCAAGATATTGACCAAATTGGACAACACTATTACCCTGTGTACACGTTCATCCAGAATCTAATTTAGAAAGAAAAAGTGAAACGTACGCAAAGTAAATCGCTCCTTAAAGTGTGTCAAGAAAATAAATCAAGTCCCAGAAAATAAAGCTCACCATCACGCAATAAAATGTCCAAAATGCACAATCCATTTAGGCGAGGGGTGACGATAGATTTGTAAAGTGATACAAAACACAAGTGAGTCGAAGACCAACATTCTGGCCCAGGCTGCTCCCAAGCCTGTGTGGACCAAGATGAATATATTGTGTTAGGGTAGTCCTCAGCACCACTCACGGATGCCTCTGAAGAAATGAGTGATGAGTTTGAGTTATATGAACTTGGAGCCTATGTCTCGGGGAAGTACTTACCCTTCTCGACCCAAATTTGGACCACAGCCTACGTGTATTTGTCTGTTTGGAGGTTTTACACTTAATGCTGCCCACTGATTATACCACAACATCGACAATGGAATGTCAGACTGGGTATGGTTCCCTCTGAGACTGAGACTTACACAGCCCATGATCACGATAACAACTCCAACTCCAATGTACAGGGCAAGCACCTTTCGGCTCCGTTCGTATAAGGCATACATGCGCATAATTAACATACCTATATTGAGAGAAAAATAAATGAGCATTGTCCCAAAGGATGTCGGAAAAAATAGGCTAACAACCAACGACCACCTGAATGATGATGGTCAGGGATTTGTGAAACGACTGCAAGTGGTGACAACTGGCCAAAATATATCATTACATTTCATCGCCATTTTCAAGGTGGATGAATACCAACATCTGAGGTTGCACATCAGCATCTTTCCACCTTGCCTCAGGACCAGGATACTCACCTCAGTTTTGTTTGGGTTGGATGTTGGCCAAAAGAACTCCATCATTATCGGAATATGGCCGAAGAGCACCAAATAACGATTCAGGTAGAAGAACCCCAAACCCCAGCTAAGCCGGCGAACAACCCAACAGCTCTCCACTTCGGTGACAAATGTGAGGCAATAGTCGTACAGGAGGATGGCTACCCATATAATCGGCATCGTGAGTGGAAAAGCGGAACACGACACCATGCAATGGACCAAATATAACGTACAGAAAGCAACAATTTTTAAATAGTGGTTGGCATTCCTATGATCAACACACGAAAATTAGTTAACAAAAATTTCTCCTGGCATGAAGTGAGGTTGCAAGCAAACGACTTACATAGATTTGAGCTCATCCAATGTGGCATAAGAGGCCATTCCTGAACTCGCTATCATCGCTCGGTTGCAGGCTTTGTAAGCGACGTTGAAAATATGTGGCTAGATGCAGTGACGAGCCTCCTATTATACCTCAACCATCGTCATGATGGTTAAATTTCCCAATCAAGAATCTGTCCAACAGAGTCCATGGTTCGTTTCAGTTCAACTGAAAATCAACTGATCACACCTTGGTCAACCTTAACTATCACATTCTGAGATCTATTTGAAAGATATCAGGGTATAGATGTGTTCTAAGCGGGCGAATAACCCACTTCGGCGACAAATGTGGTCGTACATGAGGATGGCTGTTCATGTAGAAGCGTACAGAAAGCAACAAATTTTAACAGTGGTCAACATTCCTAAGGTCAGAAGGCGTTAACAAAAATCATCCCTGGTACCGTCATGTGAGGCTGCGAGTAAATGACTCACATGGATTTAAGCTCATCTAATGTAGCTTCAGAAGTCATTCTTGAATTCCCTACTATTCACTGCAGTGAGGGGCCCCCGTTATACTTACAATCGCTGAGAATGTTATCTTGATGGCTAACTTTGTTATATCCAAGGACGGTCCAGCAGAGTCCATCATTCAGCCATCAAGTTCGACGACGATCCATTTCGGTTCCGCTGTGGTCAGTATCAACATTGATAGTGTCATTCCAAGATGTCTTTGAGGTGGAACGGGCGACTGGCTCGGTGATTAGTAGATGGAATAACTTCGCTTTGAGCTTTGAGCGCTGGACAGGACTAGTGCGTCACGATGACGGGTGAAATGGAAATCCGCAGGCTTGGATCATGATGCCATTGTGTTGGTCAGAGAGCTATCCCTAGTCCTTTAGTAGTAACTTAGCATGGCGATACTGGGCGATATAAGCTCGCAGACAAGAATATTTTAGATGGCTATTACCTCTAAGTATCATCAAGCAACCAACTCCTCGCTGCAAGGAACTCCAGGGGTGCATGTTGGACAAGACACTCCAGATTGATATTCAACCTGCACACATGATTGTTGGGAAAGGGGGAGACAAACCCATGTATCACGGAAGTGGATGACACCTACAATCTTTTGGGCCCCCATTACATTACACTGGGCAATGAAGACTTTGCTCTGGTCGTAAATCCGACATGCCTGGTCCACCGTAACTTCGTTCTCCGGCTCTTTTCCTCCTTTCACACCATCTCGTTCGGTGCGATTTTCTCTTTTTGGAAGTGACCTGGGTAGAGATACAATAGCTTCAACGTCATGCACGTCGAAATGAATGAGCAGCGAAATGTACTCCTGGAGTTGGAAAGCACTGTCTAGCGAGGATGGAGACTCGTGCGCGTGAACGTTTGAACACTGAACTGCGCATTGTTGAATATCTCATGTGAGATACGTGCAAACTTTCAATCGGAGTTTTAAATTTAATTATAGCAACAGTTCTTCTATTTATAGGCTCGACTCGGGCTCAGCGCTCAACGCTGATCTTGGTAGTATGCAACTAGCTGTATTTATTATATCCGTGCTTGATTCCTGCACTTGCCATTTATCCAGGGAAAGCCACATACATATCACATAGTGCAGCAGTACATATCAATTCCATAGATAATTATAATCACTACCTTCAAGCTTCAGTAGTAAAAATATGTTAATGCGCAAACGGTAACAACTTTATATCAGCTGCTGAATGGTGAGGACTTAGGATCTCCCAGTGATGGAAGCGGAACTGAAACTAAGCACTCAAAAATTTGATACAGCAGAATGTAATATTCGGTGAGTTGGAAAATCGAACTAATGGTGGCAGATGAGCGACCACTGGGGCATCAATTTTTTAAATATCATATAATCTGCTGGCTCATTCACTGCCATCAACACCTGGAGGAGAAGGTTAGAAAACAAAAAGCTTAAACACCTACTTTATCTCTTCTCCTTGGCCAATTAATGGTACATCGCATGAGATCGGCCATGTTCGTCCAGGGAAGGAGCCAACCCCTGATATGGTGGTCCTTCGGAAGTTTGTGTTGGGTGTTCCACCTCAGCGATTGTCGTGATCGGGTATGTCAATTCAGCCGGTGATGTGTTAAATGAAGTACACCTTCCGCTTGAGAGCAGGGAGGGGTCTCTCAAGTTGAGTGTAAAGTGTGATATCATCACAGAGGATATGCTATGATGTTGAATCTCCCTTTAAACAACCACCATGGACGATGGAATCATGAACGTACACACTGGCCAATGTCAATGCTGCACCTTTCATGCCGGTCTATGCATAGGAATGAGTCATCATATCCAATAAAAAGGCGACATGAGAAGCTTCACTCCGAGCTGGGCGAAAAATAGGGCAAATGTTCAGAAACAGTATAATGATTTAGAACTTGCTCCCACCATATACGTCAAGATGGTAGCCAAATGACATGCTGTCATTATTGGAATGACATGGAAATATATAGACTGAGCCAGACTAGAACCGACGTCATCAGCTATCATGACCGACGCTCTACCATTAAGCTATCAGTCTTAGTGGTAGATTCCGCCCCAGGGGTTCATTACTCCCCTGTCCTGTGGGGTTAGCACAGAGGTCCGAGAGAACCCAGTCCAACAGTCATTACCCTGTACATGCTTTACAGCCATTTGCAAAAAGGTTGGCGGTCGCCGATTTGGGCAATTTGAAAACAAACAAGACAAAACAGACCCTAAGCTAGGGTTTGCCCTTCTGAACGGTCTCTACAGCCCCATGATACATAATTACTTCTAATGTAAGGTATGTAAAGTCTCAAAGAAATTATTTACCATGTAAACCCATGCAAAAACTGCATGATTTGAGGACATTGAGCAGGGATCAGAAGCACATCAGTTCTTGCTGGGGCAGACACTACTGAGCAATGACATTTCCCAATAGAAGCTGCTCCAAATAGAATATTACATTTGTAGGGATATACTGTAACAAATTCTGGTACCCATTACGAATGCACGATGCCTGAACCATGCGCTATCGCGCTCCTGGAGGGGCAAACCCTAGCTTAGGGTCTGTTTTGTCTTGTTTGTTTTCAAATTGCCCAAATCGGCGACCACCAACCTTTTTGCAAACGGCTGTAATCCAGAACCAAATTAGAAAGAAAAAGTGAAGCCTACCCGAAGTAGATTTCCCCTTGGATATTGATTAGAAGAAAAGAGTTTCTGGACAGGTAATGCTCACCATCACGAAAAAATATGTCCAAAACGTTCCCTCTGTTTGATCGAGGAAGGACAATCGATTTGTAAAGCGTCATACCGAAGACAAGTAAATCGAAGACGAGGACCCCAGCCCAGGCTATTCCAAAGTCTGTGTGGGTCAAGGTCAGTATATCTCGTCACGATCAAAAGTCTCTGCTAGCATGCACGGCTGGCTCTGAAGGAAGGGACGAAGAATTTGAATTATATGAACTTGAACACCATGCCATGGCGAAATACTTTCCTACCAGTGAATACTGCATCACAGCCTATGCGTATGTGAATGTTCGAAGATTTTTCTTTTCCAGTCAGCACTGCCCACTATGTGCCACAGAATCACCAATGAAACGTGAGGGTGGATCATTATTCCCAGCTAAGTTGAGACTCACACAGGTCATGACCAATATAACAACAGCAACGACGATGCACAAAGCCAGCACTTTTCGGCTCTGCTCATACAAAAAACTGATCCCCTCCTGAGTCGGGCGTTCATCGCTAAGATTGAGAGTCAACAATCTACCAAGTGCAGAACTCACTAGAACAGCGAACCTAATGGAGATTCCGTGTCGTTCTATCCACAACCACATGGCCATGAAACCATTCAATGATCCTCGGCGCCTGCGTGAGCTTCAAGTCTACAAAGGAGTATCAGAGTCTACAAAGGAATATCAACATGAAGACTGTTCAAGACACGGCCGATAGAAGCCACAAGAGAGCCACAAGAATTGCCGAGTGAATAAGATGATTCTCAGGGAAATATGTAACCTGATCTGGAAGAACCAACTGCACACCAGTGTCAAAAAGCAATCGATCAAGATCCGAATAGTTTCGGAAATAATACTAGTAGCACTGGATGTAGATGAGCCATGCCAGTTCATTGGTGGTCAAAAGGAGGCTGATCAAGACTAGAATCCCCGCTAATTCATGTTCATTGGATCATCTAGACTTTCCATTTCATCTTGAACGAGGCATCTGCCAAAGAACTTCAGAAGATCGGCCAGTAGGCCAAATTAGGCTTGGTATATCATCGAATTCACCAGTTGAGGGGTTCTTCGTCAAATCATCTGAGTAGAGGATACTCAAAACAAAGAAGTATGAGAGTCAGATGATCGACACACCTCAAAAATTGAGAAAGATAATAAAGCACAACACATTGTCATCAATTGTTCGTCAAAATGGTCAACAGCGTGATGAGAAATGCGATGTCATCTGTCAACCACATGTTGTGGAATGCAGTTGACCATGTGCAGACTTTCAATCAGAGTTTATAATAACACTGAGTTCATTGCTACTTGCACAGGTATGACAAAGGTATAAACTGAAATAATAATTTTTTTAAAAAGTGGTATGATTATAACTGCCCCAGTGGACCTTTGCACCCAATGTCGTTCATATGCTGTCATTAAGCAGTTCATTTTTCCTACCACTGGGAGCCCTTCGTTAGTTTATATCCAATGGTCGGCCAAATTTTGGCTTTCTGTCTGCATAAAGATGGTCAGAATTTTCCATCCATTATCCATATGTTCAAGTTCTAGACAAAGCAACTGTGAGTCTAGGAGTAATACGTAAGCTTATAAACGCAAACGGAAAGAAAGGAAAAATACCTCAGCGTGAAAAGGAAAGGCTGAGGTACTGAACGATAAAGTAAAGAAAAAGGAAAGGGGCTTTGACCCTCAAATGTCCGAGCAGAAATGAAAGAAGTGAGATAAATGAAAGCAACAATACTGAAAAATAAATAGAAGGAGAAGACAGTTGTCCACATGGGCGCTTGATGAACGTCACGTGATACAACTTCAACACCATAGCCCTAATAATTCTCCAAGTCCCTTAGTTTTTAAGCAGGAATACTCACTATAACCACTCCCTATGAAACGAGAGGTTTGCGATAGGAAAGTATGAACAAGGGGTTCACAAGAGACACAGGCGCAAACCACAGGACACAAAATGGAAATATATTTATGAAAGCCTTCTAATTTTTTGGGCATTTTTTTTTGGCCAACAAGGACGTGCGTGCAAATTGAAGTTGAGCGCAGGAGGCGCCATAGTTACGTGCTTCAAAAACTCGTCCACTTTTGGAACACCCCGAGGCTGCAGCCTCACCGGTTGTCAGTGACAGGACCAGCGTATGATTATCAAATGAACTAGACACAAGGATACAAGGTGACGATGTAAGGCGATATAATCGACGCTATTGAATATAAGATGGAAATAAGTATAACGAGACATACATAACAAATATGGAAAGATCCGGAGATCGCCTATGTTGTGAGCCTCACCAGGCTTACACCCTCACCGCCAGCAGTACATCTTAGATTGAGAACCGAGTACTCATAAAAATTGTAGGTAGTAGGGTACCTGACTTGTAAAAAGGCTAACAAGTATGCACCAAGACATCTTTACAGTGTACGAGACATCTTTACAGTGTACGATCCTAATGTACGATCCTAATATTGTGAATTCTATACTATGAGAACTGAGACTACAGACTTCGAATTTTCAACGGAAAGTAATACCATAGTATCTACAACAGTCGAGTCCTATTATCTCACCGTTCGACAGCTTATTACCTTGCTTACTCACTCCTTCAAATACTCATTCACCACCATTAGCACCTAAATTTCTGATGGGTAGCGTAAACAACGAGGAGGAGGTATCAAACAAGAAGTCTGAACACCTACTGTATCTCTTCTCCTTGGCCAATCAATGGTACACCGTATGGGACCGGGCGGGAGCTAGCCCAGGATCTGGCGTTCCTTCGGAACATTGGGTTGGGTGTTCCACCTCAACAATTGTCGTGATCGCGTACGTCAATTCGGCCGGTGATGTGTTAAATGAAGCACGCCTCCCGCTTGAAAGTAGGGAAGGGTCTCTTAAATTGAGGATAAGGCGTGATATCATCACAGAGGACATGCTAGGATGTTAAATCCCCCTTCAGTCGACCACTGCGGATGATGGGGCCATGAACGTACACATTGGCAAGCGTCCTTGCTGAAGTTCTCGTGACATAGGAATCAGCCATCATTTTCGACGAAAAGGTGACATGAGAGGTTTCACTCCACCAAGCTAGGCGAAAAATAGGAGAATATTTCAGAAACGAGATGATAATTTGGAACTTGCTCCTACCAGAAACGTCAAGATATTAATCAATTTACATACTGTCATTGCCCTACACGCTTTAATCCAGAACCAAATTAGAAAGAAAAAGTCAAGCTTACCCGAAGTAGGCTGCCCCTTGAATATCTATTAGGTTCAAAGAGAAAAACAAAGAAAAACAAAGAGGTCTTGGACAGGTAAAGCTCACCATCACGCAATAAAATGTCCAAAATATTCAATCTAGTATTCGGGGGGGGGGAGGACGATTGATTTGTAAACCGTACAAAGCGAGCACTTTTCGGCTCCGTTCACACAAGGCGTACATGCGCATAATTAATATACCTATATTGAGAGAAAAATAAAATTAGCATCATCCCGAAGGATTTCGGAAAGAAATAGGCCAACAAATAGTGACCGCCTGAATGGTGATGGTTAGCCATTGGTGAAATGATTGCAAGTGGTGACAACTGGACAAAACATATAATTAGATTTCCTGGCCGTTTTTAAGCGCCAGAGATGGATAGATCCTAACATCTGAGAGATTGCGTGTCAGTATCGTTTCAACCTCGCCATCATTGGGACCTTTGGGGAGTAGCGAGATACTCCCCTCGGTTTTATTTGGGTTGGAAGTTGACCAAAAATACTGCATCATTACCGGGGCATGGCTGAAGAGCACCAAATATCGGTTCAAATAGAAAAATGCCAAGGTCCAGTCAAGCTGGCGAACACCCCAACACCTCTCCACTTCGGCGACGAATGTGAGGCAATAGTCGTACAGGAGGATGGCTACCCATTCAATCGGCATCATGAGCTGAAGATTACGAGATGAAATGGATCGAACGTAACGTACAAAAAGGAACAAGACTAGTATAGTAGTTGACATTCCTGAGGTCAAGTTAAATAAGAGACGGAAATGAGCTAACAACTTCTCCTGGTACGCGGCAAGTCAATGACTTGCCAGGATTCAAGCACATCCAATGTGGTATCTCTGAATTCCCTACCGTTTAGCCTTGGGCTTCGTAGGCAACTTGTGAAAGGTATGGAAACCACAGAGGGTGGTAAGGCCAGTCGCGGGGAGGGAGCTCCTATTATATTTCCATGACTGAGATTTTGATCGTCACGTGGCTCCAATCGCAGACCTGTACAGCGAAGTCCAGCCTCAGCTCAAGCGCTCAAGTTCGATGATTTAGTTGCTCATTTTTGTTCAACTGATCATTCCTGACACACATCGTCAGACTTTGACCGAACATGGGCTCAGACAGCATCTCCCTTGGACGCCATTTGGCAACTATCCCACTTCGAGATCTCACGGTTCGATAGACATAGGCCAAAGGAGCTAGATGGGACGCGTTATTATGATAAATCATGATCGAAACCTGTAGACTTTAGAAAACTGACCGGAAACTGTTGACATGGCATTCAAGGGCTTGTCCGTATCAGAAATCTTAACAATCAATTTCTGCTACTGCCAGTCCATCCCAGCGCCCTTCTCAATTCCATCTGGTAGATGGAGAACGGCGTATCAGGGCCGAGCGTCGACGGTGTTTGACTACAGAATGTTAGTACTGGCTTGGCGAGGAAGATGCGCACTGGAGGAAAACTAATACAAGACCAGAAAATGGTCGGGCGCAAGTCTCGTCCCTGAAGGTTCAACAGTGCAAAATTGCGAGGCAAACCAGAGAACTATCCCCTTGAGCTCAGCGTTCCGTCAGCGTCAGAAATCCATTATATAACTTGCTACTTACCTTAATTCACGCTGCTTGCTCATATCAGCGGAGGTAACGAGGACCTTTCTCCCCATTTCGTTCTATCCACGGACCATTGTGCTAACATGATGCGATATGGAGGCGCCAACGCAAAAAGCGCGTAAAAAAAGTTGATAGCAAGAGTCGGCTTCGGTAATAGCATTGATGTAGATGTGAGTTACTGATTTATCGATGCTCAAAGGAGGGGCTAGTCAAAAATATACGTGCTTAAAAATATCAGCGCGAAACAGCCTGGTCTGTGGGTGGAGATGTCCATCATCGGTGGAACCTCGCGCTTCACCATCGAAGGAGGATAGTAGACGACGAATGACAAATCATTGATCCTATTGGATGGTTCCCATAAATATTTTCATCGTTAGGTCCTAAAGATCCTGGCGATAGAATTAGCCCACGAAGAAAATCAGAAGATTCTGCCTTAACTGATAAGTAAGTTCAAAATCTGAAGTAGGAACCCTCTCCAGTTCAAGCCACTGAACCCTTGCGAGAGAGATTTCCAGGAAAGGTCGTCTGCGGAGGGAGGTCGTCACAAAAGTGAAGCGACAATTTTATAAAAATAACACGGATAAGGACGAAAAGGGGACAACGAAATGGTGGTGAATTCCAACACGTATGATGGGTTCTAAGCTACTTCTCTAACTCTTACGAGAAAGCGGGCTTCGGGAATCGATGGATAATGTTGAGCTGTGGGCACATATCATCGTCGTCGTCATGAACAGGGGTCGGAAGCCCAGTGGTTGAAAACATCTTCGAACGGCGCTTGAATTCTCGGCCCGCGTCACTCAACACGCTGACAGCAATGCAAGGCTCATGATCAACCCTTCGCCTCCGAGTCCTCCTCGATTCCTGCATAACGAAGAACAGTTCCTCTCATGTCAACAAATTTCTGTGATAATAGTGGTGTCTCAGGGAATAGGATTCGGCCCGATACTAGCCTCCAGGCAGGAAGGTTATTTGAAGCAGAGGAGTTCTTATTAAACTTCGAATTCTTGTGGCCCCAAGTCTAGAGTCTAAGAACGCCTCCGATGGATTGCCAGCGGACGTATTGGGAACTGGTCGCCATTTTTCTTCTTGACCTTCACGTTTTTCGGACAACAGGTTTTCAACTACGCTCCCCACCTTCATGGACAAAGCTACCCCAAATGGTGGAAAAGGCATGCGCAGAGTACCCATCAACAACGTCGTACCATTGAGGGTTTCCAACCGCAGGGACTCCTTGGGCATCGAGAGTTTTTCGAGTGTGGCCCCTCCTTGTTATACCTCTCAAAGAGAAACCGCGTCGTCCGTCGCGACACATGATGGCCCCCAGGACGAGAACGAATCCGAGTTTGATGAGGACGACGATGGCGCCTCAGTGTCAGTACAATCTTGTCCTGAACTTGGACAGGACGATATTTTACCGTCACCATATTCCACGGAAGACCTTCTGCAAGGTTACACCGCAGCTCATCCCACGCGCGATCATATACATCCCGCTGCACCTTCTTCGACGCACACCCAAAGCTGTATTCATGGGTACACTCATACTCATAGCCAGTGCACAATAGACACCTCCCCAGTTCCTGGCGACTCTCCTGTCGTCAGTCAGCACACGCCCACTGCCATTCGGATTAATGGCGCTTTCCCCGTGGTGGCGACTCGTCCATACTCTCATCGCGGAACAACCACAAAATCCTATCCCGCTTCAAGATTAATCAGTCCTTACGTGTCACCTCGAGTTCTTCCTCCCACGGATGGTTTTCCTTCTCCACGACCTACATTATATTACCACTACCCCGTGTCATCTCCATCGGTTGTTGGCCATTCGACCTACCAACATCGCAAGACTGATTATGAGTGTCGCCACAAAACTCAAGGCGTAATTGGAGGTGGCGCAGAAAATAATTTAAGGCCACCTGCCTCGATGGACAGTAATCTGACCTGTCTCCCAGAAGATGCGGCCGCTCATCATCATCTTTACGAATTTGATGCCGAAAGAAGTCGTTTTGCTCAGGAGGGTCCCGAAGTGCAGAAATCCCCACCTGCATCGAACTTTGTCTCGCTCTCCCGTAAAAGCACCTTCAAGAAACCCGCATTCTTTCAGCAGGTGGCTTCTTCATCTATTACTGGAAAATTCACGATCGACCCCAGTCTTCGTATTCCTTCGTCCCTCTTGAAGGCCATCAAACCACTATCGTTGACTGGGATGGATGATATGATCAAAATGTTGACGGACCCTCTGGGGACACCCTCGAAACGCTCGACCAAAGCACCGATTACTGCACCGGCGAAGATCCACCGAAAGAACTTGGTTCTGGAGGTAGAAAACGGAGGCATAGACATTGAGGTCTATTTAGTTCCGTCAGTCAAACGAACGGCTTTAAATGCCGACTCTCTTCCACCTCCAGGCGAGAATAACAAAGTAGACGCGGAAACTCCACCAGTGAGCATCCTATCATCGCTTTTATGGAAGGATCAGACTTATTAGTCTTAGAATTCCTATACTGAGCAAAGACAGAGTTATCGCCCACCAGGAGCGTGTACGGGTTCACACATACGTCTCTCCCTTCCTCAATCCCCGACGCTGCTTGATTTACGGTTGAGGGAGGTAAAAATTAGTCCTACAAGAGGGTCTTCAAGGCCGAAAAAGGGAAGAGAATTTCCGTTGATGGCTCGGATTGTGAGTGATTTCAAATGTTGTTTCTTGGAACCCCAACAGAAATTCATGAGATTTACACCTTTGATCTCTCCATAGCTTGCACCTAATCCGCGACCTCCTTTCCATTTATTTGCATCGACGATAGTTGCCCCTTGCTCGATTTCTGAGCCTATGACGGAAGAAAGCGCCCTAAGCCCATCGCCCTCGGCAGTTTCCGCCCAACAACAGCCGGAACCCAGTCGACGCAGAAACAGAACGCGTATTCAAGCGCCTATATCGACACGCACGCTCTCTCGATCTCCCATAATGCTTCAACTGCCACACACGTTCCAAGGCCCACTGACAGTCCACGTCGCCGCTGGCGACCTGGACCGCCACATCCACCTATCGCGAGAATTGGCCGAGACTGCGATGGTCCTTGCCGAGAGTGCGCTTTCTCGGGGTTATTTCATCGGACAGCTGGCCTCTTGGGGCGAGCGAGGCGAAGACACTGGAGATGACTGGGTCCTGGTGGATGATGAAGGTAGACCTCCGAACGGTCGAGAGGCGTTCAATCAAAACGGTAAAAAACACCACATCCAACGAGAGAGCAGGGACGAGGCGATGCGTGGGTACTCTGTTGCGGGATTGGCCGGGGGTCCAGACAAACACGAGGACGAGGAGTGGTCCGGGGATAAAGTTGACGTTGTCGTAGGCAATGGAAAGGTCTACTTGCAATTCCTAGACGAGGAGGACCCGTTCGGAAAGGAAGGGGGATTTTGGTATAAATTTGGTTTGGGATGTCGCTGATCATGATTCCTTGACGATTCGTTCAGAAAATGACAACCACTTCTCAATCCTTGCTCACTGCTTTCTGTACATACAGATTAGAGTGATCATTGGCCACCCTGTGCCTGGTACAGGTACCTATCATGTGTTTATGTCAAACAGTGACAGCCTTTTTCAAGCGCAGCCTCAAGTCATGAAGGATATCCCAAAAAAGGTACTCTTTCCATTCCGAGCTGCTTTTAATGCTTTTCGTTTTCATGTCTGTGAACGGTTGACTCGGGGACTTCCCCGGGGGGATTAATACTCACAGGTGCTAACCTGTGCGTCATCTGGCGCCTTTCATATAATGGTGATATGTTTTCTCTCCTTGACATCCTGTCAGATCGTCGTCACATTCTGGACTAGCGCTTAACTGATCCATACCAGGTCTTCATGGGGCCACGCACTTGACCAAAAAGAGACGAACACAGCCTCTTACTGCGGGAAATCTATAAGTCCGAAAAACGAGGACGCCTTTCGAGTCACTGAACTAACAGGGTTGGATCGAGCCACACAATACAGAACGGTGAGAGTTGGCCGGTACTAAGAACGGTGGGGGTTGGATTCCATCCTGTACGCAAGGCAATTCCAACACTATTATTCAATGCCCCGAGTCATCGAGTCATTGTCCATCCAAATCAGGCAAATCGCGCTCAATATGCTTCTTTTGAGGCTTTGCGTCGCTGTGCGCTTCCCACACACGCGAACGTATAGAGATGGTGGCTGTTCTTCCTATTTTGACACTGGATCTCGGTGCTGACATTGGTTCTGCTTGGTTAGTATATAGTTGGCACCTCCGAGGTGGCTACATCCAACGCTCCCCCCCATTCCCAGCTGCCACTCGATCCCGTATCGTTATTCCCTCGCCAATCATGACGGGTTATCTCCAACTCGATCAATGGAAAGTTTCGCGGTTGACTATAATATCCCCATTGTCTGTCCTACGGAGCAAATATATTGTCGCGAGGTTCTACCGCCCCGATCCTTCCCAATTCGTGGACCTCCGCTTGGAACCGCTTCAACAAAAAGTCCCCCGTTTTTTGGAGGCGGTATCCACTGCTCTGAGTGCACTACCAACATCGACTGAATATCGATATACCACTTCTCTTGGTTTCGACTGCTCTTCTCCAACGCCCCCTTCTACTCCCGCCGAATATCCTCTCACAATTACATTCTCTCTCGCCCCAAATTCACCAGTAGGAATCAATTATGATACCAAAGAAGAAATCCTTTACCAGATGTCCGCCATCGACGAGGGTTCGCTGACGCTGCTAACCGTTGTGCAAATCGCCTCCATTCCGTCAGCAAGATACCGGGGGGATTTTGCGGAGGATTTTGCAGACTCCCTCAGGCGCCACAAATACCTTCCACGACGGGCCTCATTCTTTAAGCACCGCGATACGTCTGGAGCTGCGAGCGAGACCCATAGCATTGGCGGGATGCACGCCTCAGAAGGTGATGAACTCTCCAACATCAGACATGAACTACAACGGTTGAGCGAGCGCAGGCTGCAACTGGGAGCTGAACTTCGCTCGTGCCTGCATAACGCCGAAAAGACCGCGATGGAAGTTCAAGCGTTCAACACTCGGCAATGCGAACGGCTTGATGTCGATGGGCCTCGGGTTTTCATCGACTTTCAGGACGATCTCAAGGTGAAGCAAGATGTTGGGTATATGATTCACCGTTTGGAGCGACCGGCGTATATTCGTGGTTTGCGCCGCTGATAATTTATGATAGTTGCTTTTTATCTTGCTTTCGATTTGCTTTTACTTTGCTTTGATATTTTTGCTTTCGCCAGTTGTTTTTTTGTGACTAGGTTTTCCGTCGGCTTTCTTGCAGGCCTTCTGCGATCCCTTCCACGAACTTATAATCTAGGTCTATACCACGTTCCTTATACCCATCTGCTGTCGTTCTCCCTTGTAAATAAATGACGAATTTCTCAAGGAATTTCTACGTTTGAGAGCCAGAAAAGGAGTGTGGCGGCCCGGTGTACCCGGATACTATTTTTAGCTCTACCTACCGTGTCTCGGCAAATATTCAACATCTCCTTAGTTCTTGCCTGAAACCTAATTCCATCATCTCAACCACACCCAGCGAAACTATAAGTATGGCAGACACAATTATTCAAGAAGGCGACCAAGGTAGGGATCCAAAATTAATTAATTTCATCCTGCGTTAGGCTGACACGGAAATATCAGGGCAATGGGACTTCGGTTCAGGACAACCAGCGGGTGTCGAAGAAGTGCGGACGGAGGGAGAAACAGAAATGGGGCAAGGAGTTCCAGTAAACACCCCGCCCGATAACCCTGATGCGGAGGTCGCGCGAGAGGGAATCAATGTTGTCGAACAGGCAGGTGAGCCGGCAATGGCTGGCGGGGAGGCAGCGGGTGAAACGAGCGAGAGGGACGCTGTGGGAGAGGTGCAAGGGGGAGCGGGCGAGGAGAGGGCTGAAGAAGGCGGTAAAACGAAGGAGGGCAAACCCGCGAAGGTGGGCGAGAAGCGCGGACGTGGGACTCAACAGATGGGCGTTACAATGGAACAATTGGTCGCGGAGGACAAGGGTGGGAAAGAGGCGAAGAAAGCGAAGGTCGGCGAAGGCGAGGAAGCCCATCATGAAGGCAAGAAGAAAAGAGGCCGTCCTGCGAAAGCAAAGACCGCCAAGACTAAGCCTGCATCTACGGAGGGCAAGAAGCGGCCGGTTGGGCGCCCCAGGAAAGCAACTGTCGCGACTGCGAAAGGAGAAGTGACCATGGAGGAATCGGGCGATCCAGCTCATCACACACGCTCAAAGGATACTATTAGTGCGTAAACGAGTGGCATAAGAAAGCGAGCAGTCGGACAGATGGTGATAGAGTACCTATAATAAACGATCATAACTGTCATAACAGATCAATCAGCAGACCCACTTTGCTCTGCAGGGCAGTACGTACGAGGAACTCTTCATCGGGCGTCTGGTACTAGGCGCCGATATTTATTCGAATAGTCTATCCTTCTCCTCCTTAATCACCATAGGTGTTTCAACCTTCTTTTTTTGTCTCATCGAGCCTGAGTGTTGTCAGTGTTCGATCATATTCTTGGTTTCTTGTTTTTCAGATGCCATACTCTTTTTGACTCCAATAAATTCATCCTCTTCGCCATTGTTTGCATGTTTATCGCTTCTTAACCTACATATACTATGTGACGCAATCAAAAATAAAATAAAATCGACTTGATGTGTTGGATCCCCGTGTCGAGGTTAAACCGGGAGGATGGCTGTATCTGGGCGGGAGTTGTCGTGTGATGTTTCGTGGCTGGGAGGATGCCTCTTTCAGTGGAGTTCATGACCAGGAAGTTCTTTAAACTACTTCTCAAACCGCTCAAAAACCGCTTGGAGCTGGATCCATATGTCACGCATCACACCGGGCAACCACATTACCGAAGACGAGTCACACGTAACGCAACACATTTTATTCCCGCGCCCCCACCTCGTTCTTTCCACACAATCATGGTGTCTCCGCCAAAACCCTGGGAGCGAGCAGGAGCCACGGCTGCATCATCCCCACCGTCGGCGTCTGCACCCTCGTTACCTACGACATCAGCACCCTCAGCTACAACATCATTATCATCACAACCAACGGTTCCCGAAAGACCAGCGTCATTTGCGAGCACATCGACAGCGGTAGCTGGGCCTTACTCGCCATATGGGGCGTCGCCGTACTCTAGACTTGGATCTGGAACTTATGGTGCAGGATATGGTGGACTTGGTTCTTATGGAGGGATGGGATCCACCTACGGGGGCCTTGGATCGTCGTATGGCGGATACGGCGGAATGGGCTCATATGGCGGGATGGGTACATACGGTGGATACGGAGGCATGGGCACTTATGGAGGAATGGGCGGTGGATATGGTGGATATGGGATGGGTGGGATGGGTATGATGGGGCCAAACGGCATGCCTATTGGACCCGATGGCCAACCGCTACCGCCTTCGCTGACGCAAACTCTGGAATCAACCACACAACACACGTTCGCGCTTATTCATTCCATCGTCCAGACATTTTCAGGGGTCGCACAGATGCTGGAATCGACATTTATGGCTACGCATTCGTCCTTCTTCGCCATGGTCGGTGTGATCGACCAGTTTGGACAGCTACGAAACGCTCTCGGTAGCGTACTTGGTCTGTTTGGCCTTCTCCGGTGGATGAAGGAAACGATTACTGGACGATCGAGCTCAGGACCAGCGGGAACCCTGAACAGCGAGTTCCGTGATTTTATCAACGGCCGACCAGTACAAGGTCCCCCTGGACCACCACCTCCTAAAGCGAGCAAAAAGCCGCTCATTTTCTTCCTCCTCGCGATCTTTGGTGTTCCGTATGCCATGCACAAGCTCGTTCATATCCTTAGCGAACGCGCGCATGCCCAGGCAGCTGCCAATGGTGGAATTCTTCCTGGTCAAATGCCCCCTCTCGACCCTGCTACGCTTACATTTGCCCGTGCTTTGTATCCGTTCACCCCGTCGAACTCCTCCGAGCTGGCGCTCAAAGACAACGAAATTGTTGCTATCACAGGTAAACTCGATCCGCGCACCGGCGCTGAGGTCGATCCGAGAATGGAGGTGGAGGGCGAGTGGTGGAAAGGCCGTACACGAGAAGGTCGTGAGGGCTGGTTCCCGAGAAAATGGGTTGAAGTGTTGGAGAAGAGGGAGCCCAAAAAGATTGATTGATTGCAATTGGTCGTTATATGCTTGCACCACTTACTTATCCGTTTTGTATACTTACAGTGACTCTAATACCGGTTGTCTGTCCGCTCGTTTTCTTGTAGCATTTCTCTTATTTATATTTTTCGATTTATATTGTTATACCTGACCGTCCTCTGAGTGATTGCCTCAGCTCTGCTCATATTTCAATTGAGTCCGTGATATGTATGGAATGGAATGGTTGTATTAGCTAACTACATTACATAAGTAATTCAGGTAACCGTAGCGACCTCGTTAGCTATTAACTGGGGAACAGAAAGGAATTTTAAAGCTATGCAAAAACAAGAGAAAAGGAGGGATAAACGAGAGTATGGAATAAGGTGGATAGCTGGGGAGGGAGGGAAAGCACACGTTGATGAGGTTGTTGTTGGCGCTGACAGGTGGCATGATCCCGTGCTGTTCGACGTACTAAACCCCATATGCGGCTCGCGAGTTGTATACTGATTGTGTGAGCGTGGTGGGCCAGTCGAGAATGCATAATGGATGCAGTGTGAGGAGCTGGTACTAGGCGAGGTAATATACCCAAGTAATAACCCGCTCGTCGGGAAGGCCAAACACTCGAGTCAATGAACAAGTTAGAAGCTTGCTCGATGATGAATGATAAGTCTTGTTCAGGCGGGTCATAGGTGTCGAGGATGGTAAGGACACCGGATTTCAGTCACTGGGTGTATGAATCTCGGAGTGAAGCGAATCTGGGGCATCGAACAAAGATGTGGTGGGGATCCTCAATTTGCTGGCATCCAAAGCGGCACCAAGGTTGGAATCCTTCTTTCAGGCGACTGGCTAGATGGAGCGCGGTGTCGAGTTGGCCAGAGCGAGCATACAACTGAATGACGGCAGAGTAGGAGGAAGGTGATTTGGTGTAAGGGTAAGTGGGGGGAGGAGTTTCGTCGAAGAGGGGCAGCGGTGGGAGTGGTTCATGACAGGTGTTTAAGGAGGCTGCTTGAGTTTTGGCGAGGAGAGAATCTACATAACAAAAAATACTAGATTCAATAAAACCATGAGAGGAAGAAAAGATCATAAAGTTGTCCATAAAAAACGAAGGAACGGGAACAGATGGAGGGGGAAGAGGGAGGTGCTGAGAGGATGATGCAACAAAGTCAACAAGCCTATTAAGGTTGGATTTGATGTCGCAAGCATCAGTGTGGGCACGAACATGGCTGATAGTGGGTGCAGTAGGTGATCTCGACCAGATGTCCAGAACCCATCGATAGAGCGCACGAGCAGGGTGGTTGAAAAGGCGAAGAGGAGGAGGGAGTGAGTGAAGGAGGTTGACGGAGTTCAGGTGGTCAGAGATAATGTGGGGCTGAGGGTGATGTGGGCGGTGCAAGGATAGTAGGGATGCAGCGACGATGGCATAGACCTCACCATGTAGGATGCCTGCGTCACGGGATCCGGGAGGGAGGGAGGCAGAGAAGACATTGCCATTGGAGGCAACAGCGAACGTGACGGATTTTCGGCCTGAGAGTGGGTGTAAAACCATAGATCCATCAGTTGCAAGAAGGTCTGTATGTCGGGAAGGATGGGAATAGGAGGAGGAGTGGGTAAGTGTTTTGGAGAGGGCGAGGATGGAGTTTTCAGCAACAGTCTTGCGGTGAGATGGTGAGAAAAGCATGGAAGGGTTTGGGAGGCATGTATGACGAAGAAGTAGTGGAATAAAGGCAAACCAATTGGTTAGAAGAGGCCAATCGCGAGTAAGATAATATTGATGGGAAGGAAATTGGAGGAAGAACGGGATAAAAGATGGAAAGGAAGAGAAGCGAGTAAGGGGAGAAAATGAACCAAAATGTTTTAGAAGGGTGAAACCATGTTTTTCGAAGTTAGAAAGGGTTCTAGAGGGAAGGGTAGGAAAGTCAGGGTAGAGATTGTGAAATTGGGAGTGTAAGTGACGAAGAGAGACATTTCCAAGAACGATAAAAGAGAGATCGGTGGGGATAAGGGATAACTGGAGGGAGAATAAGGTGGACGAGGCAATGGACCAGGCTGAGGGGAGATGATGAGGGTGGCAAGGTGGGAGTCGGGAATGGCAGGACAAGGGGTTTAAGCAGTTGTTGGAGCCACAGGCCCAGTCGGCAAGGGTGATTTGGGCCATGGTACGGAAGGAGGGAATATGATGTGTCAGATC